>ENA-UOJQ01001830-UOJQ01001830.1-human-gut-metagenome-genome-assembly--contig:-P63-NODE-1830-length-15041-cov-7.381089_pt1 | contig 15041 bp, 10 predicted proteins | sample MGYA00242352_ERZ723899 | MGnify/ENA metagenome assembly ERZ723899 | reverse complement strand
AGCATTAGCCTTCCAAGCTGAGGGTCGCGGGTTTGAGCCCCGTCTTCCGCTCTTATAAGTTGCCTGTGTAGCTCAGCGGTAGAGCACTTCCTTGGTAAGGAAGAGGTCCCGAGTTCAAGTCTCGGCACCGGCTCAATTGAAAATTGAACATGATCATTAATCAAATAAAGAACAATTAAGTTATGGCAAAAGAGAAATTTGACAGATCGAAACCACATGTGAACATTGGTACGATTGGTCACGTTGACCACGGTAAAACAACTTTGACAGCTGCTATCACAACAGTATTGGCAAAGAAAGGTCTTTCAGAGTTGCGTTCATTCGATTCTATCGACAACGCTCCTGAAGAAAAAGAGAGAGGTATCACAATCAACACTTCTCACGTAGAGTATCAGACTGCAAACCGTCACTATGCTCACGTAGACTGTCCGGGTCACGCCGACTACGTAAAGAACATGGTAACTGGTGCTGCTCAGATGGACGGTGCTATCATCGTAGTTGCTGCTACTGATGGTCCTATGCCTCAAACTCGCGAGCACATCCTTTTGGCTCGTCAGGTAAACGTTCCGAGATTGGTTGTATTCATGAACAAGTGTGACATGGTTGACGACGAGGAAATGTTGGAATTGGTTGAGATGGAGATGAGAGAGTTGCTTTCATTCTATCAATTCGACGGTGACAACACTCCGATCATCCGTGGTTCTGCTCTTGGTGCATTGAACGGTGATGCTCAATGGGAAGATAAAGTAATGGAGTTGATGGAAGCTTGTGATACTTGGATTCCTCTGCCTCCGCGCGAAATCGACAAGCCGTTCTTGATGCCGGTTGAGGACGTATTCTCAATCACGGGTCGTGGTACTGTTGCTACAGGTCGTATCGAGACAGGTATTGTTAAGGTTGGTGAGGAAGTTCAGATCATCGGTCTTGGCGCTGCTGGTAAGAAATCTGTTGTTACAGGTGTTGAGATGTTCCGTAAGTTATTGGATCAAGGTGAGGCTGGTGATAACGTTGGTTTGTTGCTTCGCGGTATCGATAAGAATGAGATCAAGCGTGGTATGGTAATCTGCCACCCGGGTCAGGTTAAAGAGCATTCTAAGTTCAAGGCTGAGGTTTATATCTTGAAGAAAGAAGAAGGTGGTCGTCACACTCCGTTCCACAACAAATATCGTCCTCAGTTCTATATCCGTACATTGGATGTAACTGGTGAGATCACTTTGCCGGAAGGAACTGAAATGGTAATGCCGGGTGATAACGTAACGATCGAGGTTGAGTTGATCTATCCGGTAGCATGTAGCGTAGGTCTTCGTTTCGCTATCCGCGAGGGTGGACGTACAGTAGGTGCAGGCCAGATCACAGAATTAGAGAACTAATTCAAGCATTAGATAATGTTATAGCCAGTCTTTTTAAGGGCTGGCTATTTCTACGGAAGTAGCTCAGTTGGTAGAGCACTGGTCTCCAAAACCAGGTGTCGGGAGTTCGAGCCTCTCCTTCCGTGCTAAAATCTATAGATTCGATGAAAAAGATAATTACTTATATTAAGGAATCTTATAACGAACTTGTTTATAAAGTTTCTTGGCCTACGAGAGCAGAGCTTTCCAATAGTGCGGTTGTTGTTATGTTTGCTTCCCTTATCATCGCCGCATTGATCTTTGTTGTTGACGGGGCCTTCGAGGCTGTTATGCGTTTCTTCTACAACCAAATTTTCTAATCAGTTAAGGTATGTCTGATATCCAAAAGAAATTTTATGTTCTGCGTGCCATCAGTGGCAAGGAGAACAAGGTACGGGAATATCTAGAGGCTGAGCTGAAGAATACGGATCTGGGAGAATATGTATCTCAAGTCTTGATTCCGACTGAGAAAACCTTTACGGTACGAAACGGTAAGAAGGTCATGAAAGAAAGGGCTTACTTGCCGGGTTATGTGCTGGTCGAGGCTGCTTTGGTCGGTGAGGTTGCTCATCGATTGCGGAACATTCCGAATGTGATTGGTTTCTTGGGTGGTTCTGATACCCCCGTGCCATTACGTCCTGCGGAAGTGAATCGTATCTTAGGTACGGTTGACGAGTTGCAGGAACAACAAGAGGATCTGGATATCCAGTTCTATGTTGGCGAGAGTGTGAAGATTACTTTTGGACCGTTCAGCGGTTTCACGGGTATAATCGAAGAGGTCAACGCCGAGAAAAAGAAACTTAAGGTGATGGTTAAGGTCTTCGGACGCAAGACTCCCCTTGAGTTGGGTTATATGCAAGTTGAGAAAGAATAGTACTCTGGTTACGAAAAGTGCTACCTTTCTGTTATTGATGTTATATATCTAAAAAATTTTAGAAACAATGGCTAAAGAAGTTGCTGGACAAATCAAATTGCAGATTAAAGGAGGAGCAGCAAACCCTTCTCCCCCAGTAGGACCTGCTTTGGGTTCTAAGGGTATTAACATCATGGAGTTTTGCAAGCAATTTAATGCCAAGACCCAAGACAAGGCTGGTAAGATATTACCTGTTGTAATTACTTACTATGCCGATAAGTCTTTCGACTTTGTCGTTAAAACTCCTCCTGTGGCAATCCAGTTGTTGGAAGCTACTAAGAAGAAGAGCGGTTCCGCTCAACCTAACCGTGCTAAGATCGCTGAGATCACATGGGATCAGGTGAAAGCTATCGCTGAAGACAAATTAGTCGATCTAAACTGCTTTACTGTCGAGTCGGCCATGAGAATGGTTGCGGGAACAGCCAGAAGTATGGGTATCACTGTTAAAGGGACATTCCCGGGTAATAATTAATAAACTTCAATTGAGATGAGTAAACTTACAAAGAATCAAAAGTTGGCTTTGGGCAAGATTGAAGCTGGGAAAGCATATACATTGAAAGAAGCTTCAGCTTTAGTGAAGGAAATTACTACAACTAAGTTTGACGCATCCGTAGATGTTGATGTCCGTTTAGGTGTTGACCCCCGTAAGGCCAATCAAATGGTGAGAGGCGTGGTTTCATTGCCTCACGGAACTGGTAAGCAGGTTAGGGTTCTCGCATTATGTACTCCGGACAAGGAAGCTGAAGCTACTGCCGCTGGAGCTGACTATGTTGGATTGGATGAGTATATTAATAAGATTAAAGGCGGTTGGACTGACATTGATGTTATCATCACTATGCCTTCTATCATGGGTAAGATCGGTGCTCTTGGTCGCGTATTAGGCCCTCGTGGTTTGATGCCTAACCCAAAGAGTGGTACGGTTACCAATGAGATCGGAAATGCGGTGAAGGAGGTTAAGCAAGGTAAGATCGACTTTAAGGTAGATAAGAGCGGTATCGTTCACACATCTGTTGGTAAGGTGTCTTTCACTCCGGAACAGATTCGTGACAATGCTAAGGAGTTTATTTCAACTTTGATCAAGTTGAAACCTACTGCGGCTAAAGGTGCGTATATAAAGAGTATTTATCTTTCTAGTACTATGAGTGCGGGTATTAAAATTGACCCCAAATCAGTTGAAGAAAACTAAAAAACAATTGAACAATGAGAAAGGAAGATAAAGGAACTGTTATAGGTCAATTAACTGAAACATTAAAGGAATATCCTAATTTCTATTTGACAGATATCGAGGCGTTGGACGCTGAGAAAACCAGCAAATTGAGAAGAGAGTGTTTCAAGCGTGAGGTTAAGTTAGTCGTTGTAAAGAATAACTTGCTTAAGAAAGCGTTGGAGAACATTGAAGGTGACTTCTCTGATCTTAACGTAGCTTTGAAAGGCAATACGGCTGTGATGTTCTCACAAGTCGCTAATGCTCCCGCTCGCCTGATTAAGGATTTTACTAAGGACGCTAAAAAAGGTGTAGTCGCTAAACCGGCTTTGAAGGCTGCTTACGTACAAGAAAGCTTCTATGTAGGTGCTGAGAATCTTGAGGCATTAGTAAATATCAAGAGCAAAAACGAACTTATTGCCGATGTTATCGCATTGTTGGAATCTCCGGCGAAGAACGTTATCTCTGCTCTTCAGTCATCAGGACAAACTATCCATGGTCTGTTGAAGACTTTGGAAGAAAGATAATTTTTCATTAAAACATTACACAGATAAATAATCATTTAAATCATACAAAAATGGCAGATTTGAAAGCTTTTGCAGAACAATTAGTAAACTTGACCGTTAAAGAAGTTAGCGAATTAGCTACTATCCTTAAAGAAGAGTACGGTATCGAACCTGCTGCTGCAGCTGTTGCTGTTGCTGGTCCTGCTGCTGGTGGTGCTGCTGCCGCTGCAGAAGAGAAGACTTCTTTCGATGTTGTATTGAAAGCAGCTGGTGCTAATAAATTAGCTATCGTTAAGTTAGTTAAAGAATTAACAGGTCTTGGCTTGAAAGAGGCTAAGGATATGGTAGATAGCGCTCCTAGTGCAATTAAGGAAGGTATCGCTAAAGCTGATGCTGAGGCATTGAAGAAACAGTTGGAAGAGGCTGGAGCTGAAGTTGAGCTTAAATAGTATTTATAACCTGGTTTCCAGGTGATTTGGTTAAGAGTCTCCGACTACGAAGACTCTTAACCTTTTTGTGTCTATAATTTCAATAAGTTCAATAAATTCCTTACTAGATGTCTTCAACAGCTGAAAACCAAAGAGTTAATTTTGCTTCGATAAAGAATCAGTTCCCGTATCCGGACTTTCTCGAAGTTCAATTGAAGTCGTTCCAAGACTTTCTTCAACTTGACACTCCTCCTGAAAAGAGAAAGAAGGAGGGATTGTATAAGGTATTTGCCGAGAATTTCCCGATTGCGGATACCCGTAACAATTTTGTGTTGGAGTTCTTAGATTACTATATAGATCCGCCTCGTTACTGTATCGATGAGTGTATCGCTCGCGGGTTAACCTATAGCGTGCCTTTAAAAGCGAAGTTAAAACTGTACTGTACGGACCCGGATCATGAGGACTTCGATACGGTGATCCAAGATGTATACTTGGGTCCGATCCCGTATATGACGGACAGAGGTACTTTCGTGATCAACGGCGCCGAGCGTGTTGTCGTGTCTCAGCTGCACCGTTCTCCGGGCGTATTCTTCGGACAAAGCACGCACGCAAACGGAACGAAGTTGTACTCCGCACGTATTATCCCGTTCAAGGGGTCATGGATCGAGTTCGCTACGGACATCAACAATGTGATGTACGCTTACATCGACCGTAAAAAGAAATTGCCTGTAACTACTCTTTTGAGAGCTATTGGTTTTGAAAGCGATAGAGATATTCTTGAAATCTTCAACCTTGCGGAAGAGGTGAAGGTAACGAAAGCAAACCTGAAGAAGTTTATCGGACGTAAGCTGGCCGCTCGTGTTTTGAAGACTTGGGTGGAGGATTTCGTAGATGAGGATACCGGTGAGGTGGTTTCTATTGAACGTAACGATGTAATCATCGACCGTGAGTCTGTATTGGATAGTGACAATATCGAGGCTATCTTGGATTCAGGCACGCAAAATATTTTGTTGCATCGTGAGGACCAGAATCTGTCCGACTATGCTATCATATATAATACGCTCCAGAAAGACCCGAGTAACTCCGAGAAGGAAGCTGTGTTGTATATCTACAGACAGTTGAGAAATGCGGAACCGGCTGATGAGGCTAGCGCACGCGAGGTTATCACGAACCTGTTCTTCTCAGAGAAACGTTATGATCTGGGTGAGGTGGGACGTTACAGGATCAACAAGAAGTTAGGCCTTACTACAAGCGCTGATGTTAAGGTCTTGACTAAAGAAGATATTATCGAGATCATCAAGTACCTGATCGAGTTGATCAACTCGAAGGCTATCGTGGATGATATCGACCACTTAAGCAACCGTCGTGTACGTACGGTTGGCGAGCAATTGTATAACCAGTTCGGTATTGGTTTGGCTCGTATGTCACGTACAGTTCGTGAACGTATGAACGTTCGCGATAATGAGGTGTTTACTCCGATTGATTTGATCAACGCGAAGACGATTTCTTCCGTGGTTAACTCTTTCTTCGGAACGAATGCCTTGTCTCAGTTCATGGACCAGACGAACCCGTTGGCGGAGATCACGCACAAGCGTCGTTTATCAGCCCTAGGTCCGGGAGGTTTGTCTAGAGAGCGTGCCGGATTCGAGGTTCGTGACGTTCACTATACGCACTATGGTCGTCTTTGTCCGATTGAGACCCCGGAAGGTCCGAACATTGGTTTGATCTCTTCTTTATGTGTATACGCTAAGATCAACGATCTTGGTTTCATCTCGACTCCGTACCGTAAGGTGGCAGATGGAAAGGTCGACTTCTCTGAGGAAGGCTTGCAATACTACACGGCGGAGGAAGAGGAAGAGTTGACAATCGCTCAAGGTAACGCTCCATTGGATGATAACGGTAAGTTTATCCGCGATAAGGTGAAGGCTCGTTTCGAGGCTGACTTCCCTGTTGTCCCTCCTTCTGAGATTGACTTGATGGACGTGGCTCCGCAGCAGATAGCTTCTATCGCGGCTTCACTGATCCCGTTCTTGGAACATGATGACGCTAACCGTGCGTTGATGGGATCTAACATGATGCGTCAGGCGGTTCCTTTGTTGCGTACGGACGCTCCGATCGTTGGTACCGGTATCGAGGCGCAGGTTGCTCGTGACTCTCGTACTCAGATTATGGCTGAGCGTGAGGGCGAGGTTGTGTTCGTTGATGCTACTTGTATCAAGATTAAATATGACCGCACGGAGGACGAGGAATTCGTTAGCTTCGAGGATGCGGTTAAGACATATAATATCCCGAAATGGCGTAAGACCAACCAAAGTACGACAGTCGATTTGAAACCGACCTGTCATCGCGGACAACGTGTGAAAGCCGGCGATATCCTTACCGAGGGTTACTCAACCCAGAAAGGCGAGCTTGCTTTGGGACGTAACGTGAAGGTGGCTTACATGCCTTGGAAGGGTTATAACTATGAGGATGCTATCGTGTTGAACGAGCGTATGGTTCGTGAGGACTTCTTTACGTCTGTCCACGTTGACGAATACATCCTTGAGGTACGTGAGACGAAGCGTGGTATGGAGGAATTGACTTCCGATATCCCTAACGTCAGCGAAGAGGCTACCAAGGATTTGGATGAGAGAGGTATCGTTCGTGTAGGTGCTCGCATCGAGCCGGGTGATATCTTGATCGGTAAGATCACTCCGAAAGGTGAGTCTGATCCATCTCCGGAGGAAAAGTTGTTGCGTGCTATCTTCGGTGATAAGGCGGGTGATGTGAAGGATGCTTCCTTGAAGGCTACTCCGTCTTTGCGTGGTGTGGTTATCGAGACCGCTTTGTTCTCGAAGGCTGTCAAGAAACGTAAATCCAGATTGACTGATAAGGCGATCTTGCCGAAGTTGGACGAGGAATACGAAGAAAAGATGGCTAGCTTGAAGACTTTGTTAGTTGATAAGTTGTTAGTGCTTACAAACGGCAAGGTTTCTCAAGGTGTTAAAGACTATATGAATACGGAGATTATCGCTAAGGGTGCTAAGTTTACCCGCAAATCTCTGGAAGAATTGGATTATAACTCCATCCAAGTAAGCAAGTGGACGGCAGACGCTCAGAAGAATGAGTTGATCAAGCAGGTTATCTTGAATTATTTGAAGAAGTACAAGGAGCTTGACGCTGAGTTGAGACGTAAGAAGTTCGACTTGACGATCGGTGATGAGCTGCCGACAGGTATCGTACAGATGGCTAAGGTTTATATCGCCAAGAAACGTAAGATTCAGGTAGGTGATAAGATGGCCGGTCGCCACGGTAACAAGGGTATCGTATCAAAGATCGTTCGTCAGGAGGATATGCCGTTCTTGGAAGACGGTACTCCGGTGGATATCTGCTTGAACCCGCTGGGTGTGCCTTCTCGTATGAACTTGGGACAGATTTTCGAGGCCGTGTTGGGTTGGGCCGGACGTGAGTTGGACGTTAAGTTCGCTACTCCGATCTTCGATGGTGCGACTTTGGATGATTTGAACGAATGGACAGACAAAGCTGGTATTCCTCGCTACGGTAAGTCTTACTTGTATGATGGTGGTACTGGTGAGCGTTTCGACCAACCTGCTACGGTGGGTGTGACTTACTTCTTGAAGTTGGGCCACATGGTTGACGATAAGATGCATGCCCGTTCAATCGGTCCGTACTCTTTGATTACGCAACAGCCGTTAGGTGGTAAGGCACAGTTCGGTGGTCAGCGTTTCGGAGAGATGGAGGTTTGGGCACTGGAAGCCTTCGGTGCCGCTCATGTTCTTCAGGAAATTCTTACGATTAAGTCTGATGACGTTGTAGGACGTGCGAAGGCTTATGCGGCGATCGTGAAGGGTGATCCGATGCCACAGCCGGGTATCCCTGAATCTCTGAATGTATTATTGCACGAGTTGAGAGGACTTGGTTTGAGTTTCACTCTGGATTAATTCAATAACAATAAAGAAGTAGGTGGGCTACGGCCCGTCTACTTTATCTATTGATAACTCTTTATAAATAAATAATATGGCCTTTAGAAAAGAAAACAAGATAAAGAGTAACTTTTCAAAAATAACCATCGGTCTGGCATCCCCTGAGGAGATCCTAGAGAACTCCAGCGGTGAGGTTTTGAAACCGGAAACAATTAACTATCGTACGTATAAGCCTGAGCGTGACGGTTTGTTCTGTGAGCGTATCTTTGGTCCGATCAAGGACTATGAGTGCCATTGCGGTAAGTACAAGCGTATCCGTTACAAAGGTATTGTCTGCGATCGTTGTGGAGTGGAAGTTACGGAAAAGAAAGTTCGTCGTGAACGTATGGGACACATCCATTTGGTGGTTCCTGTTGCCCATATTTGGTATTTCCGTTCTTTGCCTAATAAAATCGGTTACTTGCTAGGTCTTCCTACCAAGAAACTGGATTCCATCATCTATTACGAACGCTACGTCGTGATCCAGCCGGGTTGCGTAGACACGGTCGGTGAGTTAGACCTATTATCTGAGGAGGAATATCTGGATATTTTGGATAGCCTTCCAAGAGAAAATCAATTGCTAGAGGATACGGATCCGAATAAGTTCATCGCTAAGATCGGCGCTGAGGCTGTTTATGATCTGTTGGCTCGCTTGGACTTGGATTCTCTTTCTTATGAGTTGCGTCACCGTGCGAGCACGGACACATCTCAACAGAGAAAGAACGAGGCCTTGAAACGCCTTCAGGTAGTTGAGTCTTTTCGTGCGTCCAGAGGTCGTAACAAACCGGAATGGATGATCATGAAAGTGATCCCGGTGATCCCTCCCGAACTGCGTCCGTTGGTTCCGTTGGACGGTGGCCGTTTCGCTACTTCTGACTTGAATGATTTATATCGTCGTGTTATTATCCGTAATAACCGTTTGAAACGATTGATCGATATTAAGGCTCCGGAAGTGATCTTACGTAATGAGAAACGTATGCTTCAGGAGGCCGTGGACTCTTTGTTTGACAACTCTCGTAAATCGAGCGCGGTTAAGACAGATGCCAATCGTCCGTTGAAGTCCTTGTCCGACAGTTTGAAAGGTAAACAAGGTCGTTTCCGTCAGAACTTGTTGGGTAAGCGTGTTGACTATTCCGCTCGTTCGGTTATTGTCGTAGGTCCGGAATTAAAGATGCACGAGTGCGGTTTACCGAAGAATATGGCGGCCGAGCTTTATAAGCCTTTCGTTATCCGTAAATTGATCGAACGCGGTATCGTGAAGACGGTGAAATCTGCCAAGAAGATCGTTGACCGTAAGGAACCGGTTGTTTGGGATATTTTGGAGTACGTAATGAAAGGTCACCCGGTATTATTGAACCGTGCCCCGACATTGCACCGTTTGGGTATCCAAGCGTTCCAGCCGAAATTGATCGAGGGTAAGGCTATCCAGTTGCACCCGTTGGCATGTACGGCATTCAACGCCGACTTCGACGGTGACCAGATGGCTGTTCACTTGCCGTTAGGTAATGAGGCTGTTTTGGAAGCTCAAATGTTGATGTTGGCTTCACACAATATCTTGAACCCTGCGAATGGTGCTCCTATTACCGTACCTTCTCAGGATATGGTGCTTGGTTTGTATTATATTACCAAGTTGCGCAAGGGTACACAAGGCGAAGGTTTGACTTTCTATGGTCCGGAAGAGGCTACGATCGCTTACAATGAGAAGAAGTTGGATATCCATGCTCCGATCCATGTTTACGTGGAGGATTTGGATGCGAACGGTAACTTGGTGAAGACGATGGTAGAGACTTCTGTAGGTCGTTTGATGGTAAATGAGTTTGTTCCGAAAGAGATTGGTTATGTAAACGAGGTGTTGGGTAAGAAGTCTCTTCGTGACATCATCGGTCGGGTAATCAAGGCTTGTGGTGTGGCTCGTACCGCTCAGTTCTTGGACGATATCAAGAACTTGGGTTACTATATGGCATTCAAGGGTGGTTTGTCCTTCAACTTAGCGGACGTTCTGATCCCGCCTGAAAAGGATGAGTTGGTTCAGAAGGGATACGATGAGGTTGAGCAGATCATGGCTAACTATAATATGGGTTTCATTACCAACAACGAGCGTTATAACCAGATTATCGATACTTGGACACACGTTAATAGTAACTTGTCTAATATCTTGATTAAGCAATTGACGGCGGATAACGATGGATTCAACTCAATCTATATGATGATGGATTCCGGTGCCCGTGGTTCTAAGGAGCAGATTCGTCAGTTGTCCGGTATGCGTGGTTTGATGGCGAAACCGCAGAAGAGTGGTGCAGAAGGTGGTCAGATTATCGAGAACCCGATCCTTTCTAACTTTAAGGAAGGTTTGTCCGTGTTGGAGTACTTTATCTCTACTCACGGTGCTCGTAAAGGTTTGGCCGATACCGCTTTGAAGACTGCCGACGCCGGCTACTTGACTCGTCGTTTGGTTGACGTCTCTCACGACGTGATCGTAAACGAGGAAGACTGTGGTACATTGCGTGGCTTGGTTTGTACGGAATTGAAGAATAACGAGGAGGTGATCGCTTCCTTGTATGAGAGAATCTTAGGTCGTGTATCTGTTCACGATGTGATCCATCCGATTACGGGCGAGGTTATCGTTCGTTCCGGTGAGGAAATCCGTGAGGATGCCGCTAAGGCAATCCAAGACTCTCCGATCGAGAGCGTCGAGATTCGTTCCGTATTGACTTGTGAGTCTAAGAAGGGTGTCTGCGCTAAGTGCTATGGACGTAACTTGGCTACGAACCGCATGGTTCAGAAGGGTGAGGTTGTCGGTGTAATCGCCGCGCAGTCTATCGGTGAGCCGGGTACACAGTTGACGTTGCGTACATTCCACGTCGGTGGTATCGCATCCAACATCGCTACAGAGAATAGTATTACATCTAAATATGATGGTATTTTAGAGATCGACGAGCTTCGTGCTGTTGAGGCGGTAGACGAGGTGAGCGGAAAGAAACATTTGGTAGTAGTAAGCCGTTTGGCTGAAATGCGCATTGTTGATCCGAACACGAAGATTGTGTTGTTGACTCATAATATACCTTATGGTTCTAAGTTGTTCTTCAACAACGGTGACTCAATTAAGAAGGGTGACGTGATCATCGAGTGGGACCCGTTCAATGCCGTAATCGTGTCAGAGGTTTCTGGTAAGATCGAGTTCGAGAGTTTGGTAGAGAACGTGACTTACAAGGTTGAGAGTGATGAGACTACCGGTTTGAAGGAGAAGATCATCATCGAGTCTAAGGATAAGACGAAGGCTCCGGCCGCTCATATCGTGGATGAGAATGGTAATTACTTGAAGAACTACTCTTTGCCGTTGGGCGCTCACGTCGTGAAAGACAATGGTGATGTAGTGAAAGCTGGTGAGGTTTTGGTTAAGATCCCTCGTGCCGTAGGTAAGGCCGGTGATATCACCGGTGGTCTTCCTCGTGTAACCGAGTTGTTCGAGGCTCGTAACCCGTCTAACCCTGCTGTCGTATCTGAGATCGACGGAGAGGTAGGATTCGGTAAGATCAAACGTGGTAACCGCGAGATCACCGTAACGTCTAAGTTGGGTGAGGTTAAGAAATATATGGTTCCTCTGTCTAAACAATTATTGGTTCAGGAGAACGACTATATCCGTGCGGGTATGCCGCTATCAGACGGTGCTACCACTCCTTCGGATATCTTGGCGATCAAAGGTCCGACGGCTGTACAGGAATATATCGTGAATGAGGTTCAGGATGTATACCGTCTACAGGGTGTGAAGATCAACGATAAGCACTTCGAGGTTATCGTTCGTCAGATGATGCGTAAGGTAGAGGTGGTTGATCCGGGAGATACTCGCTTCTTGGAGCAGCAGATTGTTGATAAGTTGGAGGTAATGGACGAGAACGATCGTATCTGGGGCAAGAAAGTTGTTACCGATCCGGGAGATTCTCAGACATTGCAGGCCGGACAGATCGTGACTGCACGTAAGTTGAGAGATGAGAATAGTATGTTGAAACGCCGTGATCTTAAGTTGGTCGAGGTACGTGACGCTATTCCGGCTACAGCCAACCAGATCCTTCAAGGTATCACACGTGCCGCTTTGCAGACGAACAGCTTTATGTCCGCCGCATCTTTCCAAGAGACGACGAAAGTATTGAACGAGGCTGCTATCAACGGGAAGGTAGATCGTTTGGAAGGTTTGAAAGAGAACGTTATCTGTGGTCACTTGATTCCTGCCGGTACCGGTCAGCGTGAGTTTGATAAGCTGATCGTAGGCGCAAAGGATGAGTTCGATCGTATCTTCGCTAATCGCAAGAACGTGGTTGATTTCAATGCCATGGACAAAGATGATGAAGAATAGGAACGTTTAATAAACTATAAAGAAAGGCCGGCAGAGCAATCTGTCGGCCTTTTTTGTTCTTCCTTATTTGCTTAATAAATGGATAAACTTTATTTTTGCGAGGTAACAAAGACCATAGATAAATACTGAGACATATAAGAAACATATAATAATCAATATCATGAAGAGAATTTTACTTTGTTTAATGGTGGCTTTATTTGCCACTGGTTGCTTATTCGCTAAAAACAACGATGAGAAAATGAATGTAATGTCTTATAACATCCGTTACGATAATTCGGGTGATAAGGATAATCAATGGAAATTCAGAAGAGATTTCGCTGCTGATTTAGTGAAATTCTATGAGGCGGATGTGTTCGGTGCGCAAGAGGTCTTGAATAATCAGCTGAATGATTTGCTTAATCGTTTACCGGAATACGCTTATGTGGGTGTTGGTCGTGAGGATGGCAAGACGAAAGGGGAGTACGCTCCGATTTTCTATCGTAAGGATCGTTTCTCCGTTGAGAAAAGCGGTAATTTCTGGTTAGCCGAAGATATAAATGCCATTGGTAAGAAAGGTTGGGACGCCGCATGCGAGCGCGTAGCTACTTGGGCGATCTTGAAAGATAAGAATACGGGAAAGAAATTCTTCTTCTTGAATACGCACTTGGATCATATGGGGAAAGTGGCTCGTCATGAAGGAGCTTCATTGGTGCTGGAGCAAGCGAAGAAATTATCCGAGAATTTGCCTATAATCGTGACTGGCGATTTCAATGCCGTGCCTTCTGATGAGCCGATACAAGTATTGACTAATCCGAGTGATCCTCGTCATTTGACTCATTCCCGCACGATCGCAGGGTTTATTTACGGCCCGGAATGGACATTCCATGATTTTGGAAAGATCCCTTACGACAAGCGTGAATGGATTGATTATATCTTCGTGAAAGGGAATATCAAGGTATTGCGTCATGGTGTATTGACTGAAACGTTGAATAACCTGTTCCCATCCGACCATTGCCCGGTAATCAGTACGTTGATACTCGAATAAAAAAGCTTTGTGTGTATGGGGAAAGTAGACGTATTGAAGGAAACTACCCCGCTTTCATCAGAAGATTGCTTCTTGGTCATGCAACGCCCGAAATCGGGGTTTAATTTTCCGTTACATGTACACATGGAGTTTGAGTTGAACTATCTGGAGAATGCCGCTGGCGCTATTCGGATAGTTGGCGATTCGGTCGAGGAAATCGATGATCTGGATTTGGTGTTGATCGCGGGAGGAACGAAGCATGCTTACTCGAACCATAAGTGTCCGTGTAATGGGATCTTTGAGATAACGATACAATTTCATAAATCGTTATTTGATAGCTTAATCAATAGACGGCATTTCAAGACCATGAAGGATATGTTTGATAACGCTTCCAGTGGTCTTGTTTTCAGCCGGGAAATGATACTTGGCATTCAAGATAAATTAAGAATGTTGTCGAACGATAACAAGCCGGATTCTTTCAAGAACCTGTTGCGTTTGGTCGAGATTCTTAAGATTCTATCTTTGGATAAAGCAGCCCGTCGGTTGAATGCCGTGAACACGGTAAAGAACTATAATAATAACGATACCGATCGTTTAGATAGTATCATGTTATATTTACACGAAAATTATCAAAAACGTATCACCTTGTCGGAAGTGGCTAAGTTAACAAATATGAGCGATGCCTCATTGATGCGTTTCTTGAAGAAGTGGACGGGAAAGACATTTATCGATAACTTGAACGAGATTCGGGTAGCTGAGGCGGTATGCCGTTTGACCGATACAAGTGACAGTATTTCTGAAATATGTTACAGGTGCGGTTTTAATAATCTATCGAATTTCAACCGGGTATTCAAACGGCGTAGGGGGAGTACCCCTACAGAGTACAGGGAAAAATATTCCCGTTCGAGGTTTATAATTTAAAACATGATTTAAAGCATGTTTACATTGATTTGTGTCAAGTGTTGATGATATAGTATTATTTATTGCACATATAGTATTTGGTGGTCTTTGCTAAAGCCCTTACTTTTGTAAAGTTCAAGTGAAAGAGATTAGCACTTAGACAAAACAAACCTTAACTAAAACGCCAAAACCAATTATATCAAACACAAAAGGTATTTTTACATTGGTCTAAAGAATTGAGAATTAAAAACACAACTAGAAAACGACTGCCTGAGAAGGTAGTCGTTTTTGCATTTATAGTCTTCAACCCCTTTGTAACCCGGAATAAATATGTATATTTGTCGCAAGAAGTTACGAAAAGAGTGTAATTTATTGGAAATGAGCGT
>ENA-UOJQ01001816-UOJQ01001816.1-human-gut-metagenome-genome-assembly--contig:-P63-NODE-1816-length-15163-cov-19.690429_pt1 | contig 15163 bp, 13 predicted proteins | sample MGYA00242352_ERZ723899 | MGnify/ENA metagenome assembly ERZ723899 | reverse complement strand
CGGGTGAGAACGTTGGCAAGGGCAGCGATGATACCCTGTTTGCTCTGGTGGACGGCACCGTCCGTTTCGAGCGCGTGGGCAAGAGCGGCAAGAAGTGCAGCGTTAAGCAGTAACTTCTTTCTGAATAACTGCAATCGTAGAGCCGGACCCTCGTGGCCCGGCTCTTTTTGATGAAATAAGGCTATGCGTTCGTGTAGCGCTGTTTGCAAGCCTTCCCCCGGTCGGGGGAAGGTGGCACGAAGTGCCGGATGAGGGCGCTGAAACGCAAAGGCATATAAAGCTAAGGAGGGGCTGTATGGCAGCACAGACTAACTTTATCGACATCGCCACGATATGGCTCCATGCGGGCAAGGGCGGCGATGGTGCGGTGAGCTTCCACCGCGAAAAATTCGTGGCCGCAGGCGGCCCGGACGGCGGCGACGGCGGCCGGGGCGGCGACATCATCTTTGTGGCGGACGATCATCTGTCCACCCTGATGGATTTCCGCTATAAACGCAAGTATGTGGCCCCGGAGGGCGGCAAGGGCGGCGCAAGCCTGTGCCACGGCAAAAATGCCGAGAATCTGGTCATCAAGGTGCCGCTGGGCACCGTGATCAAGGATGCAGAGAGCGGCCTTGTCATCGCAGATCTGTCCGACCACACCCCGGTCACCATTGCTAAGGGCGGCCGCGGCGGCTACGGCAACGCACACTTTGCCACCCCCACCCGCCAGATCCCCAAGTTTGCAAAGCCCGGTATGCCCGGCGAGGATCTGCAGGTGACCTTGGAGCTGAAGTTGATCGCAGACGTGGGTCTGATCGGCTTCCCCAACGTGGGTAAGTCCACCCTTATCTCCACCATCAGCGCCGCCAAGCCCAAGATCGCAAACTACCACTTTACCACCCTTGTGCCCACGCTGGGCGTTGTGTCGGTGGGCGAGGGCGCAAGCTTTGTCTGCGCCGACATTCCCGGCCTGATCGAGGGTGCCAGTGAAGGCGTTGGTCTGGGCCACGATTTCCTGCGCCATGTGGAGCGCTGCCGCCTGCTGCTGCACGTCGTTGACGTTTCCGGCAGCGAGTGCCGCGACCCCATCGAGGACTTTGAAAAGATCAACGAGGAGCTGGCAAAGTTCAGCCCCGTGCTGGCCGAGCGCCCGCAGATCGTGGTGGGAAACAAGTGCGACCTTGCCACCGAAGAGCAGATCGAGACCTTCCGCCAGTATGTGGAGGGCAAAGGCCTGACCTTTGTGCCCATCTCTGCCGCCACCATGCAGGGCGTAAAGCAGCTGCCGGGGCTCGTGTACAACCGCCTCAAGGATATCCCGCAGGTGCCGGTGTTCACCCCCGAGTACAAAAAGCCGGAGCCCAAGAAGAATGGCCGCGATTTCACCATCCAGCGCATGGAAGCCCATGTGTGGAGCGTGGATGCCCCGTGGCTGGAGTATATTCTGGCCGGCAGCAACGTGGACGACTACGAGAGCCTGCAGTTCTTCCAGCGTCAGCTGGGCGAGAGCGGCATTCTGGACGCGCTGGTGCAGAAGGGCGTGGAAGAGAACGATACCATCCTCATCGGCGAGTATCAGTTCGACTATATCTTCTAAGGATAAAGCATCATGAACGAATCAGAAAAGATCGACCCGCGGGAGCTCAGCCCGCTGGCGCTGGCCTTTGTAGGGGACAGCGTGCTGGAGCTGCTGGTGCGCCAGCGTCTGGTGGAGCACCACCGCCTTTCCGCCGGAAAGCTGAACGCCGAAAAGGTCAAGTATGTCTCTGCCAAGGCGCAGTTCAGAGAGGAGCAGCTGCTGGAGCCGCTGTTCACCGAGGACGAGCTTGCCGTGTTCAAGCGCGGGCGCAATGCCAGCAAGGCCAGCGTTGCCAAACACGCCTCCCCGGAGGAATACCGTGCCTCCACCGGCTTCGAGTGCCTGTTGGGCTGGCTGTACCTGAACGGACAGCTGGAGCGCGTGCACCAACTGTTTGAGGTGCTGTGGCAGCAGTTTGACCCTGACCAGAAATAAGAATGCGAAAGCCCGCTGCTTTCCGCACTGGAAACCAGTGGTGGAGGGCAGCGGGCTTTGCTTGTTGGCATCTGCGGTCCGTCAGATGCTGCTTACGCCATCAGCGGCTGTTTTTTGCGTTGGTGGAACGGCTGTTGGTGGAGTTTTTGGCGCTCTCGTCATCGGCACCCTTGGTGTACTGGTTGGGGTGCTTGTGCTCGTTGGTTGCGCTGTTGGTGGTCTTGCTGCTGGTGCGGTTAGAGGTCTGGTTCTTGCAATTGGTACTGCGGTTCTCACTGCGGTTTTCCATGATGTGAATGCTCCTTTCGGTCGTTGCTGTGGGGGCGGGGCCGCCCTCACAGTCCATAGTGTGGCCGCAGCCGGCGGCTTTATACATCCCATGGGAGGAAAAGAATATGCCTACGGAATATTTTGAGCAGCGGGAACGTGCCCTGCTGGGCCAGCGGTACGAGCAGCTGTATGCCGCCCCGCAGCAGACGGCAGAGCGCGGGGTCACCGTGTCGGCGCTGCGCACCACACCGGAGCAGTTTGCGCAGAGGGCAGATTTCCCGCTGGAACCCTCGCCCTTCTGCAAGGCGGCTTTTGTGGTGCATCAGCCGGACTTTAAGCTCGGACGGCATCCGTACCACCATGCGGGGGTGTTCTATTCGCAGGAGCCCTCGGCTTCTTCGGCAGCGCCGCTGCTGGGGGTACAGCCGGGAATGCGGGTGCTGGATCTGTGCGCCGCGCCCGGCGGAAAAAGCAGCCAGCTGGCGGCGGCATTGCAGGGGCGCGGTGTGCTGGTGAGCAACGAGTATGTGGCTGCGCGTGCCGAAATTTTAAAAAGCAACCTTGAACGCATGGGCGTTTCCAACGCCGTGGTGCTCAACGAGACCCCCGCCCGCATTGCCGAGGCGCTGCCGGAGTTTTTCGACCGGGTGCTGGTGGACGCGCCTTGCTCCGGCGAGGGAATGTTCCGCAAGGAGCCGGTAGCGCTGCAGCAGCACTGCGAGGCACTGGTAAAGCAGTGCGCAGAGCTGGGCGCGCAGATTCTGGATTGCGCCGCAGCGGCACTGGCTCCCGGCGGGCAGCTGGTGTACTCCACCTGCACCTTTGCGCCGGAGGAGGACGAGGGACAGGTGGCGGCCTTTTTGCAGCGCCACCCGGAGTTTGTACTGGCAGATGTGCTGGGCAACGTGGATTACACCTTTGGCAGCGCAGGCGAAGAGAACCGCACCGGCGGTCTGCCGCTGGATGTGAGCAAGGTGCGCCGCATCTGGCCCTGCCAGGGCGGCGAAGGGCACTTTATGGCCCGGCTGGTCAAGGCCGGTACGCCCCGCACCCTGCCGCCGGAGGGAGAATACACCCCGGAGGAGCAGCTCTGGCTTGCCGCCGCTGCCGAGGCGGGCAAAAAGGGCAAGGGCAAGGCGAAGCCTGCCAAGGCCGCAGATGCCCGCAGCGCCCGCCGCGCAGACAGTCGCGCCTGCCGGGACGCCGTGCAGGGCACGAGCCGCCGCACCCGGGATACCGGGGCAGGGGAGGCCACCCCGGCGCAGAGCCTTGCCGCATGGCAGGAGTTTGCCCGGCAGTATTTCCCCGCGCTGGCGCAGCGCCCGGCCGTGGTGCACGGCGGTGGTGTGTTGTTGCCGGTGGCCTTTCCGCAGACGGGACTTCATGTGCTGCGGGCGGGGGTGTTTGTGGGCAGCGTGCAGAAGGGCCGCTTTGTGCCGGAGCATCATCTGTTTACGGCCTTTGGAGGCCTCTGCACGAACTGCGAGCAGCTGACTCTTGCCGACTGCCGTTGCACCGAGTACCTCTCCGGCCGCGAAGTGGAAGCCCGCACAGCAGCGGACGGCTGGTGCTGCGTGACCGTGGACGGCTGGCCGCTGGGTGGCGGCAAGGTGTCCGGCGGGAGAGTGAAAAACCACTATCCCAAGGCGCTGCGGCTGCTGTAAACCGCAGATTTACACGCATCCGGGCGAAAATCGGGCTTTTCAGGCTTGAACGCGCCGGTGGATTGTGATAAAATAATAGAGTTAGATTTTGTGTGCTGCCACAAGCGGGCGACCACAGCCCGTCTGCCCGCAGGCGGAGATACCGATAAATTTAGGAGGCTCTTTCCCATGTCTGGACATAGCAAATGGAACAACATTAAGCGCAAGAAGGAAAAGACTGACGGCGCCCGCGCCAAGGTCTTTACCAAGATCGGCCGCGAGATCAGCGTTGCCGTCCGTGACGGCGGCCCCAACCCGGCTTCCAACAGCAAGCTGGCAGACCTGATCGCCAAGGCAAAGCGCATGAGCGTGCCCAACGATAACATCCAGCGCATCATCAAGAAGGCTGAGGGCGGCGACAAGACCGAGTTCGAGGCCATCACCTACGAGGGCTATGGCCCCGGCGGCGTTGCTGTCATGGTCGAGACCCTGACCGACAACCGCAACCGTACCGCTGCCGACCTGCGCCACTACTTCGATAAGAACGGCGGCAATCTGGGCGCTATGGGCTGCGTGGCCTTCCTGTTCAACCAGAAGGGCGTCATCGACATCTCTCTGGAGGATAAGGACGCCGACGAGGCCATGATGGACGCTTTGGATGCCGGTGCCGAGGACTTTGATGCCAGCGAGGACGCAGCCGAGGTCACCACCGACCCCGAGAACTACTCCGCTGTGGTCAAGGCTCTGGAGGAGAAGGGCTACGAGATCCTGTCCGACGATCTGGCCATGGTGCCCATGACCACCACCCGCCTGACCGATCCCGATCAGCTGAAGCAGATGGGCAAGCTGCTGGATTCTCTGGAAGATAACGATGACGTCCAGAACGTCTGGCACTCTCTCGAGAACGAAGAGGACCTGCCGGAATAAGCTTCCGCAAGGCTCTTTGCTCCTGAAATAAAACGATAAAAAGCCGCTTTTTGTGCTGTTTGGCACGAAAGGCGGCTTTTGCTTGTTATTTTTGTATGTCGTGCGGATAAGGGTTCCTTCTGGCATCAGAAAAATCGTACTCTGCACGCATATCCTCATCGTATGATGGATTTTCCGAAGAAGTGCTATTAGATTTATCGTTCATAGTGCGTCCACAGACTGAGGATCTTAACGGTCTGCTCTTTTTCATAGACCTGATAAACAAGGCGGTGCTGGATGTTGATGCGGCGGCTGTATGCACCGTTCAGATCACCCACCAGCTTTTCGTACGGGGGCGGGTTTTGGAAAGGATCAACACGGATGATTTCAATGAGTGCCTTTGCCTTTTCGTCCAGATGGGCAGACTTCAGTTTTGGTACGTCCTTTGCAGCGGTTTTGGTGTAAACGACCTTGTACATTTACCACTCCACCGCCGTTTCGTCCACACAGTCCTCAAGCGACGTGGCGATTCCGTCCATGATCTTTTCGCGCATACCCGGTGCAGAGACCAGATACAGCGTTTCCATGATGCCGCTGTAATCTTCTTCAGACAGCAGCACGGCATTGCCGTCCTTGGTGGTGATGTTGATGGGCTGGTTGTATTTAATGGTCTGCTCTACATAGTCGAAGGCATTCTTACGGAAATTCGTGATATTTGTAGTGGTCATCGTAGAATCACTCCTTTCGTGTACAGTATAGCGTACGCTTGTAAAAATGTCAATATGCGACCGGCAATCGAAACATGACACACGGTCACCCCTGTGCCAGCGCCCTGCCTTTTGCGTAGTAGCGCTGCATTTCTTCCCGGGGAACCATATTCCCGCCGGTAGCCCAGACCAGATGGGTGGCGTTTGCCAGCGCACCGGCGGGCAGAGCGGCTTCGGTGTAAGCGCCAAGCAGCTGCCCGGGCTGGGTGAGCACCGGGCCGTACATTCCCGCCAGAGCGCTGGGTTCAAGGTAAAGATCTTCGGCGTCTGCCAGCTGCGCCAGAAGGGTATACATCCGCTCGTCCTGCAGGGTGTAGCAGCCGCTCATAAAGGGACGCATCAGCCCGCCCACAAAGCCGGAGGCGCGCCCCACGGCAAGACCATCGGCGGCGGTGCGGTTATCGATGCCAAAGTCCTGCACGCAAACGCTGCTGTTTTCGCCGGTGGCCATGCCCAGCATCATGCAGGGGGAGTGGGTGGGCTCGGCGAAGAAGCAGTGTGCGGCATCGCCGAACAGCAGCTTCAGGCCAAAGGCCACGCCGCCGGGGCCGCCGCCCACACCGCAGGGCAGATAGGCGAAGAGGGGATGCTCCGCATCCACGGTGACGCCCTGCGCGTCCAGCTGCTTTTTCAGCCGCAGTGCAGCCACAGCATAGCCCAGAAAGAGGGTCTTGGAGTTTTCGTCATCCACAAAATGGCAGTAGGGGTCGCCCGCCGCCAGCTTGCGACCCTCGGTCACGGCGATGCTGTAATCAGAGGCGTACTCCACCACCTTGACGCCCCGGCTGCGGAGCAGGTCTTTTTTCCATTGCCGCGCGTCAGCGGACATGTGCACGGTGACCTGAAAGCCCAGTTTTGCGCTCATGATGCCGATGGAAAGCCCCAGATTGCCGGTGGAACCCACCGCAATGGAATACTGCGAGAACAGCTTGCGGAAGCGCTCTTCTGCCAGAACGGCGTAGTTGTCGGCCAGATGCAGCATTCCGCTGTGCAGGGCAATGTCCTCGGCGGTTTTCAGCACCTCGTAAATGCCACCCCGCGCCTTGATGGAGCCGGAAATAGGCAGGTGACTGTCCAACTTGATCCATACTTGCCCGGCGATATGAGTGCCACTGCGCTCCTCCAGCACTTTTTGCATCCGGGGGATGGGCTGAACAGGGGACTCGATGATGCCGCCCGCCGCAGCGGTCTCGGGAAAGACGGCGGCAAGATAGGGCGCAAACCGCTCCAGCCGTGCGGCGGCGTCCTCAATGTCGGCCAAGCTCAGCGGGCAGGCAGCCGAAGCATGTGCAAAGGGCAGCTTGTCCGGGTTTACCCATGCAGTCTCCTTTAGAGCGCAGAGGTCAGAGACTACGGGATATGCCGCGATCCAATCGGCAACAGAACGCCCGGCAATGCACTTGGCAGGTGAAACCATAGTGGATCCTCCTTTATATATAAAAGTAAAAGCAGATGGCGCGCCCGGCGGTTTTTGCGGAGCGCTGCGTGTCTTGAATATAAAGGTTTTTACAGGAATTGTCAACCGGCTGCGCTTTGCGCCGGGCGGGTCAGAGCGCCACGATCTCGGTGGTCACCAGCTGCTGCTCTGCGCCGTAGTTCAGCTTCATGGCATAGTCGGTCAGGGCGCAGAATTCCTCTGCCTCCTTCCGGGTCGCAAAATAGTTTTCGGTAAGTACCTCGGAGCTGCCGCGGGCGTGGAAAATGGTCTTTACCACAAAGTTGCTTTCGTCCATAGTGTGCCTCTCTTTTCCAGTAGATGAGGGAGACGCTGCCGTCCCTCGGTGTAATTGCAGTATAACAGGGCAAATGTACCACAGAACGGACTTTTAACGGAAACAGGACATATTTTTACGCAAACCGATCGAAAAGCTGTGCTGACCGCAAGAACAGGAAAAGATTGGAAGAAGAGCAGCACACTGCCCAAAAACCTTGTTAAAAAACTGGCATTTTGCCATTTTTGTGTAAAGTATACAAGAATAAACACAAAAAAATGGCATTGTGCGTATTGCTATTTTATAACTGATATATTAGAATATAAGCAAGAAGAGCGTGCAGGCGTACTGCGCGTGCCATAAGATAAATAACGACAGGAGGAACTTCTCTATGCCTATGAAAATGGGTTGGCGCTGGTATGGCGAGGGCAACGACCCCGTCACCCTGAGCGACATCAAGCAGATCCCCGGCGTGACCAGCATCGTCTGGGCACTGCACAACAAGATGCCCGGCGAGATCTGGGAAATCGACGAGATCCAGAAGGTTGCAGACCAGATCCACGCCTACGGCTTTGATATGGATGTTGTCGAGTCCGTCAACGTGCACGATGATATCAAGATCGGTCTGCCCACCCGCGACCAGTATATCGAGAATTACAAGCAGTGCATCCGCAACCTGTCCAAGTTCGGCGTCAAGGTCATCTGCTACAACTTCATGCCCATCTTCGACTGGACCCGTACCGACCTGTTCCATCCGGTAGGCGACGGCTCCACCGCACTGTTCTACGAGAAGGACAAGATCAAGGGCGATTACAAGGCGATGGCTGAGTATATCATGTCCTTCACCGAGAAGTACAACATGACCTTCCCCGGCTGGGAGCCGGAGCGCATGGCAAAGCTGGACGAGCTGTTCAAGGCCTACGCCCCTGTCACCAAGGAGAAGCTGTGGGAGAACCTGAAGTACTTCCTGGAAGCTCTGATGCCCACCTGCCGCGAGTGCGACATCAAGATGGCCATCCACATGGACGATCCCCCTTGGGATATCTTCGGCCTGCCCCGCCTGCTGGTGGACGAGCCCAGCATCGACCGCTTCCTGAAGATGGTGGACGATCCGTACAACTGCCTGACCCTGTGCACCGGCAGCCTGAACGCAAACCCCAACAATAACTGTGCCGAGATCATCCGCAAGCACTGCGACCGCATTGCCTTCGGCCACGTCCGCAATATCCACCACTTCCCCAACGGCGACTTCTCTGAGGCTGCGCACCGCGACTGCTGTGGCGAGACCGGCATCATTGAGGTGATGCGCGCTTACCATGACTGCGGCTTTGAAGGCTACATCCGTCCCGACCACGGCCGTCAGCTGTGGGAGGAAGGCCCCGGTGTCTGCCGCCCCGGCTATGGCAAGTATGACCGTGCTCTGGGCATCCAGTATATGCTGGGTATCTGGGATCTGCTGGACCGTCTGGATGAAGAAAAGAAGGGCTGATGATTATGAAGCTGTCTGATATCAAAAACGGCAATCTGTCCGCCGAGTGGGCAGAAAAGGGCTATGAGCTGCCCAAATTCGACATCGAGGCTGTCAAGGCCAAGACCCACGCCGAGCCCACTTGGGTGCACTTCGGTGCCGGCAACATCTTCCGTGCTTTCCCCGCTGCCGTGCTGAACGATGCACTGAACAGCGGCAAGTATGACCGCGGTGTCATCGTGGCCGAGAGCTTTGACGACGAGATCATCGACAAGGCTTACCAGCCCTACGATAATCTGAGCCTGCTGGTCTGCCTGAAGTCCACCGGCGAGATCGAGAAGAAGGTCATCGCTTCCGTTACCGAGAGCCTGAAGGCGGATTATTCCTTCGGTGCTGACTGGGCACGTCTGGTGGAGATCTTCCAGAACCCCAGCCTGCAGATGATCTCCTTCACCATCACCGAGAAGGGCTACGGCGTTGCTCCTGCTGATCTGGAGCGCGGCCTGACCCCCGTGTTGGCCATGGGCAAGGTCACCGCTCTGCTGTACGAGCGCTTCAAGGCCGGCAAGCTGCCCCTGACCGTGCAGAGCATGGATAACTGCTCTCACAACGGCGATAAGGTCAAGACTGCCGTTCACGCCTACGCTGCAAAGTGGGTGGAGCAGGGTCTGGTGCCCGCTGAGTTCCTGGCCTATGTGCAGGACGAGACCAAGATCACCTTCCCCTGGAGCATGATCGATAAGATCACCCCGCGCCCGGACGCAAAGGTGCAGGAAATGCTGGCAAAGGACGGCTTTGAGGACAACTATACCATCGTGACCGAGAAGCACACCTTCACCGCTCCCTTCGTCAACGCCGAGGAGACCCAGTACCTGTGCATCGAGGATCACTACACCAACGGCCGTCCTCCGCTGGAGCTGGGCGGTGTGCTGTACTGCGACCGCGAGACCGTGGACAAGATCGAGAAGATGAAGGTCTGCACCTGCCTGAACCCCCTGCACACTGCCATGTCCATCTATGGCTGCATGCTGGGCTACAATCTCATCTCTGCCGAGATGGCAGACGAGGATCTGCGCTCCTTCATCCAGAAGATCGGCTATATCGAGGCTATGCCCGTTGTGGTTGATCCCGGCGTTCTGAACCCCTACGAGTTCATCGGCGCTGTCATCAACCGCCGTCTGCCCAACCCCTTTATGCCCGATGCTCCCCAGCGTATCGCTACCGATACCTCTCAGAAGCTGGCTATCCGCTTCGGCGAGACCATCAAGGCTTACGAGGAGCGTGGTCTGGACAAGTCCAACCTTGTGCTGATCCCGCTGGTGCTGGCAGGCTATGCCCGCTACCTGAAGGGCATCGACGACAACGGCCAGCCCTTCGAGATCTCTCCCGATCCGCTGCTGGCTGAGCTGCAGGCCATCGTCAACCCCTTGGAGGTCAAGGAAGGCGAGCAGGACTTCAGCTGCCTGAAGGCTCTGTACAGCCGTGCCGACGTGTTCGGCGTGGACCTGTACGCTGTCGGTCTTGGCGAAAAGATCGAGGGCATGGTCAAGGAGCTGTACGCTGGTAACGGCGCAGTGCGCAAGACCCTGCACAAGTACACTCTGGCCCGCTAAAACTTTATAACGCTATTTCCGTGACCCACGCTGCGCTTTTGCTTTGCCGCAGCGTGGGTTTTTGTTTTGTGAAAATTGTTATGTAAAAACAGACTCCCGGAGCGTCCGCAGACGCTCCGGGAGTTCGAAAGAAAAATAGATTTTCCGCTGCCCTTATTTCCGGCAGTCGTGCAGGCTGGCAGCGGGCAGGGCGCTGCCCAGCAGGCTCCATGCGGCATCCATGCTCTCGTTCAGCAGATAGGCCTGATTCTTCTGGACGTAGATATACACAGCCTCTTTGGTGCGGTAGGCGCAGTACACGGTGTTCCAAGTGTAGCGGTTGGTGGGCTCGGTCTTGTTCTGCTCACCGGCCATCCAGACCGAAAGCCCGGCGGCGTCCAGTTCCAGCCGGTAGAAGGGGCGGGGCAGACCCAGCTTTTTGATCTGCTTGGAGAGGTTGGCAAAGAAGGTGCCGAAGTATACGGCGGGCAGACCGATGGCTACGATGGCCAGCACGGCGGTCAGCAGCCCGGCACCCTCCCGCTTGCCGATCTGGCTCAGGCAGATGCCGGCACACACCAGCAGAATGGCGGTAAACACCGCCGGACGCTGCCAGCCTTTGTTGTGGCGCAGCAGGTCAAAGGTTGCAAAATCGTGAAAGCTTTTTTCATCCATCTGAACGGAGACGCAAACATTCTGGGTCATAAAGTTACCCTCCTTTTTGGGCATAGTACCACATTTACCGGCAAGAAGCAAGCAAAAGATGCATCGGCGGCGGTGCATCCGGCTTGCAAACCGCCCGCAAGGCGTGGTAAAATAAGATATTATCTTGGGTGTATCTGAAAAGTCGAAAATTTAGTCTATTTCTACAAGCACAGCTGGCTTTTGCGTTAAACAGCCTTGAAATCCACAAAGGATTCCTGCGGCTATTTGCCTTAAATCCCGCTTGTGCTTGCGAAATATTCGTCATTTTCTTTGTTTTCAGATACACCTTACGAAAAAGGGGGAAGCCTTGCATGGAAAAGCGCAACTGGAAGCACATCGTTACGCTCAAGCAGCGCATGGTGCTGTGTCTGGCAGCATTTTTTGCGGCCTTTGCATTGCAGCTTGCCCTGAACGGCTATCAGGCACGGGCGGTGCAGCAGGTGCAGGACGACCAGATGGGCAACTTTAACGCCATCAGCCGCTTTCAGGGCGGTGTGGAAAGCTCCATCAGCATTCTGGAAGCGTACCGCTGGGAGAACGGCGAGACTGAGGAAATGCTGGAAAAGCTTCAGGCAGCCTGCTCCACCAGCAACGCATGGCTGTGGCGCATCCGATCCAATATGGACGGCTTGCAGAACGTCAGCGATGAGCAGTGGGTGCTGTACGGTGCGGTGGAAACCACCTACGGCAGCTACAACACCCTTTTGGAGGAGCTGGAGAGCTATCTTTCCAGTGGGCAGGAAGCAAAGGCTTCCCAGCTGTACTACAACAAGGTTTCGGTCTGCGGCGGGTATCTGAGCCAGTACACCATGCAGCTGCTGAAAGCCTCGATTCTGGATGCCCAGACTACTTACACCGAGATCTCGGAGCTGGGCGAGCGGATCGCCCTGATGCAGATCGTGGTGGTGGCACTGTGCGTGGCGCTGGGCTGCGCCTCCGGTCTGATGGTCATGCAGCTGCTGACTCCGGTGTCTCAGATGATCGAGGCCTCCCGCGCTATCAGCCGCAGCCAGTTCGATACCCCGGACATCCCGCTGCCCAAGCAGCCGGAAATCGGCCAGCTGGCGGAGTCCTTCAACCGCATGAAGCACTCTATGGCGCAGCAGGTGAACACCCTGCAGGAGAAAAACGAGATCGAGCGGGAATTGCATCGTCAAAAGACCGAGGCGCTGGAACTGCAGAACCGCATGGAGCGCAGCCGGTTACAGCAGCTGCGCAGCCAGATCGACCCGCATTTTCTGTTCAACACCCTGAACGTCATCCAGCAGATGGCGGGCACAGAGTCCGCCTACCGCACGCAGGCGCTCATCATGGCGCTTTCCCATCTGCTGCGTTACAGCCTGATGAGCAACGATGAGCAGGTGCCCCTCTCCCGGGAGGTGCGCGTTGTGGACGAGTACTACTCCATCTACCATGTGCGTTTTGGCGACCGGGTGCAGATGGAGTGGGCGTTCTCGGATTCGCTGGATCTGACCGAGACTATGGTGCCGTCCTTTATCTTGCAGCCTATCGTGGAAAACGCTTTCAAGCACGGCATCTGCCCCAAGGAAGAGGGCGGCGTGGTGCGCATCCGCATGATCCCCCTGCGGGAAAAAGGTCTGCTGTGCATCCGGGTGCTGGACAACGGCGTTGGCATTGAGCCGGAGCAGCTGGAACAGCTGCGCATGGCATTGGAGCAGCCCGCGCCCCGCTGGGAACATATCGGTATTTATAATGTGGCTGCCCGTCTGCGGCTGCTGGATGCCCGCTGCCGGGTGGTGGTGCGCTCCCGGCCGGGGCGGGGAACTGCGGTGATCCTGTATCTGCCGCTGGTGGAGAATGAGGAGGAATTTGAGGAATGATTCGTCTGTTGATCGCGGATGATGAGAGAATGGAGCGGGAGGCGCTGGCGGATATCGTCATGCGCCGGTTCGAGCATGAGGTGACGGTGGAGATGGCGGAAAACGGCCGCAAAGCCGCCGATACCGCTGTGCTCTGGGAAGCAGACCTGATTTTGATGGACATTGAGATGCCGGGCATGAACGGCCTGGATGCCGCCCGCGCGGTGCTGGAGCAGCGCCCGGAGTGCAAGGTGATCTTCATCACGGCGTACAGCCTGTTCCAGTACGCCCACGAGGCGGTGCATCTGGGTGCCTGCGACTATCTGCTGAAGCCGGTGGACCCGGACGAGACCGAGGCCGCCATCCGCCGCGCTATCCGGCAGATCGAGGCCGGCCGCCGCTTGGCCGAGCTGGCTGCGGAAGCCCCGGAGCCGGAAACCGCCCCGGAGCAGGAGGCCGAGCCCGCCGGGGAAGGGGAGAGCGACCGCAACGCACTGGTGATGGACCATGTGCGCAAGTATATGGAAGATAACTATATGGCCGACCTCTCGCTGGACAGCGTGAGCGAAATTTTGCACATCAGCCCGGCGTACCTTTCGGCGCAGTTCAAAAAATACCAGAAGATGAATTTTCTGGACTGTCTGACCGAGCTGCGCATCAACGCAGCTAAAGAACTGCTGGCCGACCCCTTCCGCTCCGCAGCGGAGGTGGCCTCCATGGTGGGCTACGAGGACGCCAGCTACTTTGCCCGCGCCTTTAAAAAGCGCACCGGTATGACCCCCACCCAGTACCGGAAGGAAGCGGCAAAGGCAGCCCGGGAGGCGCGGCTGTGACCCGCCGTCAGCTGCTGCGTCTGCTTGCGGCAGCCCCGGCGCTGGCAGTTACAGGCTGTACGGTGCAGTCTGCTTCTTCGCAGCAGGAGAAGCCGCTCATCCTGCGCTATGCGGAGAACCAGCCGGAGGACTACCCTACCAGCAAGGCAGCAAGAGCCTTTGCCGAGCTTGTGGCGCAGCGCACGGGCGACCGGGTGAAGGTGCTGGTTTACAGCGGGGCAGAGCTGGGCGCAGAGCAGAGCGTCATCCAGCAGATGCAGTTCGGCGGGGTGGATTTTTCCCGCGTGTCCCTGAGCCAGCTGGCAGAGTACGAGCCGGAGCTCAGCGTGTTGCAGCTGCCTTACCTGTACAGCGATGCCCAGCAGATGTGGCGGGTGCTGGACGGCAGCATTGGGGATGAGTTTCTGGCCATGCTGGACGGGATGGACTTGGTAGGGCTTTCGTGGTTCGATGCCGGTGTGCGCAGCTTCTACACCCGGGAAAAGGTGACCGGGCTGGATGATTTGCAGGGGCTGACCATCCGGGTGCAGGAGTCGGACATGATGAGCGACATGATCACCGCACTGGGCGCAAAGCCGGCGCAGGTGGTGTACAGCAAGGTATATGCCGCCCTGCATAATGCCGAGATCGATGGGGCAGAGAACAACTGGCCCAGCTACGAAGTGATGGGACACTACGAGGTAGCGCCCTTTTTCCTGAAGGACGAACACACCCGGGTGCCGGAGGTGCAGCTGGCCAGCCCGGCGGTGATGGAAAAGCTTGCCGCATTGGACGAGAGCTTCCCGGAGGTGATCCGCGCCTGCGCCCGGGAGAGCGCACAGACAGAGCGCGAGCTCTGGGCGCGGCGGGAGGCGAACGCAGAGCAGAATATGCGCAAGCGGGGCATCTGCGTCACCGAGCTGGACGATGCCGAAAAAGCCCGCTTCCGCGCAGCGGTGCAGCCCATGTACGATGGGTTTTCTGCCCAGCAGGAACTGATCGACCGGATACAGAAAAGCTGAAAAAACACCCCGAGAAGTGCCCGGATGGACATTTTTCGGGGTGCTGTTTTGTGCTGTGAATACAGGAATGTATCCAACTGGTCAGTAGTGTTGCACAAACAAGATAGAAAGCGATTGTGCAATATGGCAAAAACAATCTTGACATTCTTTCGAAAAACAGGACATTTTTCGAAAGCCCTTGTTTCATTTCGGAAAATTTGCTAAAGTGTGTACAGTCAATGAACGAAAGCTCCGGCACCTGTGCGCCCGGAGAATTTCACAATTATTTAAGGAGGACGATTCCTATGAAAATGATCTCTCGTCGTAGCTTTATGGCCGTTGCCGGTGCAGCTACTGCTGCTGTTGCTCTGACCGCCTGCGGTGGTTCCAAGAGCGGCTCCACTTCTACCGCTGCTTCCACCTCTACCGCAGCTTCTTCTGCTGCTGCCGGTGATGCAGCTGCTGCTGCCA
>ENA-UOJQ01001801-UOJQ01001801.1-human-gut-metagenome-genome-assembly--contig:-P63-NODE-1801-length-15273-cov-43.748062_pt1 | contig 15273 bp, 11 predicted proteins | sample MGYA00242352_ERZ723899 | MGnify/ENA metagenome assembly ERZ723899 | reverse complement strand
TCAGGCTGCGTGTCGAATACCGTCTGCTTCAGGAGACATGTATTCTCGATAAGAAAGACTTTTATTTGTTTGTTATCAGATATGAGGATTGATTTGCGTGAGTTTTTATGAGGAAAAAGGCGGGTCTGGACTAGCTTAAATGCATAATAAATGAAAAAAATATATAAAAATAAAAATAAGTGTTGACATATTTGGTTTGATTTGATATTATATCAAAGTCGCGTGAGACAAGCGACAGAAAATCAAATATATGCGGAAGTGTCGGAACTGGCAGACGAGCAAGACTAAGGATCTTGTGATTATTGCAATCGTGTGGGTTCAAGTCCCATCTTCCGCATTATAAAATTAAAAAGGGTTAAGCCTTAGGGCTTAGCCCTTTTTGATTTTAGAAGCGGAAGCGGACCATGTCCCCATGGGTCCAAGGTCTCCGCTCCGCTTCGGTCGTTGCAGAACAGACGTCCCCCGGACGTCTTGCAACCCATCTTCCGCATGGCTCCGATTGTTGTGGGGCAGGTGCCCATGGTTCAAGGTCTCGCCTCCGGCTCGGTCGTTGCAGAACAGACGTCCCCCCGGACGTCTTGCAACCCGTCTTCCGCAAGGCTTCGGTTATTGCGTGGCAGGCGCCCCATGGGTCCAAGGTCTTCGCTCCGCTTCGGTCGGCGCAGAGCAGACATCCCCCGGATGTCTTGCGCCACATCTTCCGCAAGGCTCCGGTCGTTGCGTGGCAGGCGCCCCATGGGTTCAAGGTCTACGCTCTGCACTCCATCTTCCGCGTTAAAATGGGGAAGCTAAATTATACGGATTTCGTTTAAAATTGCATATTAGATCAGAAGGAGAGGACAAGCTTATGAGTCAGAAAAAATACAGTTTATTATACCCGGATACAAATGCACAATACCGGACATTGAGTGATGTGACTATGCATGATCTGGGAATGGATCAAATCTGCAAAAAGCTGTCAGCAAAGGAGCGGGAGCAGAACTACATCCAAAACGTGATGGCGCGTTTGTATGCAGATCCGGCGGTGACACAGTACCGCTGCGATATTTTCGAGGATGTCCTTCAACAGAAAAAAATGCGTGATGATCTTATGGAAATACTCGAGCGCATCAGCTTTCTGAGGGAGTACGGTAGCTTTAACCGGGAATATGATGAGAGTGCCTGCATCTGGGATCTTTTGCATCGGCTGGACGAGCTTAATGATTATATCAAGTGTGTGGATGCGATTCATACGTGTCTGGCAGCTTCGGACATTTATTCCGCAGGCTTTCTGGGTTTAAAAGCCTATGTGGAGAAAATCTATGCGGACAACGGATTTGCAGAACTGAAAAAAGATATCTCAGAACTGAAAATGGACACTTCACAGCTTAAGAGCATTACGGTAGGTATTAACTTGAATGACCGCTTTGAAGCGGACGGAATCGGTCTGATATCTGTAAACAGCAAATATTTTACCAAGTCAGGAATCCTGGGCAATTTTTATGACCATATTGCGTCAAAGGATCGGATCAATGAGGATACCGTATGGAAAAAGAATTTCAAATTTCAGCCGTTTGATGTGAATGCAGATGCGGTGATTAGCACTCCTATGCAGAAGGTGATGGATACAGCTGTTATGCGGTCGGAAAGCCGTGGTGGCATTGTGAAGCTTCCCGAGGGAGATCAGGCAAAGGATGTGACTCGTTATACAGACCGAATCGTCAACCATATGATTTCCCATATGGTGAAAAGAGTCAGAGAAGTACTGAACAAATATGTTTATATTACCATTACCGACATGACAGACTTGATTCCGGAGCTGCTCTACTATATCAAATGGGCGGAGTACATACAAAAATTGCAGGGACAGGGCTTTACCTTTGCTAAAGCTTCTGTATATAAAGAGGGAGAAAATGAATCTGATCCGTATATGATGCAGGCACGTGGAATTTACAATTTAAAGCTTGCTGTTTTTGAGACAGAGGAGTCCGGGAATATTGTACCGAATGATATGGATTTCGACCGGAATAGGAGAGTGTATATCTTAACAGGTGCCAACCGAGGTGGAAAGACGACAATTACACAGGCTGTTGGGCAGTTGTTTGTGTTGGCACAGGGTGGCATATATATTCCGGGAAAAGCATTTACATTTTCCCCTGTTACAGGTATTTACACCCATTTCCCGGCAGATGAAGACAAGACATTGGATTTAGGAAGGCTTGGGGAAGAGTGTAAGCGTTTTAAGGCAATCTATGAGGAGGCTGACAGCAGGAGTCTGCTCTTGATGAATGAATCATTTTCTACCACTTCGTTTGAAGAGGGATACTACATTGCCAAGGACAGTGTCAGGGCAATTTTACATAAGGGAATGAGGACCATTTATAATACACATATGCATAAGCTGGCATTTGATGTGGAGGAAATGAATGAAGAGCAGCAGAAGGCAGAGCACACAGATGGAAAAGCGTTTTCCATGATCGTGCACATGAAGGGAACAGAGCGCTCCTATCAGATTGAAGTGGCGCCTCCGGAAGGAAAATCTTATGCAAGCGAGATTGCGCAGAAGTATGGGGTTACATATGAGATGCTGGTGAAATAAGAGTATGAGAAGTTTGATGTAGAACTTTCAGAGTTGGCAGAAAAGCAATATGATAAATAAGTTTTGCAAAGCATAGATATTTATTGGTTTATAGAGTGGCTGGAAGTAGGGTCATCATAGAAGGTATATATCACGAATTACAAGATTATGAAAATTCAATCATGTAAATTAGGGAGGACAGTGTTGAGAGGACACTGTCCTTTTTGTATTATCTACACTATCGCTAATCCTATATCAAAATCCTTGGCTATTCCCATCACTGACACCACATTTTTTCAGCGTTATTGTATTAAATGTAAGGAGGACATGAATTGTGATGACACCCTATAATATAGGACATAATATGCAAAACTTAAAATGCAAAGGATAAACTTGTTGACATGATGTGTGATACACAGTATACTATGTTAAACACATAGTGTGCGACACACAATACAGTGCAATAAACACAGTGAATTTAAATAAAGGATACTAGGGAGGAGATTGGATGAATTGTGATGAAATTGTTTCAGGATTAATTTTAGAATTCAGACGGGGCACACTCATCATGGTAGTGTTAGCACAACTAAATAAACCAATGTATGGATATTCATTGGTAAAGGAATTAGAAGGAAAAGGTATTTCAATAGAAGGCAATACATTATATCCTCTGCTGAGAAGACTAGAGAGTCAAGGTCTGCTAAAAAGTGAATGGGAAACTGAGGCAACGAAGCCAAGAAAATATTATATCATCACAGAAGATGGGAAGCTGGTTTATAAAAAAATTAAAGAACACTGGAAAAAATTTTCACAGTCAATCAATGTTTTAATGGAGGAAGAATAAATGGTAAAAAATGATTTGATCGACAGATACATTTATGCAGTTACAAAACATATGAAATCCGCTATGAAAAAAGACGTGGCGGCGGAATTAGAGACGATCATACAAGATATGTTGGAGGAACGATGTGAGGATGTTACTCCAACGGAGCGTGATATCAAAGTTGTTCTAACGGAACTGGGAACCCCGAATGAGTTAGCTTCGAAATATAAAGGTGAAACACAGGATTGTTTGATTGGACAGCCGTATTACAGTTTATATGTGTATGTATTGAAAATTGTGACAGTGTGCATCAGTGGAGGAATGTTACTTGCTCAAATTATGGCAGCATTAACATCGCATACAATCTGGTATATAGCTGTCTATAGAACCATCGGTGGGATTTTTGGCGGTATATTGACAGGATTTGCATTTGTGACATTATTATTTGCATTCTTTTATAAAAAAGGAATTAAGGTGGATGGGTTAAATGATGGAATAGATAATTTGCCTCCTGTTCCACAAAAGTCTAATAGAATTTCAAAAGCAGATGCGATTATAGGAATTGTTTTTTCGGTTATCTTCACTCTTGTATTTCTTGTGTGCCCACAGATTTTATGTATTGCATTTGTAAAAAATGGGGTAGGTGTGTATGAACCACTTTTTAACTTAGAATACATCAGACAAACATGGTATTTTATTCTTGCATTTGGAATTTTGGGTGTTACAAGGGACAGTGTGAGACTTATTGATGGCAGCTATACCAAAAGGGTGATGCTTGTTACCATTATCACCAATATTATTGATGGAGTATTAACAAGTATTTGGCTGTTAAATGATAGGATTATGAATAGTGGATTTTTTGATGGTATTGAGCAGTTACTTGGAACGGATGCAGAAGGTATTTCACATGTTTTTATACACTATAATAAGGTATTTCTCTCAATCATCATTTTGGCATTAACAATTAATTGCATTGAGACAGTCGTGAAAGCAGTAAAATACAGTCGACAATAAAATAATTTTAGATGAATCAATCTCCATTTACAAATATCAGTGCAAATTTCTAAATTTTATAAATAATAAAATGTAAATGGAGATATGAGCAGAAGCATTTTAAATCCCTTGGAATACATGAAATCTCAATTCAAGTTTGCAAGGTTGAGCCCCCTTTGACCATTATATTTAGTTGGAAATGAGAAACAGAATGAGAAAAATAGTAGCAGCTACAGAAGAAAATAAAGAAGAAATTTTAAAATTGTATAAGATACAGCTAGGCAGGGAGTTTTGTCCATGGGATGATTCTTATCCGGGAATGAAGGAGATTGAGTTTGATCTTGGTAGAGAATCTTTGTTTGTAATGATTGATGGGCAGGAGATTAATGCTGATGCCGGAAGCAAAGAGGACAGAATTATCGCAGCGATTTCAATTGATGATGATCCACAGGTGGAGAGGCTTGATTGCTGGAGCCATAAACTGGCACCCGGGGCTGAGCTTTCAAGACTTGCGGTTCATCCGGATTTTCAGAATCAGAAAATTGCGAGACAAATGCTGGTATTTGGGATGGAAGAGCTCGCAAGGAGAGGATACAAAAGTGTGCATTTTTTAGTCAACAAGCTTAATGTGAAGGCTCTGCGCTCGTATGCAGTATTTGGATTTGATACAGTGGGTGAATGCAGCCTGTTTGGGCAGCCGTTTTTGTGCTATGAAAAGAGTCTGTAAAAAAATATGATTTTTTTGAAAAAAGTGCTTGCATTTTTGAAAACAATCTGATATTATATACGAGTCGCGTGAGACAAGCGGCGAAAACAAAATACATGCGGAAGTGTCGGAACTGGCAGACGAGCAAGACTAAGGATCTTGTGATTATTGCAATCGTGTGGGTTCAAGTCCCATCTTCCGCATTATAAAACTAAAAAGGGTTAAGCCTTAGGGCTTAGCCCTTTTTAATTTTAGAAGCGGAAGCGGACCTTGTCCCCATGGGTCCAAGGTCTCCGCTCCGCTTCGGTCGTTGCAGGACAGACGTCCCCCGGACGTCTTGCAACCCATCTTCCGCAAGGCTTCGGTTGTTGCGGGGCAGGCTCTCTATAATGATAAGACAGGAAAGGTAATATTTTTATGATTAGATTTAATAACGATTATAACCGCGGTGCATTTGATTGCATTTTGAAGGCACTGGCGGATACAAATACAACCAGCTATCCGGGATATGGTGAGGATGAGTGGTGCGATAAGGCTGAGCAGATTATTAAGGGGCTTATTGGCAGAGATGATTCCATGATTAAATTTATTCCGGGTGCGACACAGGCAAATTATGTTGTGGTTGCGGCGGCGCTTTCACCGGTGCAGAGCGTGATTGCAGCGGATACGGGACATATCAATTGCCACGAGGCAGCTTCTATTGAGAATACAGGTCATAAGATTCTTGCGCTTCCTAACACGGATGGTAAAATCAGTGCTGCGCAGATTGAGGCGTGTGCCGCAGAGTATTATGACAATGCAAAGCCTGAGTATCTGACGGAGCCAAAGATGGTTTATATTTCATTTCCGACTGAGCAGGGTACTCTTTACACGAAAAGAGAGCTTTGCGATATCAGTGCTGTCTGCAAGAAATACGGCATGTATCTGTTTGTTGATGGTGCGAGAATGGGCTATGGACTGGGCTCAGATAAAAATGACCTTACACTTTGTGATTTTGCCATGCTTTCGGATGTTTTTTATATCGGTGGCACAAAGTGTGGTGCGCTCTTTGGCGAAGCGCTGGTTATAAATGCTGAGGATATCAAGTATCGTTTTAAGGCTTATATGAAGCAAAACGGTGCAGTGCTTGCAAAGGGCTGGCTGATGGGCTTACAGTTTGCCACTATGCTTGAGAATGGCGATTATTTTGAAAAGACAAAGCGTGCTGATGAGCTTGCCATGCAGATTAAAGAGGCATTTGAACAGAAGAAGGTACCGTTTTGGGTTGAGAGCTTTACAAATCAACAGTTTGTGATTTTATCGGATGAGCAGAAGAAGACACTTGCCGAGAAGTACTATTTTGAAGAGATGGAAAGAGAAAAAGAGGGCACTGTAGTGCGATTCTGTACCAGCTGGGCCACAAAACAGGAGGAGGTTGATGCACTGGTTTTAGATATATCAAAGCTGGTGTAGTAACAGATTTATAGTTTTTCATACATTTCGTATAGTTTTTTAAATTTATGCTTGCATTCTTCTAAACTTTTTGGTAGAATAATGTTTGTTCGCAGGAGTGGCGGAATTGGCAGACGCGCAGGCTTCAGGTGCCTGTGGTAGCAATATCGTGTGGGTTCAAGTCCCATCTCCTGCATTAACAGGGAAGTCGGTGAACGGCTTCCTATTTTATTTTGTGCAGATAATTTTGAAAGCCTATTGGCTATTAATGGTCTGTAACCGTTGCCTGCCACACTGAGGGGTACAGCTGTCACAGGAATTTGATTATTATATTGGAGATGGGATTGCAGCGTGAAGAGATTGAATCTATCTTATATTAATGTAATATGTGTGTTTGTTTTGTCCTTTGCTGTTATGGAGTATGTAAATCTTTTGATTGGCAGAGTGGGCGGATTTCCGGTGCTTGCAGGGGTGCTTGTGTCATATTCCGTTATGAGATATGGCAGCTTTGCAAGGAAAAATATGGCATGCTACATGGGCGTCTATATACTGACATGGTTTATCGGCACGGTAGTGCTCTTTATTGCAAAATACTCAGGCTGGGGCAATATCAAAAAGCTTGGTCCGGCGCAGTATTTCAAGGCACTGTACGGCTCAACCCTGTCAGAGATATGGGGGTATTTTTTTGCAATTGTGCTCATGCTGACAGTGATTGTTTCACTTTTTCCGCTTACCGTGATAAAAAGCAGGAAAATATATGCACGGTATGTGTTGGGAAATACGCTTTTTTGGACGATAATATTCATACCGCTTAGGTTTATAGACAAGAAATTTGTCAATCACAAGGTGATGTGGCAGGCCGGCTGTATGATGGCCTTTGCTGTGCTTTTGCTTGTGCTGGAGCTTTTAGTTGTATACAGACTGGTGAAATACAGGTATTGCGATGAACATGCAGACAGGAAAGTGCGCATTCACAGACGCAGGGTTCGAAGGAAAACCATAAAAGCTGTAATAGTCATTGTGCCGGTCGTTGTCATTGCAATTATTGTTGTTTACACATATTTCATGTCGCCTTCAAACGAGCCAGCTGAGTATGAAAAGGTCGCAAGCTGTATCACAAATGATGACAGGCTTGGGCCTATGGTTTATGACAGTCAGGTGTATATTCCGATAACCATAGAGCTTGACTATGCAGGGACTGGCAGTCCGCTTGGCTATATTGTATACAAGGATCAGGACTATAGCAGCAGGTACTATGAGGTTGCAGCATCAAACCTCTTATATATGAATAAGAACGGTGACGATACATATTTACAGATGGCGGGCAACGCATCAAATTCATACAAGAAGCTGTCTGTAGTTGAAAAAAGCAATTCATGGAAGGACTGCAGTGTTTTTCTTATGTGGGATGAGGAGTGGCAGTCAGAGTCGCGCTACAGCAAGGATGTCACAGGCTATACGGAGTGCGATGAGGATTTCATAAAAAGTCTTGAGGATACCTTTGGTGCAGTGAAAATAAATCCGGCAGACTTCAAGGACTATGATGCCTATTTTACAATAGAGGGCTACAAATCCATGAAGGATGCCATAGAAAGTGACAGTCATGTGGGCACCTGGGTGGGCTGCATACTGGCAAAAGACGATAAATTTTACTATGGCAGCTACGATAATGAAATCACAGGCGGACAGCTTCAGATGCTGCGCCATGTGCTTGGCGGTAATTGATATAGCATTTAATTTTTGCCGAAAGAAAATTAAAGTAAAAAGAAATAAAAAAAGGATTTTTAAAAATCACGTCGAATAATAACTAGTGTAGAGCATAATTAGTGGAATGTAACGCTATTTGTTACATGTGTGTGTGAATAGCAGCAGAACATAACGACTGTGACAGCGAGGAGGCAGATAAATGACTATTCGCGAGCAGATAGAAAAACGTGAGCAGGAAATACTTAGTCCGTTCGCATGCCTGAGCACCAACTCAAGAGGCAGGGACTATGATGAGCCGCAGTGCGATATCAGGCCTGTTTTTCAGCGGGACAGGGACAGGATACTGCATAGCAAGGCATTCAGGCGTCTGAAAAATAAGACACAGGTGTTTCTTACACCAAAGGGTGACCATTACCGCACACGTATGTCGCATACACTTGAGGTGTCGCAGAATGCCAGGACAATAGCCAAGGCACTGAGGCTGAATGAGGATCTGGTGGAGGCTATAGCGCTGGGACACGATCTGGGGCATACACCGTTTGGACATGCGGGTGAGCGTATCCTCAATGAGATATATGAGGGTGGCTTTAAGCATAATGAGCAGAGTGTGCGCATAGTGGAGAAGCTCGAAAAGGACGGGGCAGGACTCAATCTGACCTGGGAGGTCAGAGATGGTATGCTAAATCACCAGACTTCGCTCATGCCACACACCTTAGAGGGCAAAATAGTCAGGCTTTCAGACAAGATAGCCTACATAAATTCAGACTTTGATGATGCAATCCGAGCACAGCTTCTGTGCGAGGATGATATACCGCTTGAGATAAGAAACACGCTTGGACACAGCACCAAGGCCAGGCTCAATCATATGGTGCACAATATCATCACAAACAGCATGGGAAAGGACGATATATGCATGTCAAAAGAGTCCGCGCAGGCAATGCAGGATTTGCGTAAATTCATGTTCGCAAACCTCTATAACAATCAAGTCGCAAAAAGCGAGGAGAAAAAGGCCAAGGCGATGCTCAAGCAGCTTTATTTCTATTATATGGAGCATATAGAGGAGCTGCCGCAGAAATACCTCGCCATGCTAGGTCAGGGTGATGACAAGGGGCGCATCATATGCGACTATATATCAGGCATGACAGACCAGTATGCCACCACGAAATTCCACGAGTATTTCGTACCGGTAGCCTGGGAAATCGACGGATATTGATAATTCGTACAGACTCTTAGCAGCGTAGCGTTAGCCGGTTGTAAGAGCTAAGTGCCGCACTGCAGACGCGCTCGCCGGGCGACACAAATGACAACAAAGATGAACAGTAAGGGGATGATAAAATGCCGTACTACTCTGACGAGCTTATAGAGGAGGTACGTTCGCGAAATGACATAGTCGATGTTATAGGAAGCTACGTGCATCTTCAGAAAAAGGGAAGTACCTATTTTGGATTATGCCCATTCCATAACGAAAAGACAGGATCCTTTTCCGTCTCACCGAATAAGCAGATGTACTATTGCTTCGGCTGTGGAGCCGGAGGCAATGTATTTACATTTCTCATGCAGTATGAGAACTTCACCTTTCCAGAGGCCATGCAGGAGCTTGCAGACCGTGTGGGAATTGAGCTTCCCAAGCAGGAGATGACCTCAGCACAAAGGAGGGAGGCAGACAGGCGCACACAGCTGCTTGAGATAAATAAAGAGGCTGCAAAGTATTTTTATATGCTGCTTCGTGGACCGAGAGGACAAAGGGCGCATGAGTATTTCAAAAAGAGAGAGCTGTCCGATGAGACAATGCAGAAGTTCGGGCTTGGTTACTCGGACCAGTACAGTGATGATCTGTACAAGTATCTGCGCAGCAAGGGCTATGATGATGAGATACTTAAGGAGACAGGTCTTGTGACGATAGATGAGGTCAGAGGCGGGCACGATAAGTTCTGGAATCGTGCGATGTTTCCGATTATGGATGTGCACAACCGCGTCATAGGCTTTGGAGGCCGGGTGATGGGTGACGGAGAGCCAAAGTATTTAAACTCTCCGGAGACAAAGATATTTGATAAGAGCCGTAATCTTTACGGACTTAATATAGCAAGGAGCACGAGGAAAAACCAGCTCCTTTTGTGTGAGGGCTACATGGATGTCATAGCACTGCATCAGGCGGGCTTTGACAATGCGGTGGCGTCGCTTGGCACGGCGCTCACGAGCGGACATGCCTCACTATTAAAGAGATACACAAATGAGGTGTATCTGACATATGACAGTGATGGCGCCGGGGTAAAGGCAGCGCTGCGTGCGATTCCGATACTCAAGGAGGTAGGCATCACAACAAAGGTCATTAACATGCGGCCGTACAAGGACCCGGATGAGTTTATCAAGGCGCTCGGCGCACAGGAGTATGAGGAGCGTATCAAAAAGGCTGAAAACAGCTTTATGTTTCAGATACGGATCATGCAGGCAGGCTATGATATGGACGATCCTGAGTCAAAAACCGCATTTTATAATGAAATCGCAAAGAAGCTGCTTGGGTTTACCGAGGAGCTTGAGCGGACAAACTATACGCAGGCAGTGTCCAGAGAGTACAGCATACCATACGACGACTTAAGAAAGCTCGTAAACAGTATGGCAATGAAGGGCGGTATCGTAAAGCCACAGACAAAGCTTAAAAGTGGAATCAATGAGAAAAATAAAAAGGAGGATGGAATGAAGCAGTCGCAGAAGCTTCTCCTCACATGGCTCATAGAGGATAATTCACTTTTTGACAGGATAAAGGGGCGTATCAGTGCAGATGATTTTACCGAAGAGCTGTACCACAAGGTGGCTAAGGAGGTTTTTTCACAGTATGAGACCACGCATACAGTAAATCCGGCCAGGATAGTAAGCATGTTTACCGATGAGGACGAACAGCGTGAGGTGGCAGGGCTTTTCAATGCCACAATCCATCAGGTGGAGGGCAAAAATGACAAGGCAACCGCACTCAGGGAGACTGTTATCCGCATCAAGCAAAACAGCATAGACTACCGCTCAAAGCATCTGGCACCTACAGATATGGAGGGCATGATGAGGATTATTGAGGATAAGCGTGCACTCGAAGAATTGCAAAAAATACCAGAATAAAGAGGAAAATAAAATGGCAAAGAAAAAGGAACAAAAAGACATGGCACAGGAGCAGGAGCTGAGACTGAAATTCCAGCAGAAGCTTATTGAGATTCTTGAGCTTGGAAAAAAGAAAAAGAATATGCTCGAATACCAGGAAATTGCAGATTTTTTCAAGGACTTAAATCTGGATCCGGAGAAGTTTGAGATGGTAATAGATTATCTCGAGCAAAACGGAATAGACGTGCTTAAGATCAGCAATGATGATGACGTGGATGATGATATCATACTCGATGAAGAGGATGAGGTAGAGGTTGAAAAGATCGATCTCTCAGTACCGGAGGGAGTCAGCGTCGAGGATCCTGTCCGTATGTATCTTAAGGAAATCGGTAAGGTACCTCTTCTCTCAGCAGATGAGGAGATTGAGCTCGCCCAGAATATGGAGGACGGAGCGGTAGCAATCGAGAAAATCAATGTACTAAAGGGCCGCCTTGATGGTGCATCGGAAGAGGAAAAGGCTGAGATAAAGGAAGAGATAAAGACACTGCAGAGGGATGTGGACAAGGGAGCAGATGCCAAAAAGCGTCTTGCAGAAGCAAACCTGCGTCTTGTTGTCAGCATCGCAAAGAGATATGTGGGAAGAGGAATGCTTTTCCTTGACCTGATTCAAGAGGGAAACTTAGGTCTTATCAAGGCAGTTGAGAAGTTCGACTACAAGAAGGGCTACAAATTCTCTACATATGCCACATGGTGGATTCGCCAGGCTATCACAAGAGCCATAGCCGATCAGGCCAGAACAATCCGTATTCCTGTGCATATGGTTGAGACGATCAACAAGCTCATCCGTGTGTCAAGGCAGCTCCTTCAGGAGCTTGGCAGAGAGCCTTCACCGGAGGAAATTGCCAAGGAGATGAGCATGCCGGTAGATCGTGTGCGTGAGATACTCAAGATATCACAGGAGCCTGTTTCGCTTGAGACTCCAATCGGTGAGGAGGAGGATTCACATCTTGGTGATTTCATCAAGGATGATAATGTACCGGTTCCTGCAGATGCGGCAGCATTCACACTTCTTAAGGAGCAGCTTGAGGAGGTGCTTGGCACTCTTACAGAGAGAGAGCAGAAGGTACTCACACTCCGCTTTGGCTTAGAGGACGGCAGAGCCAGAACCCTTGAAGAGGTAGGTAAGGAGTTCAACGTCACTCGTGAGCGTATCCGCCAGATTGAGGCAAAGGCACTAAGAAAGCTTCGTCATCCTAGCAGAAGTAGAAAGCTTAAGGACTACTTAGAGTAAGATGATTAGGCTATCCAGAAGAATGAAGGCAGTGGCATCAATGGTCACGGCCGGCTACACGCTGTGTGATGTGGGAACCGACCATGGCTATGTGCCTATTGCCCTGGTGCAGGGTAATATAATACCGAAGGCAATTGCTGTTGATATAAATAAGGGACCGCTTGAGCGCGCCAATGAGCATATAATGGCAAACGGTCTGACAGAGCAGATTACCACAAGGCTTTCCAATGGGCTTGAAGCGATACACGACGGAGAGGTTGACTCTATTGTCATAGCAGGAATGGGAGGAGAGCTTGTTATTCACATTTTAACCGCAGGGGAGACAGTGTGCAGGTCGGCAAAGGAGCTGATTCTGCAGCCACAGTCGGAAGTGAGCAAAGTCCGTGAATATGTAAGGAACACAGGCTATAAGATAGTTGATGAGGATATGATTTTGGAGGACGGAAAATACTATCCGATGTTCAGATGTGTGCCGTGTGCGGACAATTCCGCATGGGACAATATGGACGAGACGACGGTTACTGTATGCGATTTGTATGGACCGGTACTTATCAAAAACGGTAATCCGGTGCTTCGGAAGTTTCTTGTCAGGGAACACCACAAGCTGGCTGGCATCATGCAGCAGCTAAGGACACAGGAGATGAGTGATTCCATCATGGACAGAATCGAGCAGATAAACGAGATGATGGCATACAATGAGGCAGCATATTCGACTATGGGGGCAATAAGAAATGCAGGAATATAGTGTGAAGGTGACCTTGCCGGACGGACAGGTCATGGCAGTGACAGCATCAGAAAGTGATACTTTAGAAGCCGTAGCGGACAGATTCAAGGATTATTATGAGGATGACATAATCCTTGGAATTGTAAACGGCAGGCTTCGTGAACTGAATAAGAAAATAAAAAGTGACTGTGAGCTTAGCTTCGTGACGACAGCTGACAGGGATGGCAGGCGTACATACAGAAGAAGTGTTGTGCTGCTTTTGCAGAGGGCTATATACGATGTATATGGCAGCATGACACAGCTTCATGTGATGCATTCGCTAGGAGAAGGCTATTATTGTCAGCTTGAGAAAGCAGAGGAGTGTGCGGACAGCCAACAGGAAAAGCATAGTTCTGATAACCAAGGAAGCAGCGAAAACAGTGTGCAAAGCGTGACAGAACATGATATCGACAGGATAGTTTGCAGCATGTATTCATTTGTGGAAAAAGACCTCCCAATTACCAAGCACAGTGCAAAAACACAGTATGCGGAGCAGCTTTTCAAGGAAAAAGGGCAGCATGATAAGGAGAGGTTATTGCACTACAGGAGAAGCTCCAGAGTCAATCTCTATGAGCTGGATGGGGTGGTGGATTATTTCTACGGATTTATGGCACCCTCGACAGGCATGCTCAAATACTTTGATATAGTGCCGTATGAGAGTGGCTTTGTGCTTCTTTTTCCGGGTGCCAACAGCAGGAGTGTTGAGCCGCTTGTGACATCAAATAAGCTGTTTCACACGCTGGATGATTCCAGGGAATGGAGCAAGATGCTTGGAATAGGCACGATAGGCTCGCTAAATGATGCGATTGCAGCAGGCAGGGGACAGGAAATCATGCTGCTTCAGGAGGCACTGATGGAGCAGAAGATAGGAAATCTTGCAGCGCAGATCGCTTCGGATGACAAAAAGAAATTTGTCATGATAGCAGGCCCGTCATCATCAGGTAAGACATCGTTTGCCAACAGATTGTCAATCCAGCTTATCGCAAAGGGCAGAAAGCCACATCCGTTAAGTCTGGATGACTACTATGTGGACAGGGAGTTTTGCCCGAAGAATCCGGACGGAAGCTTTGATTTTGAGTGCCTTGAATCTATTGATATAAAGCTGTTCAATGAGGATATGAACAGGCTTCTTAAAGGAGAGGCTGTTGATATGCCTTCCTTCAATTTCAAGACAGGAAAGAGAGAGTACCGCGGAAGAAAGCTGACGCTGGGAGCTGATGATATACTTGTCATAGAAGGAATCCACGGCCTGAATGACAGGCTTTCACAGCTTATCCCGCCTGAGCACAAGTTCAAAATCTATATCTCAGCGCTTACACAGCTCAATATTGACGAGCACAATCCTCTTTCCACCACAGATGAAAGACTTATACGCCGGATTGTGCGTGATGCGCGTACACGGGGTACCAATGCCATGGAGACCATCGCTATGTGGCCGTCTGTCAGAAAGGGTGAAAGGGAGAATATCTTTCCTTTCCAGGAACAGGCGGATGTGATGTTCAACTCTGCACTTGTGTATGAGCTTGCGGTACTCAAGGTGTATGCGGAGCCGTTGCTTTTTGGCATAGAAAGAGACTGCCCGGAGTATCTCGAGGCAAAGAGGCTGCTTAAGCTCTTAGACTACTTTCTTCCGATGCCGGCTGACGGCATACCAAACAATTCACTGCTTCGTGAGTTTGTAGGAGGAAGCTGCTTTAATGTTTAAAATAAAAAATCCCGCTCGCAGTATTTATGGTCTGCAAAAGGGAGAATGCATCATATAACAAAATGCAACTGAGAAATCTCAGTTGCATTTTTAATGGTGCACCTTGCGGCGCACGTTACTGATAAGTTATTTTACGAAACGCCAATAGGCTTTAAATTATTAAAATACGCAGGACGATAAGCCGGGTTATGTCGTTGAGTGATCATCTAT
>ENA-UOJQ01001794-UOJQ01001794.1-human-gut-metagenome-genome-assembly--contig:-P63-NODE-1794-length-15314-cov-7.596763_pt1 | contig 15314 bp, 11 predicted proteins | sample MGYA00242352_ERZ723899 | MGnify/ENA metagenome assembly ERZ723899 | reverse complement strand
CAACCAAGCCCTCTTTAATTGCATTAAATCCACTTGTAAAAAAAGTGTCATCATCGCATTGAAGCATGCTAATATTATCTTTTGTGTTTTGCTCTGTTGCCGTTTCTTTAATACTCTTTAACTGCTGATTTGAAAAGGCTGCTGAACAAAATTCCTGATTCAGCCAATTTCTTATTTCACTCGTACTCCAACCACTATAATTTTCTTCTAATTGTCTATAATCCAACGCCTTATCGGATATCAAATACACAACATTATCTTCTTTTGACAAAATTCTCCATTTTATTGGTTCCTTCTCATCTTTTGTATCTGCTCTTCCATCATTATTTGTATCCGTTTGCCAGTATGAGCCAAAATAAATACAATGCCAAATTGGAATATCATTTACAACTATGGGGGACTCAATTTCACTAATATTATTTTGCTGCAGTCTCCCCGCGCTAACTGTCCCTGCTTTTTTCCAAAGATTTTTTTTGGCTAAATTCAAATGCAACACTGGTCGAACTCCAGTTTTATCAATCCATTGGGGAACACCATGTAATCTTCCTGAATCAATCTTAATTCCTAGCCACTGTCGGTAATAATTTGTAGCCTCTCTTCCTGTTGTTCTCAGCCAATAAAACGATAATTCCTTCCCGCCATACGCATATGTAGTTACATCTGCACTTCTACTTAAGCCTCTTGTGTCGTTGCTATTAAATCCATACAGTCCATATTTAGCGTCTACCGTCTCCTCATAAGAAAGACAATACACCTTATCTATCGTGTTTTCCCCACATGTAGTTTTGAAATATGGATGCACGTTGTTTTCAACAATGGTACTATATATTGCATCTCTTTCTTCCGCTGAAAAAGCTTGTGAAAGGAAAGTGCCGTTTAATAATTTTCTGATATTACTATTTTCCCAAGTTACTAATTCTCCCCAATTTAAATTTGTTGGCGAAGAACACAATAAAACTTTATCTGAAATCAAAAATGCATCATCACCATCTACACTTAGCACTCTCCACCGAATAGGTTGTTTATCATCTTTCGCATCTGCAACCCCATCTCCATTAGTATCCTCCTGCCAGTAATTTCCAAAGTAAACACAGTCCCAAGTTGGTGAATTACCAACCAAACGAGGATTGCTTAAGTCGTATTTTTTCTCTGCTGCTTTTGATTTACTTATATATTCCATTTTTATTTCTGATAAATTCATACATTCAATAACTAAAACTAATACTAGGGCTATCCACTTTTTCATAAAATCATCTCCTACTTCTTTTTTAATAATCTCGTATACTTCTTTTTCATTGCTTGTGGTACAACAATCTTACATTTCTTAGGAAATTTGTTCTTTCCTATTTTTGTAATTGTTCGGCTTTTAATCGTTAACTGCTTTAATTTCTTGCATCTTGTAAATACATTTTTGCCAATCTGCGTTATCGTAAATTTGTAACCATATTTTTTAACCTCTTTCGGTATCGTTATCTTTTTGGTCTTTTTGTTTTTTACACTTATCAAAGTCAGCTTGCCATTCTTGTCCGTCAACTTTGTGATTTTATAGTTGATCCCCTTATCGTTAATTATCTTTCCGATTTTAACCGTTGACCTTGCCAATGTATTATTAGCGGTTTTATTCGGAAGTGCTGATGCAATCGTTTCTTTCTGTGGGTTTTTAGTTGCTTTTACAGTTGGATTCGGTGTTACCGTTGGTGTACTTGATGTTTCAGCTGCTGGTGTTACAGTTGGTGTTACAGTTGGTGTTGGCGTAGGAACAATTTCTTCTCCATCTGACGATACTGTTCCTGCAAACTCTAATTTATCAAATGCAGATAATGATATGTGCATAACCGGACGAACACCAACATCTTCGTTTGCAACACTTAAGCCACTATAAGATCTGTCGCCAAATACATACCCGGGACCATCAACAATTGCAGCTTGTTGGTGATTTGCTCCTGGCGTACGAATCCACCATACTCCATATTGAGACACATTGGATTGGTTTATAAAACAGTTCATTGTATATGCTGTGTTTTTTGCCTTTCTGGTAACACTCCTCGAATTATAGTCCACAAATCCATAATTTGTATTAGTTACCTCTTTTATTGATGGAATATAAATTTTGTCTTTTGTTGTATTTCCACCTGATGTTCCATACACCTCATTCTTGTCATTTACTACGGTCGTAACCTTTATCACATTTTGCTCTTCCGTTGAAAATGCCTTTCGGTAAAAATTACTGTATAACCAAGTTCGCAAACTACAAGTTTCCCATGTAACATCAACTTCATTATTATTGTATTTTTGACAATCCAAATTTTTATCCGACATAAGGAACACATCATCCCCATCAACCTGCAGCACGCGCCACTTAATTGGCTCCTTTGCATCATTTTGGTCTGCTATTCCATCACCATTCGTATCATTTTGCCAATAGGTTCCAAAGTATACGCAATCCCAGGTCGACACACCATTTATCATCGTTGGATTATGCAAATTTAAGGTTGCCGCCTTTGCGGATTCATTTGTAACATTCACTGTCAAATAAACACTTTGTAACACCAGTGCCATTATCAATAATTTTGCACATATTTTCTTCATAACACTCACTCCTTTAGGGCAATACTAAATTTGTCTAATCTAATACTACATAGTCATCGCTTCCGATCACCTGAAAATCACTTTTCTTTTTTGATTTCTTACTCTTTTTAGAAGAGCTGCTCGAACTTGTTGTATGTCGCTGTGGTCGTACCGTCGGACGAGGTGTTGCCTGAGGTTTCGGCGTCGGTTTCGGTCCTCGGCTTACAACAAGATGAACGGTTGTTTTTTTCTTGACTTTTGTTCCTGCCTTTTTACTCTGCGAAATTACTTTTCCACTTGAGTAGGAACTGCTGTATTTTGTTTTTGTCTTATACTTTAACCCACTTTTTTTCAATTTTGCTTTCGCCGCAGATAAACTTTTTCCTTTCACATCTGGTATAGTCATTAACTGCTGACCTTTGCTAACAACAAATGTTACTTCTATAAATTCATCTGTGTTTACCATACTTCCCGCTTCTGGTGCTTGGCTGACAATAACTCCAGCCGGAACACTATCACTATAAACTTCTGATGTTTTGATATTTACATTCTTCGACAAATTCCATACTTGCTGTGTTGCAGTATCCACTTTTTGATTCACGCAATTTGGCAGAGGCATTTTTTTAATTTCCGGTGTTGCCGTAATCTCAGCCGTTGGAGAAGGAGAAGCTGTCGGTGTCTTAATTGCTTTCTCTTGTGAGACAACATCTGTTGATTTCTCTGCTCTGTTACCGGATCGTACCGCCGCAAAAACTCCAATACCCCCCAGAACAAAAACGCAAATAACCACAATCACTGCCATTACCTTTTTCTTACTATTAAACTTTAATGTTGTATTTCTCCCCCCAATTACTTTCCCCATTTTCTCCGCATCATCCATTAAAACAGTTTTATTGTTATCTTCCATTAATACTGTACTGTTTTCATCTAAAACTGTTTCACCTACAGAACTTACATCTCCCGTAGACATCCTTTCATTTTTAGGAATGACACGTTTTTCTTCTTCTCCATAAATATCATAGATTAAATCGCTCATCGATTGATAACGGTCTTTTGCAAAAACACATAGCCCCTTATCAATTGCAGATGCAATTTTCTTATCAATTTTAACATCATCATATGTTTTTAACGATTTATATTCATCGTTCGCAAGACGCTCCATTGCCTCCGGTGGAATCTTTCCTGTCAGCATATAATACATAGTGGCACACAAGGCGTAAATATCTGTCCATGCCCCCTGATGACCTTTTGATCGATATTGTTCTTCAGGAGAAAAACCACGTTTCAACATAATCGTAAGACTCTTCTCGTCATCTTCCTGGGCCACACGGGCAGAACCAAAATCAATTAATTTAACCTGTCCATCCCGACGAATCATAATGTTATCCGGACTGACATCGCGATGAATTAATCCGGTCCGGTGCATCTGCTCCAATGCCTTCATAATTGGTTTCATCACTTTTAATACATCTTCCGGTGACATCTTTCCATTTTGTTCCAAGTATTTTTTTAGCGTGTCACCATCTACATATTCCATAATGATATATGCCGTCTTATTCTCATTAAAAAAATCACGTATCGAAACAATGCCTTCGTAAGCTTCGAGTTTAGACATACTTCTTGCCTCTTTAACACTACGACGCATGCCGTCTTCAAAACTTTTTTCCTCAGCTCCATCAAATACATAAATTGTATTATTTCCCGTTGTTGTATCTCGGCTTGCTATTTTCGGTGGAAAAAATTCTTTAATTGCAATTGGCAATTCCAGTTTTTCATCCCATCCAATATATGTGATACCAAACCCACCTTCACCAATTACTTTTCCAATAATATATTTCCCTGCAAGCTTTGTTCCAAGACGCAGACATCTCGGATTCACCCGGTAATTATTCGGGTCAAATCCACAATGAGGACACATTACATCATCTGCGTTAATTTCCTGCATACAGCCCAGACATATTTTCTTTTCCATCTCACTCATTTTTCTGCCTCCTGTTAATCTAGGAAAACGGCAATTGCCGTATAATTATCCATGTTATTGTTTTTGCCGTTTTTTTGTACTATCTTTTGCATTTTAGCAAGCCATATTTCCGGTGTTTTCGCTCGTTTCAGAGTTTTTTCCATATGCTTTTCATCAATGTATTCCCAGAATCCATCTGAGCAGAGCAAAAACACATGATTCTTTCCTTCGTTTTCAATTATTTTTAGTGAATTTAATGTCTCTGTCTGGTCATGCATTCCAATTGCCCTTAGCAGGCGGTTTCTATCCGGATGATGACGAATCTCTGATTCATCAATTTCTCCGGTATTCGCAAGAACCTGACATACACTGTGGTCTGCTGTCCGTTCCACTATTTTCCCATCCACAAAATGGTATAACCGGGAATCTCCAACATGTCCCCAACTGATTTTTTCATTCTCAATAAGTAACAGCACCAAGGTTGTCATCATGTCTTCTGTAACGTCTTCGTTTTCTTTTATCTTCATGATGTCTCTTTGGCACTCACTTGCCATTTCTGTAATGAATTTCTCATGACAGTGATTTTTCTTTTTTTTATATGATTTCTGGATCTTATCCACCACAAACTTAGACGCCACATCGCCTTTCCCTTGTCCACCCAAACCATCTGCAAGTACAAAACAGCCTTTCTTATCGGCGGCAGTAACACACATACTGTCCTCATTATATGGTCGATCACCCTTATCACTAAACACAGCGTATGTAAGCATAAATTCACCCCTTTTTACATATAAAAAACAATCAAATTCCATTGTTCGTTTTCTTTTACAAAACAACTCTTTTTCTGAGAAAAATCTTTCGCATCATCAAAACGGCATTCAACTATTTTGTTCTGGTTTTTATTAATAAAACCCCACTTACCGTTTTCCATAATAGCGGCATTACCATTTGAAAATGAGCGCGCATTTTCATACTTCGGTTCAATAACAACTTTTCCGTTTATATCGACAAATCCCCATTTACCATTTTTCCTAATGGCAGCATATCCTTCTGCGTTAAATGGTTTCGCATCTTCATAAGAATCCTGTCCAATCTTCTTTCCATTCGTATCAATCATGATAACCATTCCATTTTGTTTGACAAATGCCCTCTTTTGCCGGACAGAAAATCCTATCTCATCCAAGATTACATCATCATACTCACTTTCTCCTACACGATTTCCCTTCTCATTAATCAAAAACCATTTTCCATTATTTTTTACAAATGTAACACCATTAAAAAATACACTTGCATCCTCATAATTGCCTTTAAAAGCCTCTGAAAAATCATCTTTTACAAAAATAAATTTCCCATTTACTTTGATTGCCATAAGTCCTTCCGACAGAGCACGGCACTCCTCAACGCTCTGTTTTTTCGTGTTTACAAATTTTCGATTTCCTTCATCATCTATAATATAGCAATCCTCGTCATCTCGAACGACCGCTGTGCCATCCCCTGAAAAGCCAGTTGCTTCCAAATAACGGCTATCAATCACGTTATTTCCTTTTTCTGTTACATAGCTCCATTTTCCTGAATCTCCCATCACTGCACAGAATCCATTTCGATATTTCTTTACATCCTGATAGGAAACAAATCCCATTTCATATTCTTTTTCCAGTTTCCCACGTACTTTCTCAATTATTTTAGAGGAAATTCCCCTTTTATCAATTTGCTCAAAAGAATCCACACAATTCTCAAACATTTGCTGTGAATAATAATAGTCAATCAAAACGTCATATAACTCTGAACTATCTGGATATTCTTCGAGTTTCGATTCTGTATAACCAAGAAATTCTTGGTCCTCGCCTGTGTTTTTATAAAACTTCGCTATTTCTACACTCAATTCATAGGATGGAGAAATATTATAAGCCTCAAAATATTTCTCCTCCGCATCTTTATTGATTTTTAATTTAGCAAATTTTCTCGCTGAATTTAATGCCGTTTGATAACTTTTTGATGTGTCTCTTACGGTAGTAATCAGCATATACCATGCCACACCAACCATGACTAAAATGCCTAACGCAATAACCCATCGATTACTTTTTCTCATAGCAAATTTCTCCTTTATATACCATTAACTAAAATTGATATTACAGTTCCTGCTAAAATAGCCGGTGCAAATGGAATCGCCTCACGTTTGCTTCTTTTCTTAATAATCATAAGATACAAACCCGCAAAAAAGATGACAATCAAGGACATAAAAAGCACTCCAAAAATCCCTTGAATTCCAAGATATAAACTCATTAATAAAATCAGTTTTATATCTCCCATTCCAACACCATTTTTCACCAAAAAATATGCAACCAGTAAAAACAACAGCATAATTCCAAGTGCAATAAAGTCAGATTTTATTATGACCAAAAATTGTTCTGTCCGAAAGAAAAATTCAAACGGATAAAGAAAAATTCTGACAATCAATCCAAAAAGAAGAATCTTGTTTGGAATAATCATTTTCTTCCAATCACACAATGCAATTGGGAAAAGAAGCATAAGCAGAATACACCTCTTTAAAATTTCCATAAAATGAATTTGATAATGCCAAAGAAGAATTTGTGTTGAAACAAATCCTATCGCTCCGGACAAAATGCAAAATAACAAAATCTTCTTTTGTGAGTACTGCTTGTATAAATACAAATACTCACCCAAAGCGAGCAATATGGTAATTGCCATAAAAACAATAACTTTTGCTATCAATTTTCTTCCTCCTGTCCTTCTGTCTTCACATCATCTTCCGTATCCTTCGTTGTTATTTGTGGATCTTCATCGCCTTTCAACCAGCCCCTTGTTCTTGCCGTCTGTACAATACGAAAAGAAGCATCAATATTTAAAAGCGGAAGTGCCTCAACCTCATACACTGCTATAATTTTAATTTCATTATTGCCAGCCGGGAACAATTCCGAATGACTAAAATCAATTGACTCCAAATATGTTCCCTGAGTCTTTTTCACTCCAAGATTATGCAAATAACTATTAATTTCTTTATCTCCATCCGAGAGAGAAGACTTTAAATTTTGTTTCACTAATGCTTTTGTCAAGGCGGATGCAATTGCGGATTTTAATTCTTCCGAGGCGTTATATGCCAACACCTTGGTTACCCCCATCATTAACTCTTTGGGATTGGATGCCATATCACTAATCGTTGATGCCACCCCGCCTCCCTGTTGTTTTATGCTATCCAATTTCCCATAAATATTTTTTATGTTATCCGGACTAATTCCCTGTGCTCCCGCCATATTTCCCTGTTTGTCTCCCAATGAAGATATTTCCGAGTACAGGGTTCCTACATCCTGAGCAAGATTTGAATAATCCTGCTGTGTCTTAGCCGCAGATTGACTAGCATTGTACATACTATCACTTAATCTAGACACTCCATATAGGTATGAATATTCCGATATTTCCTTTGCAGCATTATTTATTGCAACTGAAATTTTCATTTGTGCACGACAAATATGAATTAAGCTAAAAATCATCATAAAAGCAAATATGTATATCGACAAAACAATAGTCGCTTCTATCGTTATATACCCTTTTTGTTCTCTCGCTTTTCTCACAAAATCACCTCTCTCTTAACTAATATCCAAATCTGGTTTTATAATCAATCGTATACCAATTTGTCCCTGTTATTTTATCTTTAGTATATTCGTTTATAAACGGTACTGTCGTTAATAATGGTTTTACTAAAATCCTTGCCTGCATCTCATAATACACATAAGAGGATGCTAAACTAAATGTGCCCTTTTTTAATTCCATGTTTTTTTGAATCAAATCTTCCATTCTAAGAAGCATTGTTTCTTCATTTGTAATCAGCCCAATCACCGTAAACATTCTTAAATAATCGCTATATTTCCAAGATAAAAGAGAACCGGTTACTGTATCAGAAGCAGAAGTTTCTCCACTTGTTGAACTGCCAAATTTCCCTTCAATTTCAGACTTTAGTGTCTGCTTCATTTTTTCAGCACCTTGAGTTGCCGATTTTTTGAGTTTTTCTGTCAATTCATTCGTCATATTTGTAACAGTTCCTGTTGCCGACGCCACAACCTTTTCGATGTTATCATTTAATTGATTTATTATATCTGAAACCTTTTCCTTTGCTTTATCTCCTCCATTTTGTAATCCATTAATTAAATTATTAATTTTAACTTCGCATTGCGTAACAACATAATTAACTGCTTGCTCTTTAATCTGATTTGTTATAGCCGAGCCAAAATCAGTTGCATCAGACCATTGTTTTAATTTCTCTTTCACATAACCAACGCGCTTATTTTTTTCTTGATTAACTGCATTGGAACATATCGAAACAAGCTGATCAACAACTTGTCCAACATAGTTGTCTACATTTTCTTTAACAATCTCACCTACTGCATTACTAAATTCCTTTCCCTTAGCATCAATATCCGCAACCAATTTATCTGATGTTTTTGAAAGCCAGTCATTTAATATTTTTGTTCCCGCATCAATCGTTGTTTCCCCTACATCAACTACAATTGTCTTAACTTTATCTACAACTTTACCTGCCGCCGAACTAGGTTTTGCCACCCATGTAGAACTTGATTTATATAAAGGAACCGCTTTACCAGCAGACAAATCCGCAATATCAATTGCACTCTCCACAAGAGCCAAACCAACAATAATCGCAATTTTAGCCATAGGAACCAATGCCGTTAATGGTGGGGCTCCAAAAACAGATGTTGCAATCGCCGTTGCCGTTCCTGTAATTTCCTTATCTGTAAATGCATACACCAAATTCGATGCAAAACGAATACCATAAATACTAGCATATGCTTTTTCTACACCATGGTCACCGCCATAGATAATATACTCAACCTCTTTTCCATACAAGTAATTATTGTTCATATCCATCCGTGTTAACGTTTTAGGATTTGCCCCTTTTTCTTTTTCAATCGTACTATAAGAAAACATCTCAAGCATATAATCGCTAATATAGAAATTATCTCTTGCTCCCTTTAATTTTGTTGAAATGCCTTTAAACATATTATTCATTATCTTAGTAGAATTGCTTAATGCTTTCTTTTGGTTGGTGGACTTTTCAGTTCCATTCCCTAGTTGATGAGTATCACCCTTATGCGACTTCCATACTTGACTCGGACGATTTGTCATACCAGCAACGGAATTAGAATTCGTCACCCCTTCTTTTTTCTTCTCCTTCTCTGCTTCTTTCTTATAATCTTCCTTTTTTTCCTCTACCTTTTTCTTCTTTTTTTCCGTTTTATTCTCTGTTTCATTTTGTTTATAATTTTCAACCAAATACGAATAAAACGCTTTCTCCTGTGGCTTCTTTAAATCAGGATGTGCCTCATCATCCCAATTGATAGGGAATTCACCAATTGCCGGCTGTTGAATTAACCCCTTTGATTCTACCGCTGCTGAATCCAACTCACTTTGTGTTGGATATTGAAGCTTATTTCCAAATTTCTTATTACATACATTTTCAAGTATTCCGCAATTTGAACCCATTTCGGAAAACGCCCATTCTCCAACTTTATACTTCTGCACACAATCTCTGATTTTTTTCAATGTTTTAGAAGAACGTTTTACTTTGTTTTTCAATTCCGTAATTTGGCTTTTGTCAAAAGTATTTCGAATACGTTCAATTTCTTTTTTATCGCTTTGTGCCTGTGTATCTTTTTTTAATTCACTAACACTTGCAGTTTTTTCCCATTGCTGAAGTTTATCGCTAAGAGAATCAATTAGGTTCTCAATATTTTCAAGATGTTTTATTAGACCTTTATCGCTTTCATTACCATCAAGCCAGCCAATTCTATCAGACAAAAGTTCATAATAATCTACACCTTGTTTTTTTGCCTTAGCAATTGCATCATCTAAATTTTTCTTTTTTCCCTGAATGGAATCATGATACTTTTGATAAACACTGTCATACTTTTCAAGAATACTATTTAATTGATTAAAATACTTATTATTCTTGTCTTCTAAAAAATCTTTTACCGACACTTCCTTTCCATCGATTTTCAGCTTTTTATCTTCATCTAATCCTTTTAAACATTGCATAAGACGTATACACAAATGCAACAACCCCTTATTTTCACTGTACTCTCTGAAAAATTGCTCCAAATAGTTAACATTAATTTTGTTGTCAACACCTGTTGTTAAATATTTATTATACTGACTTGAATTTTGCATATATTTATCCAAATCATCAATAATTTTTTGCGTTCCACGCACGGTAGCTTTCTTATTCGTTGTAATAGACTCATCCATACAAGTTGTCCATTCCCATTTATTGGATGATTTTTCATAACTCAAATCAATTTCTTTTGCATTTTTGAAATATCCATAGGAATAAATATATCTTACATAATCCCCCATCATTTTTTCAATTGAAGCTTTACTAATTAAAAGATTTGAATTCATTTTCCCAAATGCTACCTCATTCGGAAAATCCTCCGGCTGTGAAATCCCTGCCTCCTTTTCATAATTGCCAATACAATCTCTTGCTTTTTGACATTCCTCTATTATCTTTGCATGTTCTTCATAATATTCATTTTTCTTTTCCACCATATCTGTTTTTTTACCCATGCTTTTAAACAAATTAACGGCATCAAAAATACTTGTTCCCATATTTACAGGACCACGGTATTTCATAAAATTTACAATTTGTGTCTTTGTAATCGCCGGATTCATAAGACTACCATTCTTGCCTTGCAAAACATTTAACTTAAAAGAATTTTCCTCCACCGCAATATTTTGTAAATCTGTACTGCTGACACTTCCTCTAAGCTGTTTTGCCCATGTTGTTGCTGTATCTTTATCAATCCCACCTGCCATAATCGTATCACAATAAAAGCCTTCCATTTTATCCAAAAAATCTTTTGTATTATTGGATGAAGCAAGTAATCCATACATTTTTTTTAATTGATAATCATAATTTGTCAATACGGTATTTGCTGTCAAATCCCCCGCCGATACAGCCATAGCATTTCCTAAATTAACACGCGACACATCAACCATTGTTGCCGACATTACAAGCATAGGAACAAGCACTACCACCAAAAATACTGAAATTGCACCTCTTCTTTTCAAAACAAAACGAAACATAATCCTCTCTCCTCATCTATTTAAACTTGTTAATTAGGTCATTTACCTTTTGAAATATATCTTTAACCTTCGCCGCAAATGATGTGCCATCCAAAATATCGCAAGCAAAATCAACATTACGGACGAATTCCGGTACATCTGTTACCGAAGCCTGTGAACAAGAAGACGCCTTAAATATCATTAAATTATCTGATCCAATAAACTTAATCGGAAATTTAATCTGATAAGATGCTTCCACAACAAAATCCCCATACAGTACATGATTTTTATAATCTGACTTTACCTGACTTCTTTTTACCTCCGGAGCATTTCCCATGAAAGTAAAACCTTTGCTGATAATTTCTTTGTAAACTTCGTTCTGAATTTCATCTTCAATCGTTTTCATAGAACCAAACAAATATCGATATGGTTCTGCGTCCACCTGCTCTGAATCTGTAATCATAGTTTTACCTTCTTCTAAATTATCCCGCAAGGGGTTTGTCACCTTTTCTGCACCTATAATTGCATATCGACTTACAATATCATCAATTCGTGCCTGTTGATAATAAATATTTCCCATCATCATTATGAAAAACAGGACAAAAAACATGATTGGAAATACAAAGGTCGCTTCAACAATAGCTACCGCTCCTGTTTCATCTCGTAATAAACTCATTTTTTCTCTTCTCTTTTCCATAACAATTCCCTTTCCTTTAGTGGTAATAACTTTTCGGTGGTAAAATTCCACCGAAAAGTTATCAATTGGTATTCCATTTATTATTCCGTTGGTGTGTCTTGAATTGCATCTTTACCACTCTTGTTAATCGAACTAAACAATGTAGTTAAAAGTCCTTCTATCTGTTTTCTAAACACAACCGCAAGCAGGATAGCAATTCCAATCAGAACGACAATAGTAACGATACTCACCGCACCATCCTCATCATAAATAAACTTTCTTCCAAACAATTTTGCGTTTGAATACCAACGATACAAAATAACATCCATCATAAACACCTCCTATCTGTATTTTATATTTACAATGCCTATCCCAGATTTGAGAATATAGGCACTATAATCATAATAAGAATTCCAATAAACATGATGCACATCGGAATCAATAATTTACTGGCAGCTTTTTCTCCCTGCTGTTTAATCAAATTCCTTCGAATATTCCAAATTTCACGACTTTGCTCTTTCATCATTTCCGTCAATTCACGATTTCCTTTATTCATTCCCTGAATAAGCATAGAAGTAAATTTTTTGATATCAGCAGTCGTACACCTGGTGGCGAATCTGGTAAGTGCATCACTCTCAGATACTCCATTATTCATTTGAACAACCACATCCTGCATTTCTATGTACAAATCCGATTTTCCTGTATAAGCTACTTTCTCCCAAGCCTCACGAACAATCATTCCTGCATTAATCAGCAAAGCCAGTTTGGAAACAACATCCGCAAATTCAAGTGAAATCTCCTCAGTTCTTTTCTCTACTTTCGCCTTTGGTAAAGTATCGTAATAATAATAAACTGCAACTGCCATCACAAACATAACAACAAGTACAATTGGTTCCGCCGTCAATCCATATACAAAAAATGACAAAACAAACACAAGCAATGAAAGTGATAGGCTTTGTGCCGAATTAATTCTTAAATAATAATCTGCATATTTTGCTCCATGTAAAATTTCAATGTACTGTCTTTTGCTTCTTACATGAGCATTCTGAATTAATCTAGGTATTTTATTAATTAAATAAAAACCAACATTATAAGTTTCACATAACGGATATTCCTTTGAATTAAGTGGCTCCAGCAAACCGTCATATTTATTATTAAATACTAAAATCCCGCAATAAATCAACGCAAGTACACTTCCAACCCCCATTATGCAAAGCATATCAACTGTTAAAATCATTTTTCTCCCCCTTTCATCAAACCTTTATATCAAGTATTTTTTTGCCGACAAAATAAGCGGTGACAAATGCAATTACTCCAATTGTTGTTGCAACCAACCCAGTTGGCGTAACAAAATTTTCCGCAAAATCCTCACCAAGCATCTTAAGCATCCCAACAATCATAATAGGCATTATCATCATTATTTTTTGTTCCATTTGATTTGCAGCAACCATGGTTTCGATTTCATTCTCTATCTCCATTTTGTCCGCAATAATCTGTTGTGTATTTTTTATAATATCCTTGATATTACCGCCTTTTCGATATGCTGTCTCAAATACATTTGCAAAACTTTGTATATCATCAACGCCACTTCGTTCACCTAAATTCATAAGCAGCTTCTCAATTTCAAAATTGTTATTTATACCATCTATAATCACTTTGAGTTCCTTTATAATTGACTCGTCTTCCCCATACATAAGCTGCAAGTCATCATATGCTGATATAAATGCCCCTGTAACATTTTGTCCACTGCTTAACGAAGTCGATACAGAATCCAATAAATCCCTAAATTGTATTTTTAAAACATTCTTCTTTTTCTCAATTAACTGTTCCCTTCGTACCGGAATAAAAAGTTTTACTGCAGCACTTCCGACAACAACCATAATTACTACATCGAGAACATAAGTAACAGAAGTTGCTCTCCCCAATTCATCTTTACCAATACCACCATAAAACAAATAAGCCACCACAGCTCCTACAACAAAAGCTAATAATATGTAAATAATTTTTTCAACTTTTTTCATGTAATAAACATGATAATTATATACAGGAACACCAACCTCGGACATATACCACTGTGGCTCTCTCTCTTTCTTCTTTTTCATAACAATCCCCTTTCTCAGATAACTTCCTTTACCCCGGCAAGTTTCAGTTTATAATCATTTACTAACGGATTTTTTGTTCTTACAAGGCTTCCGCTAACCTTTTCAAGTGTACTATTTTCATCCTCTTCAAATACATAGAGCGGATTTAACTGAATCTCACCATCCCGGTAACCTAAAACTTCTGTAATCTCCATTGTCTTACGTGAGTGGTCACGCAGTCTTGACAAATGAACAATGATGTCTACCGCGGATGCAATCTGCTGTCGAATTGCTTCTAGAGGCAAACCATCTGCTCCCTGAAGCACCATTGTTTCTAATCGGCTCAGCATATCATGAGTCGAATTGGCATGTCCGGTCGACAATGAACCATCATGTCCGGTATTCATCGCCTGAAGCATGTCGAGCGCTTCACCGCCTCGAACCTCACCAACTACAATTCTCTCTGGTCTCATTCGAAGAGAAGATTTAATCAAATCACGTATCGTAATTGCACCTGCTCCTGCTGCATTTGCATTTCTAGTCTCCATACTTACCAGATTCTCAATTCCGGTAATCTGCAATTCTGCCGAATCCTCAATCGTAATAACACGTTCCGTCTTTGGAATATAATTGGAAAGCGCATTCAAAAAAGTCGTCTTTCCGGAACCGGTTCCGCCACTGATAAAAATATTGTATTTCGCTTTTACCAGGCACTCTAATTTATCCGCAATCTCCTGTGTCAGAGAACCATAGGAAATCAGTTTATCGATTGTCATCGGCTCCTTGGAAAACTTACGAATCGTTACCGTTGGGCCACACAGCGCAATCGGCGGTAAAACAACATTAACACGCGAACCATCCGGTAGTCTGGTATCTACAATTGGATTTGCCTGATTAACTTCACGGCCTGCCAGACCGACAATACGTTGGATAATAT
>ENA-UOJQ01001793-UOJQ01001793.1-human-gut-metagenome-genome-assembly--contig:-P63-NODE-1793-length-15318-cov-4.535871_pt1 | contig 15318 bp, 10 predicted proteins | sample MGYA00242352_ERZ723899 | MGnify/ENA metagenome assembly ERZ723899 | reverse complement strand
AACGTCGCCCCCGACGGCGGGGCGGCCTTCGCTGACACCGTAAGCTGCCAGAATCGCTACACCTGTGCGGGCGAGCCAATCATCAGCCACTACGCGCTGAACCTGAGCGCCGCCGCCGCAGGTGAACTTCAAGTTCTTGAGAGCGTGCGGGGTGAAGGCGGGCGAGCGAAGCATAGCGGCAAAGAGTGTATTGACGCCGATGATGACGGAGACGTTCTGTTTGATGCATTCGCCGACAAGCTTATTGATGTCTCGCGGGTTGGTGATAAGCACCATCGTCGCGGCCCATTTGGTAAACACCAATGTCGCTGTAAGTGAGAAGATGTGATAGAGCGGCAATGCAGTCAGTACAACCTCTTCGTCTTCTTTAAAAGTGCTGGAAATCCAAGCACTAACCTGAAGAATGTTGGCTGCAACATTGCGGTGAGTGAGCTCTGCCCCTTTGGCAATGCCGGTGGTGCCGCCGGTGTATTGGAGAAATGCAAGCTGGTCATTTGTCACTTCAACCGGCTTGAAGCCGAGGCGGCGGCCAATTTTGAGTGCATCCGTCCACATTACTGGGTTGGGGAGCGAATATTCCGGCACCATCTTTTTAACTCGGCGGATGATGAAATTGACGAGCCAGCCCTTGGGGAAAGGAAGCATGTCGCCTGCACCGGTCGTGATGAAATGGCAGCATGGTGCGCCGTCCAGTGCTTTTTGCACCGTACGCGCAAAATTTTCAATGACGACGATGGCTTTGGCGCCGGAGTCTTTCAACGTATGGTTGACTTCGCGCGGCGTATAGAGCGGATTGATGTTCACCACCACCATTCCGGCCTTGAGAATCCCGAACACGGCAGCAACGTACTGCAGCAGGTTAGGCATCATCAACGCTACGCGGTCGCCGGGTTTCATGTCAGGGAGCGACTGAAGGTATGCAGCGAAAGATTCGGCATAGCCCTTCATCTGCGCATAGGTTGCGTCGGCGCCCAAGTTGGTGTACCCGACATGATTGGGGAACTTCTTTGCCGACTCGTCAAGCACGGCGGAGAGGTTCGGATAAACGTCAGGATCAATCTCGTGCGGCACACCCTGAGGATAGGACGCAAACCAAGGAAATTCAGACATGATGAATCCGGCTAAAAATCGTGGGAACTAATGAGTTTAGCGGACAAAACTCATGAAAAACGAGTGCTTAAACGCTAAAAGCCGACCAAAGTGTGCGGGATAACCCGTGCTTTGAGTCGGCTTTCTGATGTCGGAAGCGCCTGCTGCAGGAAGTCAACAGATGCTGCCGATGCTCGCATAGTGCTTTAGGCTTGGAGCGTGAGGCAGTGGCGGGCATATTCGGGAACGTCGTCCCAATTGGTGTAGTCAATGATGGCTGTGGGTTCCGTCGGCCCCTTTGTCATCTTCATGATCATCTGAATGGCCTTGGTATCGAGCCAGCCCCAGTTCGGGTAGTCGACCTTACCGGCAAAGCAGTGTGCGTCCTTAGGCTTCCAGGGGTTGTTTTCGAGGAACTTGCGCGTGTAGAGGTTGCCTTCCGGGGTGCACTTTGCCTCTGCACGGGCGATGAGCGACACCGAGAAGAAGCTCGTGGCCTTGGCATCAAGCACGGCCTTAAAGCGATTAACGAAGGCGACGAGTTCGCGATTCATCTTGCCGTAGATGACCGCGCAGCCGATGATTACGGTGTCGTATTTATTCCAATCAACGCCTTCACGGTCAGCTTCGACGATGCCCATCAGATCGGCCTTATGACCTTCAGCGATGATGGTTTCCCAAATGCGGCGGGCAATGCGGGCGGTATGGCCGCCATGGCTGTAGTAAAGGACAAGAACGGACTTCATGAATGTCTCCTGCGGACGCTGAGAAGAAGCTCTGGGGCGCGCTTCCCAAGTCGCCGCTAGCTTTTGAATTGAGGTTCCGCGGGGTAATGAAATCTGCGGACAATTGAAATAGTACTAAGGGTGGATTGCTCATGGCTTAAGGAAGAACACGTACTTCCACCACTTAAAACAGATTTTGATTAGCCTAAGACCATGATTGCGCCGGAGACTGGTGATACAATGCGCCGCTTCAAACATGCCGTTGCGTCAAACAGCTGAATGGCCGGCGATAACGGATTGTTCACCAAACGATGGAAATATATGGCAAAGGAAGATCTCATTGAGATGTCGGGCCAGGTTCTGGAAGTACTTCCGGATGCCCGCTATAAAGTGAAACTCGATAACGGTCATGAACTGATCGCTTATACAAACGGCAAGATGCGCAAGCACCATATTCGCATTCTCGCCGGCGATCGCGTTTCGCTTGAACTCTCTCCGTACGATCTCAGCAAGGGCCGCATTACCTTCCGCCACATTGAAGGCCGTCCGCCCGTGCAGGCCGCTGGTCAGCGTCGCCGCTGATTCTCGGGGAGCCCAACTCCCTGAACTTGGTCAATATATAAAACCCGCTCTCGGAAATGCCGACAGCGGGTTTTTGCTGTTTTTTATGGCGCCTTAGAAGACGTCTTTATACGTAATAAAGAAGATTGTCGTCAGATGATAGAAGACTGGTGCAGCAAACGTGATGGGGGCTAGGCGGGCAAGCAGTCCGCGTGTCATATAGAGATCGCTTTCGTCGGCAAGCCGCTCTCCGCCCATGCTGCGTCGCACGCTGTTGAAAACGAGGTCGCCAAGAGCGCCTGCCAACACCGTGGCAAATGCCATCAATACAGCCTGCCAGAGACGAAATGGAGTAATCCAATACATACAGGTGCCGGCCAGAATGCCGCCAAGACCGCCGAAAAGAACGCCAAGCACAGTGCGGTTGATATTCGTTTTGAGTGTGCGACCGCCGAGAAGCAGGCTTGCAATGGCTGAACAGAGGTCCGATACGAAGATGACAAGCAGGAAAAAGAGCATCAGGAGCGGACCGCTGGAGTTGTAGCGGGTGAGATCTAGCGTCGCGATAGCTGGAGCATGTGAGAGGCAGAAGACGCAAAGCATGATGCCCCACTGAACTTTGGCAACGCGTTCCAAATACCGGTCCGTATCCTGAGAGAGTGCCATGATGACAGGCAGTGCCAGGAAGAGATAAAACGGAATACATAAAAGGCGATGACAAGTGCGTAGTGGTCTGAAGGCTTGGTGGGCGTGATGGCGATGAATTCTCTAAGGAGAAAAAAGCTCAAAAACGCAAAGAAGATGAGCAGCGCCGGCATGCCAAGCAAAAAGGCGATCGTGAAAACGGCGATCAGCCACCAAGCCATGCGCAGTCGTGAACGAACTGCGGTGAGCCGATGATGGCGCTCGGGTGTCATTTCACGCCCGAGTGACCAGGAAACGTAAATTGAACCTGCGGCAGCGAGGATCACCATCGCGAAGAAAAGGAAGGCGTAGGCCTCTTGAATTGTGAATCCGAGTCTCATGCTTTCGACAAATCAATAACAGCATTGCGGCAGCGATTCAAGAAGTCTTCCTTGGAATCCTGCGGCGTATGAGGAATAGGGGCGCCGAAGCGAACGGAACAGACAGTAGGCACTGGAATCAGAACACCCTTAGGCATAGCGCGGTGGAGATTCTCGATATAGACCGGAATAAATTCCACATGCGGGAATTCCGTCATCAAGTGCCAGATGCCGGACTTGAAGGGACTCGGCTCGGCCTGCGGGCGACGAGTGCCTTCGGGAAAAATGATGAGCGAGTCACCGGTACGGAGCATGTCGCGCAACGGAGCGAGCGGATTGGCATGATCTGCTCGACGGCGGTCAATAAGAACGCATCTGAGTTCGTTGATGGCAATGCGGCGGCGAATGGCGCCTCGGCTCCAGTAGTCTTTTGCCGCAACCGGATGAACGTGTCGACGCAGTTCTGGAGGCAACGATGCCCAGATCACAATAGTGTCAAGATGGCTCGTATGGTTGGCAAAGTAGATGCGCTGGCGCGGCGACGGCGCGCAACCCTGCCAGTGTGGGTAGGCGCCGACAAGAAGTCGCGTAAGCCACACAATGGGCGTCATCAGTTTAAAGGAGCTGAACACGGGAAAAAATCGCTGTATGCGGGTGATTGAAACGTAAAAGGAAATTATCCCGCGTCAAACGAATCGAGGCAAAGGTTTCTCACTGATTCTCGTGCGTTTGCTTGCGTACAGTTCCTTTAACGGCGTCTTTGGCGCGGTCCTCCAGACGCTCAACGCGGGTACCAAAGGATTCGACCTTCTTTACGATCGGATCATCAATGGGCCCAGCAATGCTGTATTCGCTTGAAAGAATGCTGGAAATTTGATCTTTAAACATCCATTGGGCAATCAGGGAACCGATGCCGATGGCTGGGTTGGCGATGGCTACGGCAAGGGAGGCTGCTTCACCGTTAAGGCTCGGCAGCACGAGCGCCTTGATGTCAAGCAGGTTGGTGACAAAGTTTGCATCTCCCTGAATGACTACAGTAGCTGCGCTGCCGGCGACAGTAGATTTAGTAAAGTGGAGCACTCCGTTGTTGATCGTTCCCTCGCTGCGAAAGGAGTCAAACCGAAAGCCCTTGCTGAGCACATCGCGGAAGTCAAGCGTAAGGCGCTGCAGCAGGTGCTGCATGCTCATGAGGCTCAGAAGGCGTCCCGCACCGGGTTCAACCTGAAGAAGCTGGCCAGCGCCGGCAGAAGCGTGGAATCTGCCCGAAAGCGTCGGCGTATTGAAGGCGCCCGGGTGCCCTGCCCAAGAAAGCTGAAAGTCGGCATTGCCAGGCGCGTCATGCACAGCATCCTTCACATCTAAGCTGGTGAGCAGCGTTCCGGCATTAATGACATTGGCTTTAAAGGAGGCAGATGTACGGCCGACCGGGTCGAGCGCTGTCGTACTCCAGGCGCCTTGGGCCGAAATAGTGGCGCCGGGGTTGCGGATAGTGAGGTTCTGGATGCGCCATGTGAGGGGATCATCCGCCGCAGCGGCAAGTTCCATCTTGCCGATGCGGCGTTTGCCCCAAGAGAGCTCGTCAATCACGAGAGAAATGTCAGGCAGATCTGACACCCGCAGCGTTGAGGGCTCAGGGGCCTGAGGTGGAACGGGATTTGTAACGTTCTGCGGTTTATCTTCCGCGGCGGGCAGCTCCGGAAGGTTGAGTCGGTTGAGTTTTACGGAAAGAAAACCTCGACCGTTCTCGGCTTTGGGTTGATATTCGATCTGTCCGGCGGCAACCCCGCCGTTGGCGCGCAGATGCCAGATGCCAGGGACCTGTCGAAGTGTGGCGACGAGTCCGCCAAGCTGAGATTCTTTCCAAGAAATATCGTCGATATCTACTTCAATTTTTGTGAGACGGTTCAAGGCAGCAGCCGCAAGACTGCTGGGTTTGGCACCGGTCTTTGCAGAAGAGTTGGGCTGTGAAGTGCTGACAAGGTCTTCAATCTCATCCCAAATGCCAAGCCAATCGGCTGCGTCGAGTTTGGTCGCCTTGACGCCGACCTCAATACCGGAGTCAATTTTTCTCATGGGAAGACCAATGCCGATCCAGCCGCGAGCAAGGGCGTCTCCTTGCCAGTGGAGGTCAAGGGATACAAGTTTGTCGACGATGACTTCTAAATTGGTTGCTCCGCCCTTGGTAAAAAATGTGAATTGAGTGTTTGCGGTTCGTCCGGCAGGTTTTTCCAAGGGGGCAGGGAGCGGGGAGAGGATGTCGACGGCAGGTGTTTCACCGGTAATGCGCACAGCACCGTCGGCAAAGGAAACTCGGGTGTCAACCGAGTAAGGGGCCGAGCCGGAGAGATGTTTGACGATCGGCACTACAGCCGTGCCGGTCATTAGCCGCTCAATGTCTGTACCGCTGACGGTGCCGACGATTTTGAGCTGCGCCTCATTCTTATTGGGCGTCGCAGAAATTGTGATGGGACCAGCACTTGTTTTGCCAACGAGAGGCTTGGGGGTTAAAACGCCTGAGTCTGCGGTGAGAAGAGTTCCGGAAAGCTGCGTTATTTCAGGAAGTATCGGCAGATATTGGAAACGACCATTGGATATCGTGCTCGTTACCGACCACTTTGGGGCGTTGTTGCCGGTCAGCGGCAGCGCAAGGTCCAAAATCGTTTGGACTGAGCCCGATCCTTTGGATTGATCAAAGCTCTCGCCGTATATCTCTTTGAGAAAAGGCGTTGTCGAGAGATAGGCGAGTGCATCTTTCAGATCTCCTTCAGCTGCACCTTTGACGGTGAGCATGACCGGATCTGCGGCAAATGAAGGAATTTCCACCACGACGTCTCGAGCTTTCAGCCCGCCGCTGCTGGCTGAGTGCCCTGTGATCGTCATGCGGTTTCCTTCAAACTGCATGCGGCCGACGATGTTGGTAAGCAGCGGCCAATGTTCGCCTTGAGCCCATTCCGTACGCCCCGAGCGTGTGACAGCTCGGCGTGAGGGCATAAAGTCCATTCGGCCGTCGGTGACGTCTCCTTCAATGAGAAAGTGTCCTTCCTGTGGGGCGGCACCGTCCCAAGGGAAGTCATCGAGTTTTCCGCGAACTTCCCACCGTCCATTGGAAACTCGGCCAGCCAGCACTGCTGCTTCAACATAGTCGAGTGCAGGGTCGCCCACGACGATGGGGAGATATTTGTGGACTGCTGCTCCATCAACTCCTTCAGCTGTCCCGGAAATGTTGATAGTGCCTGCGCCTCCGGTACTTTCCCATGTGCCAGAGCCACGGACTGTGCCGTCAGCTGATACGGCAGTAATGTTCGTGAATGTGAATTTCGGCGTCGAATGCAGTGCGGCTGACACGCGTCCGGTGATGGATGAGAAATTCATTTGCGGATGCCGGAAGATGCCCGGGAAGTAGAGCGTGGCGTAGTGTGTGTCGAGGTCGACTTCGAATTCTCCAGGGTTCGATGTTGAGATTTCGCCTGAAATGTTGCGAACGCCAGGCATGCCGTCATTTGCAGGGGGCAGCGACAGACCTGTAAAAAAGCTTGAAAACGTCCAGGCCCCCAGATCGGCGTAGTCGCCGTTGAAAGAGGCGTTAAGTTGTCGAAGTGTGCCGGAAAAAGGCCGATCTCTCAGCAGTTTGAGTGCAGCAGCTGGGAGCGGTAAGGATGTACCAATTTTGGCAATGTTTGAGAGCGACAATTCGGAGGCTTTAAAGCTGCATCCAATAACGGTGCCGGAGACGTCATGGTCGCATTGCGCTTCAATGTCCGAGGGACCGAATCGTGCGTCATTAGTCGTGGTGAAAGTGAAGTCCTTGGCCGAAAAACGGGTTTGACTGCCGTCGTCTGCATAATGAAGCCGTCCCGTCAGCCGGGGAAGACGCAGTTCGGCGAGTTTGGGAGCAAGTTGTGCACGAACGTCTGCCAGCGCAAGATCAGCAGTAATGGATGTGACGCGGCCTTGCTCAAAAGATGCCCAGAAACGGGTCGAGCCAATACCGGAGTAGAGCGGCCCCTTGAGACCGAGATTTTTGAGCAGTTCAGAGGCGCGGATTCTGTCCAGGTCTCCGTAAAGCTCTCCCGACCAGGTCAGCGGGTTGTCAGGCAAAGCAAATATGTTTTTGCGGATGCGGGCGCGAAGATCAAATGACCGAGGCGTACTCCCTTCCATGAGAATTCCTGAAACGGCAGTCCGGTAATCGAAGAGTTCTTGGCGAAATACAGCGGTTACGCGCTCGAGTGTCAGCGGGCCGTTCGTCGATGATGATTCATCGTGATAGCGGAAGGTACCGTCTTCAATCATTAGTCGTCCCTGCCCAAACAGCCAACGCGAAAAGCGCTGTCCGGCTTCGGCTTCGGAAGAAGTCGTAGAGAGACTGGTATTAATGGCAAATCCAGCTACATCCCAATGATTTTCGTCGACTTTGCGGATATCAAGAGTTGGGTGAGAGATGATCAGCGTTGAGAAGCGCGGTTCAAGATGCCAGAGTGAACTCCAGGAAAGTTCGGCTTGAACGGAAGGAAGACTCAGTGAAACGGGGCCTCCGCGGCGGGACAGCTTAACGTTATGGAGCGATATCACTGGATGAATGACAGTGAAGCCGACGTCCATTCGCTCTGCAGTGATGTCGATGCCGGTTGTTTCCGCAATAAAAGCGGCGATTTCGTCCGAATGACTGGAAAGCTGGGTGGTAACGAACCAGCGGGCGGTCAATATGAAAATTGATGCGATAAAGAAGACGACAAGGAGCAGCCAGCCGAGTGCTGCGAGCACACGTTCGCGCAGGAGAGTCCTGGGTGAGCCTTTTTCGTCTTCTGAAAGCATTGGTAGTTGGATTGTCGGGAGTACGAACTATAGGAATTATCACCCATGAAGACTGAGACAAATTCCTTGGTTTGTATCTGCCGCCATTGAATACAACGCATTGAGCGCTCACATATATGTTTCGAGAGGTATTCTTTTTTCTGGCCACTGTTGGCAGTGTTGTTTTTTGATATTTGCATTCAGCCACGCTTCATCATGACGTTCGACTCTCTCGTGCTCAGCAAAATTCATCTTCAGGATGTGCCTAAATTGTCGAGTTTTGTTGATCGCTCGCTTAAGGCAATGCTGCCGGCGGGAAGTGATGACGAGCGTCTGCATCGTCTCCAAGATTTGGCTGCTGCGCCCTGGACGCGCGACCGCATTGTTGAGCGGGTACGCGGCGTCACGGACAGTACGCAGCTCGCTTATGCACTGCGGCAGCTCAGGCGAGAGCTCATGGTGAGTCTCATCGCTCGCAATTCAACTGGGTGCTGCGGTTATGACGAAGTCGTCGATACGATGACGGCACTCGCTGAAGAAAGCGTGCGTGCGGTTGTACGGGTTTGTGCTCGAGAGCTCGCAGAACGTCATGGAGTGCCGTTTGGCGAATCCGGAGCGCCGCAAGATCTTCTTGTGGTAGGCATGGGAAAGTTGGGCGGGTGCGAACTGAATGTCTCATCGGACATTGATCTTATTTTTCTCTACAGTGAAGACGGGGAAACGCGCGCAACGCCGGAATACCCCAATGCCCGCCGTACGCTCGCAGTGTCGGAGTTTTATGCTCGTTTAGCGCGCCGGATTATTCCTGCGCTCAATGATGTTGAAGGACCTGGGTTTGTATTCCGCGTTGACATGCGGCTACGCCCAAACGGGGATGCGGGACCGATTGTCTGCTCGAGCGAGATGCTCGAAGAGTATCTCTATACGCAGGGGCGCGATTGGGAGCGCTTTGCCTGGCTTAAGAGCCGGATCGTGAGCGAACCGGTATTCGCCTCACCTGAGCAGTTTGAGGCTCAAAAGGCTGATATTCAGTCATTGGTGACACCGTTTGTTTTTCGCAAGTATCTGGACTTCAGTGCGATTAGTTCACTCACGAAGCTCCACGAAATGGTTCGTGCTGAAACTGACCGCCGCGAGGCGCTGCGTGCCCGAGAAGGCTGCAACGTCAAACTCGGCCGCGGCGGTATTCGTGAAATTGAATTCATCGTGCAGACATTGCAGGTGATTCGCGGCGGTCGTGATATGAAACTGCGTGGAAAGAGTACGTTGAGGATGATTGACGCTCTGGTGCATGCAGGGGCTATTCAGCCTAATGTCGGGGGAAAATTAAAGACGGACTATGTGTTTCTGCGCGATCTTGAGCATGCGCTGCAATATGTGGATGATCAGCAGACGCAGTGGCTTCCGCATTCGGGCGAAACACTCGAGCGCGCTGCAGGTCTCTTCGGCGCCGCCCCTGCGGAGCTGTGGGCTGAAGTGGAGAAGGTGCGTGAATTCGTGGCGGCGACTTTCGACGGCGTTTTTCATGTCAATGCTGAAAAAGCTGAGGTGAAGGACAAAGATGCTTGGCCGCTCGGCTGGTCCGAAGGGGCGCCTTCGGCTCCAATGCTGCTTGAGGAAAAGCTCAGAGGTTTCGGTTACGGCGATGCCTCGGAGGAGCTTGCCGGACGCATCTTGGCATTGGTTTCTGGACGTCGGTCTGCGGTGCTTTCTGAAGAAGCCCGCACGCGCTTGCGGTTATTGGTTCAGTTTGTGGTGGAGCGAGCGCCGCAATGGGTCGAGGGTGCAGGGCCTCGTGTCATTAGTCAGGCTGAAGAGCTGAGCCGCTATCTGAAGCTTCTTGAAGCAATTGCAGGACGCTCAACCTATGCGGCGCTGCTATATCAATATCCAAGTGCCTGCGCACGTGTCGGACGAGTCTTAGCTGCCAGTCGCTGGAGCGCCGATTATGTCGTGCGTCATCCCATTGTGTTGGACGAGCTGGTCGATGCACGCAGTACCGAAATGGACGACTTCACGCCGGTGGATTGGTCGAAGTGGCGGGATGCGCTTCATGAGGCCTTAACCTCGGCAGGGGGCGATCAGGAGCGTCAGATCAATTATCTGCGCGATGCTCACCATGGCGCAGTATTTCGTTTGCTTGTTGCTGATCTGGACGGCCGCTTCGCGGTCGAGCGGCTGGCCGATCAACTCTCCGCACTTGCCGATGCCGTGATCGCCGAAGTACTCGACCTTGCGTGGGCGAGCCTTCCCAACCATCCTGACGAGCCCCCGAAATTCGCTGTCATTGGTTACGGCAAACTTGGGGGAAAGGAGCTCGGCTATCAAAGTGATCTGGATATTGTCTTTCTCTATGACGACCCTAATCCTGACGCCGACGTAATTTACAGTCGACTCGTTCGCCGCATGATGAGCATGCTGACCGTACAGACCTCGTCAGGGAAACTCTTTGACGTTGATCTGCGGCTTCGTCCGAATGGTGAAAATGGGCTCGCCGTGTGTTCGTTCGAGATGTTTTCGCGGTACCAGAGAAATATGGACGGCAATGGAGCTTGGCTGTGGGAACATCAGGCACTTACCCGAGCACGCTTTGTGGCCGGAGATCCGGAGCTCGGCAGACGTTTTGAGCAGGAGCGTGCGGAGATTCTGCGTATGCCGCGAGCAATCGAACCGCTTAAAGCCGAAGTGCTCGAGATGCGCCGGAAGATGCTGGAAGGCCACCCCAATCGAACAACGCAGTTTGATCTGAAGCACAGTCGAGGCGGCATGGTAGACGTTGAGTTTATTGTGCAGTTCATGGTGCTTGGATGGAGCGCTTCTCATCCAGAACTGGTCAACAACTTCGGCAATATTCTGCTTTTGGAAATGAGCGCCCGCCTGGGTCTCATTGACGGTAATCTTGCCCAGGCTGCCGTACGTGCTTATCGTCGTTACCGGGCGCTCCAGCATGAAATTCGCCTCAATGCTGGTGAAAGCGTTCCGGCTCGTGTACCGCCGGAGCTGGTTGCGGAAGAACGCAACACGGTGCTTGATCTTTGGCGGCACGTATTTGGCACCGCAGAGCCTGGCAAATAAAAATGCATGGACTGCAGCAGATCAAAATTAAGCATTGAAGTCGCATCGCACTAAAATAGCTCATTTGTTCAAAATGTCGGGTAAACCCGTATAGGACTTAATGAAGCCCGACGTCGATCTTTTTTTCTTCAAACTATGCCGATATCCGAGTCTTTATACCAAGCTCCGTCTTGGTGTCCGGGAGGTCACCTGCAGACCGTCATTCCAGCCCGTGTTACTGCACGTCCGCATATTGCTTATCGCCGGGAGATCGTCGAAACGCCCGACGGCGATATCGTTGCGTGGGACTGGTCTACGCCGGAGCCCGCAGATCTGAACGCTCCGGTGCTTGTGCACTTTCACGGCCTCGAGGGCGGCAGCGATAGCCATTATGCGGAGGCGCTAATGGCCAAATGCGCTGAACTCGGATGGCGCGGTCTGGTGGCGCATTTCCGCAGTTGCGGCGGACTTATGAACAGAAAGCCGCGAGCTTATTTCGCTGGTGATACGGCCGATAACAGCTGGGTGCTTCATACTGTGAAAGCACGCTTTCCCAATGCAAAGCTCTATGCCGTCGGCGTGAGTCTTGGCGGCAATCAGCTCACGAAGTGCCTTGGCGATCTGGGCAGTGAGGCGATTGGCTTGGTCGAAGGGGCAGTGTCCATTTGTGCTCCGATTGATCTCGTCGCGGGCAGTGAACGCATGAGCAAGGGTGTCAATGCACTCTATGCGGACATGTTTCTTAAAACCTTAAAGCGCAAATTAGAAGATAAAGCCCGCCAATATCCAGATCTTTTTGATTTAAAAAAGGCACAAGCGTGCCGGACTATGTATGATTTCGACGACATCTATACGGCGCCGGTGCACGGCTGCTCTTCAGCCATGGAATATTGGCAGAAGTGTTCGGCTAAGCAGTATCTTCCCGGCGTACGTGTGCCACTCCTCCTGCTCAATGCTAAGAACGATCCGTTTCTGCCTGCCTGGGTTCTTCCCACGGCCGCAGAGATGAGCTCGTCTGTGGTGGGCGAATTCCCGGAGGAAGGCGGCCACGTGGGGTTCCCGGAGGGCCCCAAATTCGCTGGAGACCTATGGTACCTTCCGCGCCGTGTGATGACCTTTTTCGGTGCCGGCAGCTGAACCGCCTGCGACGGGTGCCGATCTTTTGCAATTGAAGGACGCTCCGGCTTTTCCTGTCGGCAGGCGTCCGCGAAGGAGTGAAAAAGTGGCGCTCAACCTCAACTTTCCCCAGGGCCGAATCGGCCGTCTCGGCCTCATCAGCCTCGTTCTCTTCATCCTTACCATTCCGCTTGGGAATTGGGTGGTGACCAATGTGGGGCTCGTCTGCGACCCCCACGGCCCGTGTCTTATTCCTGTTTGGCCCGGCGTTTGGTCGCCTTCGGCCGTGATGGTAGCGGGTCTCGCGCTTGTTTTGCGGGATGCGGTGCAGTCGATTTTGGGCAATCTCTGGGCGGTGGCAGCTATTGCCGCCGGTGCGCTGCTCTCTTATCTGCTGGCAGACCCGGCTGTGGTGCTTGGTTCCACAGCGGCCTTTCTTTTTTCTGAACTTGCTGATTTTGCTGTTTATACGCCGATGCGTCGGCGCTTCCCAAGCTCGGCAGTAGTTGTGTCCGGTCTGGTGGGTTCGGTGGTCGACAGCATGATTTTCCTGTCGCTTGCCTTCGGTTCGCTGGATTATCTTTTTGGACAGGTGCTGGGCAAGTTCTGGATGAGTCTCCTCGGCGGCGCAGTGCTTTGGTATATCCGTTATCGGCAGCACCGTGCTGAGCCTGCAGCGGATGCGGTTGCAATCTGATCGCTGAAGCAAAATAATTTTTGACCTCCCGACCGAATTTCTGGCGGGAGGTTTTTTGTATCCGAAAGACTGCTCGGCAAGATGTGCTTAAGCAGTGGCGACGAAAATATGGCCGCTACTTAATAGAGATATCTCTCACCATGAATTTCCCTGACCCTCTCTCTCCTCAGTACAAAGCCGGAGTTCTGCTTATTAATACTGGGTCGCCAGACACCCCCGATGCCGCCTCTGTTCGCCGCTACCTAGCAGAGTTTCTTTCGGATGAACGTGTGATTGAACTGCCTAAATGGAAGTGGTGGCCCATTTTGCACGGCATCATTCTGACGGTACGTCCGGCCAAGTCGGCGCAGCGATATAAGGGTGTTTGGACAAAGGACGGCTCGCCCTTGATTGTCCACACACGAAATACTGCTGAAAAACTGCAGGCGGCGTTGGGCGCAGATGTGAAGATCGAATGGGCAATGCGCTACGGCAACCCCAATGTGAAGAAGGTCTTTAAGTCACTTGCTGCATCTTGCGAAAAGGTTCTTGTGATGCCGATGTTTGCTCAGTACGCCGCGCAGACATCGGCGGCTTGTGTTGACGAAGTCCTCTCGACCATGCTGAAAATGCGCAGCCAGCCGTCGCTTCGCACGGTGCGCGACTATCATCTGGAACCCGCTTATATTGATGCACTTGCTGCGCAAGTGAAGGCGTCATGGGAGCAGTTTGGGCGGCATGATGAAGTGGGCGGCATGCTGGTCATGAGTTTTCACGGCATCCCTAAGAAAAGTTCGGAATTAGGCGACGTATACGAGAGGCAGTGCAAAGAAACGGCGGCAGCATTGGCCGAGCGTCTTGAGCTTCGCGAGGGTTCATGGATGGTTGCCTTTCAAAGCCGCTTTGGTCGTGAAGAGTGGCTGACGCCTTACACCCTGCCTACCGTTCAGCGTTTGGGAAAAACCTGCAGTCGGGTAGATGTTATTTGTCCTGGATTTGCTGCAGACTGTTTGGAAACGCTTGAAGAAATCGGAGATGAACTGCGGTGTGCCTATCAGCTTGAGAATCCTGACGGAGCGTTCCACTACATTCCGGCGCTCAATGACAGCGACAAAGCTGTGGCAGCCTATGAAACGATCATTCGTCGAGAGCTCGGCGGGTGGATTTAACGCTGCGTCTTGAAATTCATAGAACTCGTCCCCATATAAAGGCCATCAGCAGTGTTGATTGCCGCCTGAAGGGCGGCAGCGAACAGGATTAGAAAATGACCGATCAGAACGAACAGAATCAGAAGAGCGAATGCTGCGGCGGAAAATGCGGCGATCACCACGATCATGAGCATCAGTGCGGCTGCGGAGCCAAGCCTGCCGCCGCTGAAGGCGGCTGCGGGTGCAGCGACAAGCCTGCTGAAGCTGCCAAGAAGGAAACGGCGGAGCCTACGCCTCAGGAGCTCAAAGCGCAGCTCAAGGCGGCTGAGCAGAAGGTGATTGAGCACTACGATCTTTATGTGCGTGCGATGGCAGATCTTGAGAACGCCCGTCGTCGTTCGTCCGAAGAGCTCGTGAAGACGCGTAAATTCGCGATTGAAAAGTTCGCGGAGAACCTGCTTCCGGTAGTGGACAGTCTCGAGAAGGCTCTTGAAGCCACGGCTGCCGACAAGGACAGCGCCGCCCGTGAAGGAATGGAAGCGACCTATCGTCAGCTCATGCACGCACTTGACGTGTCCGATATGAAGCCGATTGATCCGAAGGGTGAGGCGTTTGATCCGCACTTCCATATGGCTATCACGATGGTGCCTGCGCCTGAAGGCGTTAAGCCCGGCATGGTGGTGCAGGTGTTTCAGCGCGGCTGGAACATTGCCGGCCGAGTACTGCGTCCGGCAATGGTGAGTGTTGCTCAGGGCTGAGACACTGCTCTTTCAGATATCAGACAAGTCCCGGCGGATCGAAGGATCTTCCGGGATTTTTTTGCCGCTCAACAGCAAACAAGTTTTTTTACAGACGTGCCCTTGAAAAAAAATGGGGTGTCCCCATATAGGGATTAAAGAGGAACGGAGATCAGAGAGTTTCGCAGAGGAGCTTCAGGATCTCCCAGAACAGATTTCATAAAACCCGTGCTTTCAGCGCTTGCAAGCGATCAGCTTTGAGGAGCGCCGGAAGGCGGAAGCAACATTAAGGAACTACGAAACATGGCAAAGATCATCGGTATTGACCTTGGCACGACGAATTCCGCTGTCGCCGTCATGGAAGGCGATCACGTCAAGGTGATGGAAAACAGCGAAGGCGCCCGTACGACGCCG
>ENA-UOJQ01001768-UOJQ01001768.1-human-gut-metagenome-genome-assembly--contig:-P63-NODE-1768-length-15559-cov-7.073852_pt1 | contig 15559 bp, 11 predicted proteins | sample MGYA00242352_ERZ723899 | MGnify/ENA metagenome assembly ERZ723899 | reverse complement strand
AAAGATTATTATATATAATCTACCTTGTTCCCAATACTACTAACGTACGTAAGCAATAAAACCTAATGGGCTTGTTAAAAAGTAAGGAAGCCGGGAAAGCAGCAGTACGTTAGCAGTGTTGCCTGACAATTTTATGCAAACAGGCACTATCTCCAAACTGAGATAGTGCCGTAAGCAGGGCTTTGCCGTTAACCTTGCAGGCAGCACTTAAAACACCTGCTGCCGCTAGCAAAATTTCTAAAGCTGCTTACAAACAGCAAAAGGGAGCAGCCTTGAAACTGCTCCCTTTTAAGAGAAATTAAAAATTATCTGCTGTATCTGCTAATTAAAACATGAAGTACAGTTCGGAGAAGATGGTCTGTGCATCTTCATTAGTGGTCTGAGATTCCATATCCCAGTAGTTAACCATACCTACAATGTTTTTGGCAAAGGTATAGCTTACACCTACGTTCCAGCCTTTATAGCCGTCAGCAAAATATTCGGCATCGGTAGTCGGCATAATGTAAGCATTTGCACTCTGGTCATAGTAGCCTGCATGAATACCGTAGCTGCCCGGCTGGTCTGCTTCAGCGCCTTTCCATGCAAGGTCTGCCCACCAGCCGTCTTTGCCTGCATTTGCATAATGTTCTTTATCGCCGCGCATATATTCAGCACTCAGGGTAAAATCACCAAAGCCGTAGCTAGCGCCAACGTTCCAAATTTCTTTATCCATATCGGAATTGGTTTTAAAGTATGCAACATAAGCGTCAACATCGCCCAGTGCTGCTTCCAAAGTACCGATATAAATTCTGTCGTCGCTGTCAAGCAGTTTGCCTGCTTCTTCGTCAACTTCTACGCTGTCATAAGCTTTACCCGCTAATGCAGAAACTTTTACTTTATCGCCGTAGGAAACTTTAGCCATATCCAGGTTGGCATCAAGAATGTTGCCGCTGAAAGTTACTTCGTTGTAACGGCCTGCAACTACGTCAAGTCCGCCTACACGTCCTTCTACATAAGCGCGGGCAAAGTCAACTTTATCATCGCCGGTTTCGTTGCCAAAATCCTGATTGTTTTCGAACATGCCGGTGTAGCTCCAGTCCTCGTTAATCTGGCCGTTTACCCACAGACGGGAACGCAGAACGCTTTCGTTGCTATTTACGTCGCCGTCAACATCGCGGTAAGAATAACGGATTTCGCCGGTAACTTTTACGTTGTCAGCTTTCTTTTCAAGGTTAGCCACGCGTACGCCGAGGCTGTCGAGTTCATCAGCAAATTCTGCTGCCAGCTTATCAACGTTAGCGCCTTTGGCCATTGCTTTTGCTACAATCTGTGCCATTTCGTAGCGTGTCATAAGTTTGTCGCCGCCGTAAGTGCCGTCGGGGTAACCGTCTACAACACCTTCTGCAGCCAGTTTGTTAACTGCATCATAAGCCCAGTGGCCTGCCGGTACATCACTGAAAGGGTTTGCGGCATAAGCGCTTGCGGTAACGCCAAGAGCCATTGCCATTGCTAAAACTAAAGACTTTTTCATTGCGGGTTCCTCCTAAAAACTTTTTAGAGAACGCCTGCCGCAAACTGTTTTTTATAACGCGAGTTGCCTTGTTTCCTCTGTTATTTCTTTTTAACAGTTTGCGCTTACGTAACTCTTTAGTTAGTATACGCTAACTTTATATTTTTGGCAACCCCTTTTGTGAAATTTTTAACACATTTTCCCAACTACAAAATAACCCTGCCCTTTTTACAGGCAGGGTTATGGTTAAACTTATTATTCTACTGTTACCGATTTTGCAAGGTTACGCGGTTTATCTACATCGCAGCCTCTTGTAAGGGCGGCATAGTAAGCCAAAAGCTGCAAAGGCAGCACGGCCAGTATCGGCGCCAGCTCTTTATCCGCACGCGGAATGTAAATAACATGGTCTGCATATTTGGCAATGCTGTCATCACCTTCGAGGGCAATGGCAATAACCATGGCTTCACGCGCCTTAACCTCCTGCAAATTGCTTACGGTCTTGTCGTAAACATCTTCCTGTGTTGCCAGCACAATTACCGGCACACCTTCAACAATAAGTGCCAAAGTGCCGTGTTTAAGTTCACCGGCAGCGTATGCTTCAGCATGAATATAGCTGATTTCCTTCAGTTTCAGCGCGCCTTCAAGGGCAACGGCATAATCTAGGCTGCGGCCAAGGAAGAATGCGTCCAGGCTGCTGCCGTAGTGGCGTGCAAAAACTTTAATCTGGTCAACATTTTCCAGCATGTCGTGCAGCTGTTCCGGAACCTTATGCAGGCCTTTAGCAAGTGCGTCCGCCTTATTGCCGTCCAAGGTTCCGCGCAGGCGGCCAACGTAAACGGCAAGCATTAACATTACCAAAAGCTGGGTAGTGTATGCTTTGGTGGAAGCAACGGCAATTTCCGGCCCTGCGTAGGTGTAAACAACCTGGTCTGCCTCGCGCGCAATGGAAGAACCAACAACGTTGGTAACAGCTAAAGTACGGCTGCCAAGGCGTTTGGCTTCTTTTAAAGCTGCCAGGGTATCAATGGTTTCACCGCTCTGGCTGATAACAATGGTCAGGCAGTTGGCGTCAACCAGCGGGTTGCGGTAACGGAATTCACTGGCGATATCCACTTCAACAGGGATGCGCGCCAGATTTTCCAGATAGTATTTGCCGACAATGCCTGCATGATAAGCCGTGCCGCAGGCAACAATAAAGATTTTGCTGATGCCGGTAAAATCTTCCGGAGTCCAGCCCAGCTCGGTAAAGTTAATTTCCGTGCCGTTTTCGGCTAAACGCCCGCGCATGGTATCTTTAATTGCTTTCGGCTGTTCGTAAATTTCTTTCAGCATAAAATGCTCAAAACCGCCTTTTTCGGCAGCTTCGGCATTCCAGTTAACTTCAAAAACTTTTTTGGTAATCGGCGTGCCGTTAATATCCTGCACCCAAACGCCGTCCTTGGTAACTGTGGCAATTTCGCCGTCGCTCATAATATAGGTGCGGCGGGTTTTGGCAATAATCGCCGGAATATCGGAGGCAATAAAGTTTTCACCTTCGCCAAGGCCGATAATCAGCGGATTGTCCTTCTTCGTGCAGATGAGTTTATCCGGTTCAGCCGCGCACATAAATACCAAAGAATAAGAGCCTTCAATGGTTTTTAAAACTTTTTTAACGGCTTCTTCCATATCGCCTTCGTAAAAATCGGCAAATAAATGCGCTACAATTTCCGTATCGGTGTCGGAAGAAAATTTCTGCCCTTTGGCAATGAGTTTTTCTTTCAGCATCAGGTAGTTTTCGATAATGCCGTTGTGTACAACAACAAAATCACCGCTTTCATCCGTATGCGGATGGGAGTTGCGGTCGGACGGCCTGCCGTGAGTTGCCCAGCGCGTATGACCAATGCCCATGCTGCCTTCAGGCATTCTGCCTTCCAGCTTATGGCGCAGGGCGTCAAGGCGGCCCACGCATTTTTCAACCCTGATTTTGCCTTTTTCGTAAACCGCAATACCGGCGGAATCATAACCGCGGTATTCCAGCTTGCTCATTCCGTCCAGCAAAAACGGCGCAGCCTGTGCATTGCCTACGTAACCAACAATACCACACATATTAAAATCCTCCTAAAGGTTATTTGCCAGTTCTGCCGCAGCTGCTTTGTCCCCCACGTTGCCATGGGGCTTTGTCAGTCTGCTTACGGCCCGCAGCCGGCCGGGAGGCACCCGCTGACTAATCGATAAACCTCCGCCTCGTCTGCCGCCAAAAGCGGCACTTGCGCTTGGTTGCTGCACATACATTTTGTGCCGCACAGGCCTGGCTGTCCCATGCGGCACCTTTGCAGCTACTTTATTTTACTATATTTTTACAATGCGGTCAATCTAAATTCAGCCCAGTTCGCGCGTAACAACTTCGCCGATGCTGTCGGCAATTTTCTCCAGGCGCTCCTGCACAGGGCCTTCCGCCATAATGCGGATTAACGGCTCGGTGCCGGACGCACGCACGAGAACCTGCCCGTTGTCACCCAGTTCGTCCTGATATTTTTTGATAACGGCTTTAATGGCTTCGTTTTCTTCCCAGCCGTATTTGTTTTTAACCATTGCCGAAAGCAGCTGCACGGCCGTTAAAATGCCGTCGCCGGTTTTGGCAAATTTGCTGAAAATAATATGCCCGGACTGTTCGCCGCCGAGGTTATAGCCTTCTTTCAGCATTTCTTCAAGCACATAACGGTCGCCTACATTGGTTTTTACGCAGCGCCCGCCATGTTCTGCCATTGCTTTATGCAGGCCAACGTTGCTCATAACGGTTGTTACAAGAACATTATCGTGCAGCTCTTTCTTTTTCATCAGTTCCAATGCGCAGATAAGCATAATCTGGTCGCCGTCAAGCGGTCTGCCGGTTTCATCAACGGCAAGACAGCGGTCGGCGTCGCCGTCGTTGGCAATGCCCACGTCTGCGCCTTCTTCCAGCACTTTGGCCTGCAAAGCTTCAAGGTGTGTGCTGCCGCAACCATTGTTAATGTTAATGCCGTTAGGCTGGTTAAAAATGGTAATAACATGCGCGCCCAAGGTACGCAGAATTACCGGCGCAATCAGGCTGTTGGCGCCGTTGGAGCAGTCCATAACAACCTTTAAGCCGTTTAATTTGGTCGGCGCGGTGCTGATGATATGGTCGATATAAAGCTTATCCATGGCTTCTTCGTTAATAACGCGCCCAACGGAAGAACCGCTCGGGTTCTTGCTGCTGTCATGTTCTGCGGCAACCATGGCTTCAATTTCATCTTCCACGGCGTCGGGCAGCTTGTGCCCTGTTTGCGAGAAGAACTTAATGCCGTTGTCCTCAAACGGATTGTGCGAAGCGGAAATTACCGCACCGGCATTGGCATGCAGTTTGGAAGTTAAATACGAAACAGCCGGCGTAGGAATTACACCCAAAAGGTGCGCATTGCCGCCCGCAGAACAGATACCTGCCGCAAGCGCAGCTTCCAGCATGGTGCCGGAAAGGCGTGTGTCGCGCCCGATAATGATTTTAGGGTTGCGTGTTTCCCTGCCAAAGTAAGACGCAGCAGCGCGCCCCAGTTTAAAAGCAAGTTCCGGTGTAAGTTCCACGTTGGCAATGCCGCGTACACCGTCAGTACCGAATAAACGAGCCATTTTAAAACCTCCATTTATATGTAAAGTTTAAATCTTTTCACCGCATGTATTATAGCAGGCTTTGCCTGAATAAGCAATAATTATAATGGTGCAAAACGCTCCATAACGGCACGCGCCACATGGTAGCCGTCAAGTGCGGCGCTCATAATGCCGCCGGCATAGCCCGCACCTTCGCCGCAGGGGTACAGCCCCCTGTGCGATACGGACTGCTTATCGCTGCCGCGGATAATGCGCAGCGGGGCGCTGGTTCTTGTTTCAACGCCCGTTAAAAGCGCGCCGCCGTCGTCGAACCCGGCAAGGCGCTGCCCAAAGGCTTTAATGCCGCCGCGCAGCGTAGCCGTAACGTAATCCGGCAGCACCATATTCAAATCGCACGCCGTTATGCCCGGCAGGCAGCTTGCTTTAACAAGGCTCTCTGCCGAAGGCGCCGAACCGCTTAAAAACGTTTTAAAATTCTGCGCCGGTGCGTAAAACTTTTCGCCCCCGCATTTAAACGCCAGGCGTTCCCACCTGCGCTGAAACTCCACACCGTCCAGCGGGTTATGACCAAAATCTTCCGGGCTTACGTTAACCACCAACGCGCTGTTGGCAATGCCGCTGTCGCGCTTGTACATACTCATGCCGTTAACAACAACGCCGCCTGTTTCGCTGGCCGCGCCAACCACCTGCCCGCCAGGGCACATGCAAAAAGAATACGCCGTGCGCGTGCTTTCCGGGTCATGCCATACAACGGCATAATCTGCCGCGCCGAGTTTTGGGTGCCCTGCAAATTCGCCGTACTGTGCGCGGTCAATCAACTCCTGCGGATGCTCAATACGCACACCGATGGCAAAAGCCTTGGCTTCGGCAGCAATTTTATTTTCTGCCAGCATGGCATAAGTATCACGGGCGCTGTGCCCGCACGCCAAAATAACCGCCGGTGCGTAAATTTTTTCACCGGTCTGCGTTATTACGCCTTTTACAGCGTTATCTTCAATAATAAAACCGGCAGCACGCGTATTAAAGCGTATTTCGCCGCCCATGCCTGCTATCATTTTGTTTAAACCGGCAACCATGGCGCGCAGCCTGTCCGTGCCAACGTGGGGCTTTTGCTCCCACAGTATTTCTTCCGGCGCACCGGCCTCTACAAACAGTTTTAAAATATCGTTCATCACAGGGTCGTTAACGCGCGTGGTGAGCTTGCCGTCGCTGAACGTTCCCGCTCCGCCTTCGCCAAACTGCACATTGCTTTCAGAGTCAAACTCGCCCTTTTTCCAAAAACGCTGAACGTCATCCACACGTTCAGCTATTTTTTTGCCGCGTTCCAGTAAAAGCGGCCTGTAACCGTAACGCGCAAGTTCAAGCGCAGCCACAAGCCCTGCCGGGCCCGCGCCGATAACGACAGGGCGCTCCTGCATTTTTTCCGTGCCGAATACAGGCAGCGGTGCCGGTTCTTCCTTAAATCGTGTTACGTCCTTATCGCGCAGAAGGCGGTTTAGAAGGCGCGCCGGTGCGTCAATATCCGCCAGCACGTGGTAATTTATAACGATATTGCTTTTACGGCGGGCGTCAACGGCCCGCCGCAGTACCCTTATGCTGCCTATATCCTGTTTTTTTACGCCAAGCCTGCGGGCAGAGGCCTCACGCAGCGAAGCCTCGCTCACAAGCGGAATTCTTACATTATTTATTCTTAGAAGCATTTACCTCTCCTGTTAATCTTCGGTTATAAACCTTACCGTAACTGTTTTGGTTTCGCACATTACCCTTTCCGGCAGTTCCAGTTCCACATCAATCGTACTGTCGGAGCGCAGCTGGCTTAAATCCACATTTTTGGTGTGCAGCGCAACAATGCTGTGTACCAGCGAAGGTTCTGCCAGAATATTAACTTTTTCTGGCACACATTCAGCCTTTTCAAGCTTTTTGCCGTCGGCAAACTCGCCGCTCGTGCTTACAATAACAGGTATCTGCGCAGTTATCATCTGGCGCACCAGCGTAGCCTTAATTTTTGCATCGGCAGGCTCAATGGCCAAATCGTGCATCTCAGCGCCGGTATCGCTTATGGCAACTAAATGGCTGTCAATTTCAAAATCACGCTGTTTGTCGCTTACGTCAACAGGCGCAACAACCCTTACCATAGCGTCAAGGCGGTGCCCTGCGCCGCGTACCTGCACCGTCTGCGGCGAAACATCCTGCTTGCTGAGTGCGTAATCGTTGGCAGGCAGGCCTATTACAACGGTTTCAACCGGCATGGTGCGTTCGCTTATTTTATCAAGATAAACGTAAATATTATTGGGGTAAACTTCTACAACCTGCCCTTCCGGGAACTGGGCATGCACCGGCAGATACTGCTGCCCCACATCGCGCCCGTCGCAGTCGATATAGGCAATAACTTCTTTTTCAGTTACGCCGCCCAAAAGGCTGCGCTGGCCGCTTACCTTAACTTTAATGTTATCGGGCGCATTAAGTACAACCATGTTTTCGGCAACGTTGCGCTGCTGCAGCTTAACCACAAAATCGCGTTCAATTACCGGGTTCTGCTCGCTCATAACATACAGCCACAATCCGCAGGCCACTATCAGGGTGACGATACGCGGAATTAAATTCTCACGTTCAAAAAACTGCTTCACTTTTTGTCACCTCTTAAATCACGGATTTTTTCACGGAGCATCTGTTTAAAATCTGCTTTGGGCCGTGTAATGGAAGCCTTTAAAAACTCTTTTACATCATCGGCCGTTAAATAACGCTGCAAAGTGCCGTTGCGCGCCAGCGAGATGGTGCCTGTTTCTTCACTTACAACAAGAATTACCGCGTCGGACTGTTCGGATATGCCAAGCGCTGCCCTGTGGCGCGTGCCGAGCTCCTGGCTGAGGTTACGCATTTCCGTCAGCGGCAAAAGGCAGCTTGCGGCGGCAATGCGGTTGCCGCGGATAATTACCGCGCCGTCATGCAGCGGGGTATCTTTTTCAAAAATATTTAAAAGCAGGCTGTCGCTGATAAGGCCGTCAATGGCAACGCCGGTTTCAATGCGTTCTTCAAGCCCTATTTCGCGTTCAATAACAATCAGCGCGCCTATTTTGCGGCGGCCCATTACAATGGCGGCCGAAGTGATGGAGTTAACCATTTCGTCCACTTCATACTCGTCAAGCTCGCCGTGCTTGCGGAAAAGCCTGCCGCGGCCAATCTGCTCCAGCGCGCGGCGCAGTTCCGGCTGAAAAACTATCGGCAGCGCAACAATAAGCACCGTCATGCTTTTTTCCAGCACCCAGCTGATAACATGCAGATTAAGCCAGCGGCTTATAAACATAATGGCGCCCAAAGTTAAAAGGCCCTTTACAAGCACCGCGGCTCTTGTGTTTTTCAGCATTAAGTATATTCTGAAAAGAAAATACGCCACCACCAAAATATCTATAACATCAAGGATGCCGATGGTTTTGATGAGGCTGTTAATATTAGTCAGCAAAAACATCACCCATTTCTTAAATACTGCTACATTAGTTATTATATCAAACTGCAAGTTTATATTCTATGCCCGCGGCATATATTTTTAAATTTTTTCGCAAAGCTGAAATTTTTCTGCCGCACAGTGCATAAACAGGCTTTACAAACTTGCCATTTGCCGCAAAATACATTAAAATATTACAGGCTATAAAATAGAAAAGAGGTTATGTGCATGGAAAGAAAAATTATCCAAGTTGAAGAACGTCCGCCCCTTGCGCTGAACATTCCGCTCAGCATACAGCATTTGTTTGCCATGTTCGGCTCAACGGTGCTCGTTCCGTTTTTGTTTAACGTAAGCCCTACAACCTGCCTGTTTATGAACGGTATCGGCACGCTGCTGTATCTGTTCATCACCAAAGGGCGCATCCCTTCCTATCTCGGTTCCAGCTTTGCTTTTATTTCCCCTGTTCTGGCAATTATGGCAACAAGCAGCTACCATGATGCGCAGTCCGGCTTTATTGTGTTTGGTATTATTTTCATTTTGTTTTCTGCACTTATTAAAGCTACCGGCACCGGCTGGATTGACGTTATCTTCCCTCCTGCATGCATGGGCGCCATTATTGCGGTTATCGGCCTTGAACTTGCGCCTACCGCTGCTTCCATGGCCGGTCTGACGGGCGAAAACATTAACCCCGACCACATTATTGTTTCTATGTTTACCCTTTGCGTTACCATTATCGGTTCAGTCGCTTTCCGCGGATTCCTTGCCATTATACCGGTACTGTTCGGCGTTATCTGCGGCTACATTCTGGCGCTGTTCATGGGCCTTGTTGATTTAACCCCCGTTATTAACGCACCGTGGTTCCAGCTTCCGCATTTTTACAGCCCCGTATTTAATCTGGATGCCATTTTGATTATCGCCCCTGCGGCACTGGTTGTACTGGCAGAGCATATCGGCCATCTGGTTGTTACCGGCAATATTGTTGACCGCAACCTCATTAAAGACCCGGGCCTTTCCCGTTCTCTCTTTGCAGACGGCTGCTCCAACATTTTATCGGGTTTCTTCGGCGCAACGCCTAACACCACTTACGGAGAAAACATCGGCGTTATGGCCATTACCAAGGTTTACAGCGTATGGGTTATCGGCGGTGCGGCAGTATTTGCCATTTTGCTTTCCTTCATCGGCAAGCTCTCCGAGCTGATTCACAGCATTCCCGTACCGGTTATGGGCGGCGTGTGCATCCTGCTGTTCGGCGTTATTGCAGCCAGCGGCCTGCGCGTACTGGTAGAAAGCAAGGTTGATTACAGCAAATCTTCCAACCTTGTTATGACTGCCGTTATTATGATTATCGGCCTGTCCGGCGCCAAACTTACCTTCGGCACCATCAGCGTACAGGGCATGGTTCTGGCAACACTGGTTGCAATCCTGCTCAGCGTTACCTTTAAAATTCTCGACCGCCTCGGATTTTTGAACCATATTTAATACACAGCATTTGACTTTAATGCCATATTTGCTATAATAATTATAGAAAAACAAACGGCTGCCGATAGACGGTCAGCCTGATATATTTTGAATTAGTTATATGATAACCGCTCAAAGTTTCTCAGGACCATGGGCGGTTATCTGTCTTTGTGAGATAAATCTTTCCCGAGGGTATAACCAATGGAAAAGACAGTCACCGTATAGCCTATTACAGCTAATAACGATAAAATATCCACGTTATCCCCTCCTTCAGCATATTTCCGCCAAGCGGATTCTATGTCAACGAAGGGTCACAGTCCCTTCAGGGAAGGGCTAACCGCCTACCGTTATGGCAGCACATTTGCCTGCTTATTTTAACAGATAAATATAAAACTGTAAAGAAATATATTCTATGTAATTTTGCTTATGCCAATCATTTTTACCCATGCTGCGGGTACTGGTTAAACACAGGCGTAAGCATTAATTTAACTGCCAAACTACCCTATAAAGCACAAAAGCGGCGGCATCAGCCGTCGCTTTTGTTTTGCGTATCGTATTCTTTTTTAACGCCCTCAGGCGGGGCGTTTACTACTTTTTTGGGAATACCACCTGTTTAGGTCCGAATTCTGCATTTTTAGGCACCAGCACTTCATCAAATTTGATGTTGCGGGTATGCAGCGTATGGCTCCACTCATGGTCATGCCTGTGCAGGAAACCTATAAACGAAATGGGAATCCAGCTGTAAATAAACAGCGGGTACAGCAGAAGATACAGCCACGATTTAAACGAAGCGCGTATTTTCCAAAGTACAATTACCGGGAACACATACTGCCCGATACCAATAAGCGTCCATACCTCAACCGGCAGAATGGAATAAAGCACGTTTGTATAGAACGGATAGTACATATAAATATAGCTGCAAATTACATAAAAAGTAGAAAGCAGCAAAAAGTACGGCTGGAACAAATGCAGTATGCCATCCAGCATAATCGGGTTGCGCTCTTTAATGCCTTTTTTAAACAGCTTGCCGATATAACGGCTGCCTACGTCAAACTGGCCCTGCGCCCAGCGTTTGCGCTGATTCCAGGACTGCATGAAGGTCAGCGGCTTTTCGTCGTAAACAATAGCGTCATGCGCCCAGGTTGTAGGTATGCCCTCCAGAATCGCCTTCATGGTAAATTCCATATCTTCCGTCAGGCAGGTTGCGCCCCAGCCATAGCGGCGCAGAATATCGGTGGAAATGCACATGCCCGTGCCGCCGAGGCAGCTTGACAGGCCGATATTATATTTTGCCAGATGGTATACATGGTTAATAACCCAGAAAGCAATCGAGAAAGTACCGGAAATCCAGGTATCGTTAGGATTTTTGGAATCAAGGTAACCCTGAATAAGGCGCTCGCCGTTGCAGAGGCGGCTGTTCATTTCCTTTAAAAAGTCGGGATGTACGAGGTTATCAGCATCAAAAACGCACACGGCATCATACTGGCGTTCCATTTTGAACAGGCGGTTAAACATCCAGTCCATGGCGTAGCCTTTGCCCTTTTCGGTATCGTTAAAACGCTCATGCACCTGTGCACCGGCTTTGCGTGCCACTTCGGCAGTCTTATCTGTGCAGTTGTCGGCAACAACAAAAATATCATACAGTTTGTCAGAGTAATTCAGCAAATGCAGGTTTTCTACCAAAGCGCCGATAACGCGTTCTTCGTTATGCGCGCAGACAACCATGGCAAAAGTATGCTTTTCTTCATAAACCTTTTTGTCTTTTTTGCGGTAAACCAGCCCGAAGAACGAAAGCGTAAAATAATAAATGGTAAAAAATACGATTAACAGCTGGAGAGGAATCATTATTATATCAAAATACGTTGTCATAAAAGGCTCCTCGCTTCACACTAATCACTGCTTATGCAGTGCTTTAACATAAACCGCATTGATGATGCCGATAAGCGTATAGGTAAACATAATTACAAACGGCCAGCCTTCCGGGCGCAGGTAAAAAATGTACGCGCCAATGGCAAGCCCGATAATAACGGGCACTTTAAAGAGCGGGTTGCCCTTGCCCTTAAAATCCGGATAACGGATGGTGCTGTACAAAATGCAGCCGATAACAAAGGTCAATACGGCGACATAGCTCTGCGGCACGTCGTAGCCGGAAAGCACGAACGCAGCCAGAACGCAGGCACCGCCGGGAATAGGCATGCCCTGAAAATAACCGTGGATAACATCGGCATTAATGTTAAAACGCGCCAGGCGCAAAGCGCCCCATACCGGAAACAGCGCAGCAATAAGCTGGCCCCAGATGCCGAAATCGGTCATGCCGTAATAGTACATCATTACGGCAGGCGCAACGCCGAACGAACAAACGTCGCAAAGAGAATCCATCTCGACGCCGAACTTGCCGGCCACGCCGAGCGCCCTTGCCGCACGCCCGTCGCAGGCATCAACGGCAACAGCCAGAATAATGTATATTGCCGCCCATTCAAAATTGCCGGCAACCGATTCAAAAATAGAAAGAACGCCTAAAATCAAGTTAGTACCGCTGATACTGTTAGGTATTATACGACGGTATTCCATCAGTCCATGACCCTCCCAATTATGGATTTACCGCCGGTGACGGCATCTCCTTTTTTTACAAGTATTTCTACATTTTTGGGCAGCACAAGCTCGGTGCTGGAGCCAAATTTAATCATGCCGTAGCACTCGCCCTGCGCAAGGTTATGCCCCAGCGTAACCCACGACACAATGCGGCGTGCCAAAAGACCTGCCACCTGAATGACAAGTACTTTCATCTTATCGTTTTCCACGCCGATGGCATGGCGTTCGTTTTCAAACGAAGCGTTTTTTTCGTATGCCGGAACAAACTGCCCGCAGGTATAACGCTGATATTTAATTTCGCCGCTGACGGGGCTGCGGTTAACATGTACGTTAAAAACAGAAAGGAAAATCGTTACCTTAACGGCTTCTTCATTAAGATATTCTTCGTCGTAAAAATCCTCCACGCCCATTACCGTTCCGTCTGCCGGAGAATAAATTACCGAAGTGTCCTGCTCCGTAACGCGTTTTGGATTGCGGAAAAAATACGCAAAATATACCGTAAGAACCAGGAAGGGAATGCACCAAATGATGCCCGCGCCATACCATACAGCAAGCGCCACTGCCAGGCTGCCGAGTATGAACGGGTAACCATCTTTTACTATCGTCATTACTGCTCCTTTCTATTCATCTGCAAAAAAATAATATGATGAACTCATTTATTCATCATATTATTATAGTATAGGTATTTCCTTTTGTCTACCAAATTATTTACTTTGTAACACTTTAATTACAAACTGCGGCAGCACCATCATGCGCCCTATGCGGCTCGGCTGCTTGTAAAGGCGGAACAGCCATTCCAGCGACGCTTTCTGCATCCACAGCGGCGCGCGCTCCATTTTGCCTGCAAGCACGTCAAAGCTGCCGCCCACGCCCATTAAAACCTGCGGCTTCAGTTCGCTACGGAAGCGCGCCAGCCAGTTTTCCTGCTTAGGTGCGCCCAGCGCGGCAAAAAGCATGTCCGCACCGCTTGCGTTAATTTCGGCAATAATTTCTTCGTTTTCGGCTTCGGTAAAATAACCGTTGCGGCAGCCTGCCACTTTAAGCCCCGGCGCCACCAGTAAAAGCTTGTCGCGCGCGGCTTCGGCAACGCCCGGCGCAGCGCCGAAGAAAAATACCTTATATCCTTTTTTTGCCGAAAGTTTTGCAAGCTCCACAAATAAATCGCAGCCTGCCACACGCTCCGGCACATTATGTCCCAGCTTGCGCCCGGCCCAAACGGTACCGGCGCCGTCTGCCAGCACCAAATCTGCATTTTGGCAGACTATTTTTTTATATTCCGCATCTTTCTGGCACATCATAATAATTTCCGCATTAGCGGTAACCACGAAAGTCTGCTTTTTATTTTTTACCTGCGAATTTAAAAAGTTAACCGCGCCGTCCATTGTATATGGGTAAACCGGCACATCAAGCACATAAAACGGTTTTATTTTTTCCATAATTTTGTCCTTTAAATCTTCGCCACGTCAGAAGGCACAGTTAAGAACTGCAAATTGGGGTTGCGGTCCAGAATCCAGTTCAGCGCCCATTCGTTGTTAACCAAAATTACCGGGCGGTCTTTTTTATCGTAAACCAGCATGCCGTTATCGAGGCCTTTTAAGTTCTCGATATCCTTTTCGTTTTCGGCATATACCCAGCGTGCCACGCTGTAACCAAGCTGGTTCATCAAAAGCTGCGCGCTGTATTCGTTTAAAAGGCGGTATTCCAAAACTTCAAGCTGCAGCGAACCAACCACGCCGACGATAAAGCTTTCAATGCCCAGATCCTTCTGGCGGAATACCTGAATGGCGCCTTCCTGCGCCAGCTGCACAATGCCTTTTTCAAACTGTTTGCGTTTTAAGGAATCCTTAGGCTGCACGCGGGCAAAAATTTCCGGCGGGAAAACCGGGAAATCTTCAAACTGAATTTTCAGCTTTTCATCGCTCAGCGAATCGCCGATACCGAAAATGCCCGGGTCGAAAATACCGATAATATCGCCGGGGTACGCTTCTTCAACAATGGTGCGCTCCTGCGCGAGGAACTGCTGCGGCTGCGCCAGCTTAACCGGCTTGCCGCCCTGCATATGGTACACCGTCATGCCCTTTTTGAACACACCGCTGCAAATACGCATAAAAGCAATGCGGTCGCGGTGCGCCGGGTTCATGTTAGCCTGAATTTTAAACACAAATGCACTGAACAGTTCGTTGTCCGGGCTTAACAAATCGCCGTTCTGCAAAATACGCGGCTGCGGCATCGGCGACAGTTCCAAAAACTTCTCCAAAAAGCTGCGCACGCCGAAGTTAGTCATGGCGCTGCCGAAGAACATCGGCGTCAGTTCGCCGCTGTTTACCTTCGCCATGTCGAACTCATCGCCGGCCATGTCCAAAAGTTCAATATCGTCGCATAATTTATGGTACAAATCTTCGCCGATGGCGTTAATAATTTCCGGGTCATCCAGGCTGCCCGTGGTGGATTTTAAAATTTTGGAACCGTGGCTGCTGTCGTTTTCAAACAGTTCAATCTGTTTTTTAACGCGGTCGTACACGCCGATATAGTTGCCGTCGATACCGATAGGCCAGTTAATCGGGTACGCGCGGATGCCCAGCACCTGCTCGATTTCATCCATCAAATCAAACGGGTCACGGCCGTAACGGTCAAGCTTGTTTACAAAAGTAAATACCGGCAGCTGCCTGCGGTGGCAAACCCAGAACAGCTTTTTCGTCTGCGGTTCCACGCCCTTGGCGCAGTCAATAAGCATTACGGCGCTGTCAGCCGCCATCAAAGTGCGGTATGTATCTTCCGAAAAGTCCTGATGGCCCGGCGTATCCAGAATGTTTACGCGGTAACCGTCATAATCAAACTGCAAAACGGAGCTTGTTACGGAAATGCCGCGCTGCTTTTCAATTTCCATCCAGTCCGAAACGGCATGGCGGTTGGATTTACGCGCCTTAACCGTACCGGCACGGTGAATTGCGCCGCCGGACAGCAAAAGTTTTTCC
>ENA-UOJQ01001762-UOJQ01001762.1-human-gut-metagenome-genome-assembly--contig:-P63-NODE-1762-length-15604-cov-7.860505_pt1 | contig 15604 bp, 10 predicted proteins | sample MGYA00242352_ERZ723899 | MGnify/ENA metagenome assembly ERZ723899 | reverse complement strand
TTTTTTCGGCGTCCCCATGCAGTTGTATTTCCGGGCGAAGTAACAGCCGGAGAAATCCTCGTTTCGACATTCCCTCCAAACCTCCCTTTGCCGGCGCTGCGCGCGGCTTCCGTTGCGGCGCCTCGGCACCCCGCAAGCGGGTGCACTCGGCTGGCGACACGGGTGACAAAGGGAGGCTTTTTTTTCGGCGTCCCCATGCAGTTGTATTTCCGGGCGAAGTAACAGCCGGAGAAATCCTCGTTTCGACATTCCCTCCAAACCTCCCTTTGCCGGCGCTGCGCGCGGCTTCCGTTGCGGCGCCTCGGCACCCCGCAAGCGGGTGCGCTCAGCTGGCGACACGGGTGACAAAGGGAGGCTTTTTTCCGACGTCCCCATGCCGTCGTATTTCCGGGCGAAACAACAGCCGGAGAAATCCGTTTCCCGACATACACGAACCATCCTCCTGCCAAAAGACGGGATTTGCCGCTGCCGCAACTTCCGTCACATCAACGCACAACGACACGGGGAAAAGCGAAAAAACGATCCGAACGCTTGTTTTTTCGCACGAAACGCCCTATCTTTATCCCCAAGGTTAGTTAGGGCGGCTGCCCATCCGATCATGCAACAGAAATGATTCGACCGTTTGTCCAATGACAAAACGGAGAGGGAACATAGTATCTAACTCAAAAATTAAAAGCGTATGAAGAAATTTGTACTGTTGTGGATATGCGCGCTGGGCGTATGTCTGGTGGGATGCTCCGACGACGACACTCCCGAACAACTTCCCGATCCCGAACTGACACTGGCGCCCGATGCCCCGATCGCATTTCCGGCGAAGGGCGGAAATGTCGAAATCGCCGTCACGACTAACATGGAGACATGGAGCGCCGTTTCCGATCAGGAGTGGTGCAAGGTCGCGGCCTCTGCAGGCAAATTCACGGTATCGGCCGTAGAGAACGAGACGCTGGCACCGATGCCGGCCGCCACGGTGACCGTGACTGCTTCGACGGGCGAACGCTCCGTCAGCCGTAAATTGCAGGTGTCGCAGGAGGCCGGCAAGGAGAAGATCGTCGACCTGAGCGAGGCGGGCACCTCGAACTGCTACCTCGTCACCGCCGCCGGCAATTACAGTTTCGACGCGACCGTGCGCGGCAACGGCGCCACGACCGAGGGGCTCGATGCGCCCACGGCCATCGCGGGCACGAGCGCCGCAGTCGTCTGGCAGAGCGCACCCGGTCTGATATCGGGCGTAACGCTGGCCGACGGCCGGATCAGCTTCAAGATCGCCGGACCGGGCAACGCCGTGATCGCCGTCAAGGACGGAGCGATCCTGTGGAGCTGGCACATCTGGTATCCCGAAGCCGAAGTCGCGGGGCTGAATTCGAAAACAGGATACGAGGTGATGAACATGAACCTCGGCGCGATGCACAACACCCCAGGCGACGTCGGCAGTTACGGACTGCTCTACCAGTGGGGCCGCAAAGATCCGTTTCCCGCGGCACCGACGCTGACCGGAACGACCGCCACCGTCGGTGCGCCGATCTACGACGGCGACAACAACGAAATCAAAATCACCAACTCGTCGCAGTCGAGCACAGCGGACAACAATCTCGCCTTCGCCATCGCCAATCCGACGGTCTGCCTCTCCAACTATGCGCAGTTCAGCACTTCGCGCGACTGGCTGCAAGCCGACGCGAGCAACGACGCCCTGTGGGGCAATCCCAAAGGCGCTGAACGCAACGAGACGAACGACTTCCTCAACAAGGGGGCCAAATCCTTCTACGACCCGTGTCCCGTCGGATGGCGCGTTCCGCCTGCCGACGTATTCCGCAACTTCACCGCATCGGGCGGCTACGCTTGGGTGATCGACGATTTCGATATCGCCGACATCAGCGGCGACGGTGCGAAATCGCTCGCCGACTACGACTACGGCTGGACTTTCAATCTGAGCGACAGCGCATCTTCCTACTTCCTCGCAGCGGCGCGCTTCGACGGCTCCTACGCCATGCTGATGGGCAGCATGAGCGGCTTGTGGGGTTCCTATTGGGGCAACGCACCCTACCCCGGCGACAGGTTCCAGGGCGGGGCCTACTCGGTGCTCTCGTTCCAGATCAAGGACACGGCCGGCAACGAGATGATTACCACCTCGCCCGCCGGCGGAGGTGCCCGCGCCGACGCCTACTCGGTGCGCTGCATCCGCGAATAAACCTTTCGGATGCATTTACAACGGAATCGGGAGCCGAATGTCGGCTCCCGATTCCGGTTGCGGGGGCAGCTACCTGTCGGGAACGAACAGACGCGCGGGCTCCGCGCCGTCGAGGTATTTGCGCTTGAATATATGGACGCAGAAGACAAACATCGCCAGCATCAGCGGCCCGAAGATGACGCCCATGAACCCGAAAAGCGGCAGGCCGATGAGCACGCCGAGAATCGTCACGAGCGGATGCGTGTCGGCCATTCTCTTCTGTAAAATGAACCGGATCACATTGTCCGACTGCGTAACGACGAGCACGCCGTAGGCCATCAGCCCGACGGCGGTGCCCCAACTTCCCTCCACCGCGAGATAAGCCGCGAGCGGAACCCAGACGAGCGCCGTGCCGACGACGGGCAGAATGGTGGCGAAGCAGGTGACGACTCCCCAGAACAACGCGCTGGGAACGCCGCAGACGAGATAACCCGCATAGGCGATCGACCCCTGCACCACGGCGATCAGCGGAATGCCGATCGCATTCGAGCGGACGATCATATAGATTTCGTTCGTCACGTTGCGTGCGACGGTGGCATTGAACGGAAGCATGGCCCGGCAATAATTCTCCATGCGGGTGCCGCCGATCAGCATGAAATAGAGCACGAACAACAGCATGACGATATTGACCCCGAAACTGAAAATACCTTGCAGAAACGCCTGCCCGAATCGGGTGATCACGGCCACCATCGACGAGATGTTGCTGTCCTGCAACAGATCGTAACCGATCCGCAGGCGGATCTGTTCGGAGACATGACGGATCGAGGAGATCAGCGATTGGGGGTCGAGCGTGAAATCCTGTACCTTGTCGACGAACATCCACACGATACCGCTCAACGGAATCAGGAAGCAGACGATGGCTTCGACCAGCAGCACCGACGCCGCCAGACTGCGCCGCCACCGGCGGCGAACCGTCAGATAGCGCATCTGCCGCCGAAGCAGCATATAGATCGTCATGGCGCCGAGCAGCCCGCCGATATAGGGCGTCAGTTCGGCGAAGATAACCACACCCAATACCAGAATGATGACGAAGAGCGAATAACGCCAGTATTGTTCCTTGACACTTCTCATCCACCGACCCGTTTATCGTCCGGCATAAAAAGCAAGGAGTGTGCCGGTTTTCCGGCGACAGGGACGAAGAGGCACGCGACCGGTCTGCATCCGGACTCAAAAAAAGACCGCCCGTTAAAAACGGACGGTCCTTTCCACGCCTCGCCGTTCTCCGGAGACATCCAGCCGGCGATGCTATAATTCAGGATTGCGATCGAAAAGGTATCCGACCGACAGCCGGAGACCTTCGAGCAGGAAGCTTCGCCCGTACACCTCCCCGTATTTCCAGCGGTCGCGCGCCAGATTGCCGATCAGACGCATCCGCTTCGTCCATGCGCCGCCCGGCGAATCGTTCAGGTGCCGGCGCTCGTAGAGGATATTGTCCAATACCCGGTCGGCGAGCGCCTGCATGCCGGCCGGCAGCGGATTCCGCGCGACGCCCAGATACCGGACGGAGAGGTCGGAGAGTATCTCCGCGAAACGCAGCAGGCGATCTTCGGCCGCGACCTTCCGGAACGCCGTCCAGTCGACCGCGTCGCCTTCGCGGTCGATAAAGACCGCCCAATCGCACAGATGCCGCAGGGAAATACCCTCGGTCAGGAAATGCGACAAGGCGTGTTTGGCCAGAAAAAGGGCATTGAAATCGGGCGGAGGGACGAGCAGCGCCGTTTCCGGTATGCAGGACAACGGTCCCTCCACAAGCAATCGTTGAAGATGCCGCTCGAACCGCTTCGCCCGACGGCTCCCGCGAACCGCCGTACAGAACCGGTGGTTTTCGACCGTCAGCCCGCGGAATACGATATGGGAGTGTTTGTAGAAATCGCGTTTCACCTCGGCCCCGACCTGTTCGGCCACCCGATTGCCGCGCTCGTAATCGCCGCAAAGGAAACAATCCAGATCGCCGCAGGGCCGATGTTCCGGAACAGGGTACAACCGGCTGACGGCGAACCCTTTCAATACGACGGTACGAATTCCCGCTTCGGCGTAGGCCGCAGCCAGTTCCGCTGCCCGGCGACGCTGCTGCCCGTACCGGTGTTCGATCCGCTCGACGTTGTAGGCCCAACGCAACCGAAGCTCCCTCGACGGCTGCGACTCCGGCGGCAACCGGCGAATCCCGTCCCAGACGAGGGCCGACACCCCCTGCGATGAGGCTGCGGTGTACAACTCCCGCCACCGGTCGTCCGTCGATCCGCCGATATCCGGAGTGTCGCCGGAACGTACCCCCGCCCGCAGCAAAGCGAACAAATCCATGCGTACATGATCCTTCATCGTCCTAAAAGCGTATCATTAAATTTCCTCCTGCCGTCCGTTGCAAACCCTCCGCCGGCCGCATGGCGGAGCCGTTATTTCCCGATGGCCTTGTAGGTGAATCCTTCGGCGACCAATTCGGCCTTGTCGTAGATATTGCGCCCGTCGATCACCAGCGGATTGGCCATGACCTTTCGAATCACCGTCCACGAAGGGAGACGGAACTGTTTCCATTCGGTCAGCAGCACCAGCGCATCGGCATCGACGACCGCTTCATACATATCGCTGCAATAGACGACGGCATCCCCTACCCTGCGGCGGCATTCGTCCATCGCCGCCGGATCGTAGACTCTCACCGCAGCGCCGGCGCGTGTCAAGCGGTCGATCGCCACCAGGGCGGGCGCTTCGCGCATATCGTCGGTTTCGGGCTTGAAGGCAAGCCCCCACAGGGCGACGGTCCTGCCGCGCAGATCGCCCAACTCGGACGCAAGTTTCCGTACGACGATCTCCTTCTGCCGTTCGTTGACGGCTTCGACCGCCTCGATGATCCGCATCGGAGAACCATACTCCCGTCCCGTGCGTGCCAATGCCCGCACGTCCTTCGGAAAGCACGACCCGCCGTACCCGCAACCGGCATAGAGGAATTTGTTGCCGATGCGCGCGTCCGTTCCGATCCCCTTCCGAACCATATCGATGTCGGCTCCGACCTTGTCGCAGAGATTCGCGATGTCGTTCATGAAGGAGATTCGCGTCGCCAGCATCGCATTGGCTGCATATTTGGTCATCTCGGCCGAAGGAATATCCATGAAATAGATCCGGAAATTGTTGACCAGAAAGGGCCTGTACAATCTCGACAAGAGCCGCTGCGCACGCTCCGACTCCGTACCGACGACGATCCGGTCGGGCGACATGAAATCCTTGATCGCCGCTCCCTCTTTCAGGAATTCGGGGTTCGACGCCACCTCGAAGGGTATTTGCACGCCCCGCCGGTCCAACTCCTCCTGAATGACGGCCTTCACCTTCTTCGACGTTCCTACGGGAACGGTCGACTTGGTGACCAGAATCGTGTATTTATTGATGTTGCGCCCGAACGTACGGGCCACTTCCAGCACATAACGCAGGTCGGCCGATCCGTCTTCGTCGGGCGGCGTACCGACGGCCGAGAAGACGACCTCCACCTGATCCAGACAACTGCTCAGATCCGTGGTGAAATGCAGGCGTCCCGCTTCGACGTTGCGCCGAACCAGATCGTCGAGCCCCGGTTCGTAGATCGGAACCTCGTCCGACAGCAGACGCCCGATCTTCTTCTCGTCGATATCGACGCAGGTCACGTCGATGCCCATTTCGGCAAAGCAGGCGCCCGACACCAGTCCGACGTAGCCTGTTCCCACAATTGAAATATTCATGCGCGTTCGTCTTAGATTTTTCCCGTCAAACGGAGCGGCATTCTATCCTCCGCATCCGCTCCGCCGCAAGCGACGAAGACAAGCCGTTGACAAAGATACGAAAAGTCGAGTGCAGAAGCAAACATTCATGTTTGATTATGCCGAGACGGAGTATCTTCGGCATCAGCCAACGATACGAATAAGTGAGTGCAATGTCAAATTTATTTGAACATTGCCGAACGAGAGTATCTTCGACGAAGTCAAAGATACGAAAAGTCGGGCGCAGAAACAAGCGTCAGCTTGATTATGCCGAGACGGAGTATCTAAGACGAAATCAAAGACAGGCAATATATTCGGATTTCGATCGAACTTCCCGCACAACGCCGGCGGATAAATCGATCGGAAGGAAACGGGAACGGCGATACCGGACTGCATGATTCCGAATATTTCACTACCTTTGTCTTCCGATGAGCGAAATCGCCGACAAACTGATCGACTGGTACGGAGTCAACGGACGCGACCTGCCCTGGCGTCGGACACGCGACCCCTATCGCATCTGGCTCTCGGAGGTCATTCTCCAGCAGACGCGGATCGCGCAGGGGATGGACTATTACCTGCGCTTCATCGCGCGGTTTCCCGACGTCGGCGCCCTGGCTGCGGCCGACGAAGACGAAGTGCTCAAACTCTGGCAGGGATTGGGCTATTACAGCCGCGCGCGGAATCTCCACGCCGCGGCCCGGCAGGTCGTCGAACGCTACGGAGGGCGGTTTCCCGCCGCCTATGCCGACGTGCGGTCGCTCAAAGGCGTGGGCGACTATACGGCGGCGGCCGTCTGCTCGATCGCCTACGACGCGCCGTGCGCCGTGGTCGACGGCAATGTCTACCGCGTGCTGTCACGGCTCTTCGACCTCGATCTGGCCATCGACACCGCCGAGGGCCGCAAAGCGTTCGCCGCGCTTGCCGACGAACAACTCGACCGGCGTCGGCCTGCACGCTACAACCAGGCGATCATGGATTTCGGCGCGCTGCAATGCACGCCCGCCAACCCCTCCTGCAACAACTGCCCGCTGCGGGACGAATGCCTGTCGCTGGCAGCCGGAACCGTAGCGGAACGCCCCGTCAAGGCGGGCCGGACACGGATTCGCCCGCGCTATCTGAACTATCTCCATCTGGAATGCGGCGGACGCATCGCCCTGCGGCGGCGACCGGAAGGAGACATTTGGCAGGGATTGTACGACCTGCCGGCGATCGAGAGCGACCGCCCGCTGGATTTCACGGAGCTGGCCGCCGCACCGCCCTTCCGCGACATGTTCGGCACGCTTCCCTACCGGCTGGTGCGGACGATCCGTATGCCCAAACACCAGCTGTCGCACCAGACCCTCCACGCGGCGTATCACCGCCTCGCGCTCGACGCATGGCCCTCCGCTGCCGGAGGGTGGACGCTCGTGCCGTACGAACAGTTGGAGGACTATGCGATCCCGCGCCTGCTCGACCGCTATTTCGAGCGGATCGGCAACAGCGATAGCTGATCCATGCGCCATTCCTATTTCCGTATTTTCTTACGGTCTGCCGTATGAATCGGAGAACCCGCGGCTGTGCCGTGTTTCCGGATTAACCTCCGCCATGGCGAGGGCTTGGGGCAAAGCCAGCCTTGACAGTCGGGCTTCGGCGGAGCTCCGGTGTAAAATTGGGAGATCGTCGCCAAAAAGAAACCGGCACCTCGAAGGTACCGGCTTCTTTGCTTTCCATACTCCGATCAGGCGTTCCCGCCTCTGTCGGAGGCATCCCCTCCGCCCTGTACCGCAGGCGCACCTTCGGCCGGCTTGCGGCCGCGCCGGCGATGACGTCCCCCGCGGTGACGGCGGCGTTCGGTATTGCGCCCTTCGACACCCTCCGTCCCGGCGATCGCCGGAGACGCTGCACCCGAATCCGGTACGGCCTCCCGCGGTGCCGCCTTCGGCCGTTCGCCGGCGCGGCCGCCGCGTCCCTTCGCCTCGCCGCGACCTTTCCGGCCGCCGCGCCCCCGACGGTCGCCCGAAGCCGACGGCTCATACGCGGGGGCCTTACCGAGCTTCTCCGGCAACGGGAGCTTCTCCACTTCGCGCTCCATGAACTCCTCGATACGGCGGAACTTGCCCTGCTCCTTCTCGTTGACGAAGGTCAGCGCCCGCCCCGTGGCGCTCGCACGCGCCGTACGGCCGATGCGGTGGATATAATCCTCGGGGTCGTGCGGCACGTCGTAGTTGACCACCATGCCTATATCTTCGATGTCGATGCCTCGCGCCACGATGTCGGTGGCCACCAGCAGGTCGATCTTGCCGTTCTTGAAATCCAGCATCACCTCCTCGCGCTTGGCCTGATCCAGATCGGAGTGCATGGCCGCCGCATTGAGGTGCATCCGCTTGAAGGCGAAAGCCAGCTCCTTGACTTTCAGCTTCGAAGAGGAGAAGATGATCGTCTTCGATTCGAGCGGTTTGGCGAAAAGCTCCTTTATCAACCCCAATTTCTGCGTTTCGTAGAGCACGTAGGCCCCCTGCTCGATCGCCTCGTTGGGTTTCGAGACGGCGATATTGATCTCGACGGGCTTGCGCAGAATCTGCCTGGCCAGCTCGCGGATCTTGGGCGGCAGCGTAGCCGAGAACATCAGCGTCTGCCGCTCGGCGGGCAGCCGGCGGACGATGGTCATGATGTCGTCGAAGAATCCCATGTCGAGCATCCGGTCGGCCTCGTCGAGCACGAAATACTTCACGTGCGACAGGTCGACGCCGCTGTTCTGCAAGTGGGCGATCAAACGGCCCGGCGTGGCGATCACCACGTCGGCGCCGCGCAGCATCCCCTGCTTCTGCTGCTCCCAGCCGCGGCCGTCGCCGCCGCCGTAGACCACCGTCGTCGAGACGGGCATGTAATAGGAGAATCCCTGCAACTGGGTGTCGATCTGCATGGCCAGCTCGCGCGTGGGAACCACCACGAGCGTCTTGACCACGTTGTCCTCGTTGCCCTCGACGAGCAGCTTGTTGAGCAGCGGCAGCGTGTAGGCCGCCGTCTTGCCCGTTCCGGTCTGTGCGCAGGCGATCAGGTCGCTGCCTTCGAGGATCACCGGAATGGTGGCCTCCTGCACGGGGGTCATCTCCTCGAAATTCATGTCGTAGAGGCCGTCGAGAACCTCGTCTTCGAAATCTATTTCGTCGAATCTCATAATCTTAGGGTTATTTTATCTCTTCACCGAACAGCGTGGCCGACGAGCAGCCCGTGATACGCACGCGCACGTACTCGCCCACGCCGTGTCCGCCGCGGTCGAAGACCACGACCTTGTTCTGCGACGTGCGGCCCGACAGCTGCGCGTCGCTGCGCTTGGAACGCCCCTCCACCAGCACCTCGAATTCGCGCCCCACGTCGCGGCGGTTCGACGCCTCCGACAGTTCGTTCTGCAAGGCGATGATCTCCGACAGACGGCGCGTCTTCACCTCGTCGGGCACGTCGTCGGGCAGGTGCTTCGAGGCGAACGTGCCGGGCCGCTCCGAATATTTGAACATGTAGGCGAATTCGTAGCCCACCTCGCGCATGAGCGACAGCGTGGCGGCGTGCTCCTCCTCCGTCTCGCCCGAGAAGCCCGCGATCAGGTCGGTCGTCACGGCGCAGTCGGGCAGGTAGCGGCGGATGGCCGCCACGCGGTCGAGGTACCACTCGCGCGTATACTTGCGATTCATGCGGCGCAGCATCCCGGTCGAACCCGACTGGGCGGGCAGGTGGATCGCCCGGCAGATATTGGGACGCGACGCCATCGCTTCCAGCAGCGCGTCGCTCATGTCCTTGGGGTGCGACGTGGCGAAGCGCACGCGCAGCAGCGGCGAGACGTCGGCCACACGGCGGATCAGCTCCGGAAAACCGACCTCGCCGGCACGGTAGGAGTTGACGTTCTGCCCCAGCAGCGTCACCTCGCGGTAACCGTTGGCGAAGAGCGACCGCACCTCCGCGAGGATCGTCTCGGGATCGCGGCTGCGTTCGATGCCCCGCGTGTAGGGCACCACGCAGTAGGAGCAGTAGTTGTTGCAGCCGCGCATGATGGCCACGAAGGCGCTCACGCCGTTGCGGTCGAGCCGCACGGGTGCGATCTCGGCGTAGGTCTCCTCGCGCGACAGCAGGACGTTGATCCCCTTGCCGCCCGCACCGGCTTCGCGCACCAGCTTCGGCAGGTCGCGGTAGGCGTCTGGCCCCGCTACGATATCCACGGCATCCTCGCCTTCGGTCAGGCGCTCCTTCAACCGCTCGGCCATGCAGCCGATGATGCCGATGAGCACCCCCTGCCGGCGGCGGCGCAGGCCCCGCAGCTCGGCCAGACGGCCCCAGATGCGCTGCTCGGCATTGTCGCGGATCGAACAGGTATTGATCAGGATGACGTCCGCCTCCCGGGGATCGTCGGTGTAGCGCCACCCTTCGCTCTGCATGATCGACACGACGATCTCCGAATCGCCGACGTTCATCTGGCAGCCGTAGGTCTCTACGAACAGTTTTTTACCTTGCCCCTGTAACGGGCGCAGCGTATTGATTTCCAATTTGACGTTCAATTATTAATTGTCGGATTATCCCACCGCCTGGATGGTGTCCTTGTCGGGGAACTGCTTGAAGCCTTCGCCGAACGTCTCGTAGGCGTCGGTGACGACCATGAAGGCTTTGGGATCGATCTCCCGCACCTTGTTCTGCACCAGATGGACCTCCTTGCGGCTCACCACCACGAAGATCATCTCCCGGTCCTGATCGGTATACATGCCCTTGCCCTTGATGTAGGTGCCGCTGCGGTCCATATCCTCGATGATGAAATCGCGCAGTTCGGCGTGGTGATTCTCACTGATGATGAAGAGCAGTTTGTCGTACGACGCGCCGTCGATCACATAGGCCAGCACGCGCGACGAAACGTAGATCGTGATGAGCGAGTAGAACGACAGCAGCCAGCTGCCCCCCTCGACCGCCTCGCGGTCGGCGCCGCTTCCCACGCCGAAACCGATGACCAGAAGTCCCGACAGCACGACGCACGAATCGGCGAGCAGGATGCCCGTCGAGAATTTCATCTTGGCGAATTTTTGCAGATACATGGCGATGATGTCCGTACCGCCTGTCGTAGCCTGATTGCGCAGCACCAACCCCACTCCCAGACCGATGAGCACGGCTCCCAGCAGCGACGCGAGCATCAGGTCGTTCGACAGGTCGATCACACCGCCGAAGAGCTGCTTGGGATCGAGCGCTTCGAGCGCCTCCTGGTTGGGAAAGGCGATCCACGAGAGCAGGTTTATCAGACCCGGCGTGAGGCAGGCGGCGAAGAGCGTGCGGCCGCCGAACTGCCGGCCGAAAACGATGATGGCGCTCGCCAGCAGCGGAACGTCGATCATATAGCCGAACGTACCGACCTGAATCGAGGGAAAGACGTTGTGCAGGACGATGCCCATGCCGTACACGCCGCCGGGAACGATGTTGTACGGGCTGACGAAATAGGAGTACCCTACCGCCATGATCAGACACCCCAGTACGATGGCGAACATCGAACGCCACCACGCGAAGGTTCCGACCGGTTCGAGAAGCGCTTTCAAATTCATACTCATGCGTCGTTTTAACTGTGCAAAAGTAATCAAATTCCCGGCAATATTCCACCCCTGTCCGGCCATATTTGAAAAAAAACGGCCCGATTTCCGAATTTTAATTATATTTGCAAATAGATTGCGATACATTTGAAGGCTTTTCATCTATGATCCTGACATATTACTGTGCTGTCTCCATGATACTTATAGCCTACCTGTTGGGATCGATTCCCAATGCGGTGTGGATCGGTAAGAAATATTACGGCATCGACATCCGCGAACACGGAAGCCGCAACGCCGGCACCACCAACATGCTGCGCGTGCTGGGCCGACGGGCCGCCCTGCCGGTCTTCGCGCTCGACGTGTTGAAAGGCTTCGTGGCCGTCGCACTGCTCGGCCTGCTCAAATACGACGACAACATCTCCGACATCTGGCTCATCAACCTGAAAATCATCGCCGTATTCGCCGCCGTGCTGGGACACATCTTCCCCGTCTTCGCCCACTTCAAGGGCGGCAAAGGCGTGGCGACGCTGGTGGGCGCCGTGCTCGGTATCCATCCGATCACCGTCCTGCTCTGCTTCGGTATCTGGTTCATCGTGCTGATGATTACGCACTACGTGTCGCTCTCATCGATGATCGCGGGATGCTGTTTTCCGATCTTCGTGCTGCTGTCGCCCAAAATCAACCACTCGGTGCCGCTCGTCGTCTTCTCGTTCGTCATCGCCGCACTGCTCATCTGGACGCACCGCAAGAACATCGACCGGCTGAAAAAAGGCACCGAGTCGAAAATCTACATCTGGCGCCCCGTCGCTTCCAGAAGGCGCAACGACCCCGATAAATAAGGCTTCTCCCCCTCCCTTCATATACCGAGACTATGCTGCAAGAGAATCTGATCCGAATGTACGAAGAGAGCTTCCGCGCTCACCGCGAGCTGCCGGCGCTGACCGACTATTTCAAGGGCGAAACCTTTTCGTACTACGAGATGGCCAAGGAGATCGCCAAACTGCATCTCTTCTTCAAAAAAGCGGAGATCCGCCGCGGCGACAAGATCGCGCTCGTCGGCCGCAACAATCCGCGCTGGTGCATCACCTATCTGGCGACGATCACCTACGGAGCGGTCATCGTCCCCATCCTCCAGGACTTCGCGCCCGCCGACATCGTACACATCGTCAACCACTCCGAGAGCCGCCTGCTCTTCGTCGGCGACAACTACTGGGACATCATCGAGGAGGACGAAATCGCCCGCATCGACGCGGTGCTGTCGCTCACCGATTTCCACGTCATCTACGAACGCCGCGGCAAATCGCTCGGCGTCTACATGCGCGACATGGTGAAAAACTACCGCGCCAAATACAAACGGGGGTTCTCGGCCGACGACATCAAATATCCCGACATCCCCAACGACCAGATGGTGCTGCTGAACTACACCTCCGGTACGACGGGCTACTCCAAGGGAGTCATGCTGACGGTGAACAACCTCACGGGCAACGTGCTGGTGGCGAAAAACGCCCGGAACACCCAGACCGGCACCCACTATTTCGTACGCGGCGGCCGCACGCTGTCGTTCCTGCCGCTGGCTCACGCCTACGGCTGTGCGTTCGATTTCCTCTCCCCGCTGGCCGTAGGCGGCCACGTGACGCTGCTGGGAAAGATTCCCTCGCCGAAGATCCTCATCGAGGCGATGCAGATGGTAAAGCCCACCGTGATCTGCTGCGTACCGCTCATTCTGGAAAAGATCTACCGCAAGCAGGTATTGCCGCTGCTGGAAAAGGGCCCGATGTCGATCGCCATGAAGATTCCGCTGCTCAACTCGGCGATCTATTCCGCCATCCGCAAGAAACTGATCGATTCGTTCGGCGGCGAAGTGGTCATCTTCATCGTAGGCGGCGCCCCGATGAATCAGGAGACCGAGGCCTTCCTGCTGAAAATCAAGTTCCCCATCACCGTAGGCTACGGTATGACCGAGTGCGCGCCGCTGATCAGCTTCACCACCGACGACCTCTTCAAGGCCGGCTCCTGCGGCATGTACATCAAGGAGTACCTCGACCTGCGCATCGACTCGCCCGATCCGGAGCATACGGCCGGCGAGATCATCGTCAAGGGCGAACACGTGATGCTGGGCTACTACAAGAACGAAAAGGATACGCACGCCGTGCTCGACCCCGACGGCTGGCTCCACACGGGCGACATGGGAACGGTCGATCCCGACGGCACGCTCTACATCCGCGGCCGCTCCAAGACGATGATCCTCACGGGAAGCGGTCAGAACATCTATCCCGAGGAGATCGAGGACAAACTCAACAACATGTACCTCGTGCTGGAATCGCTCGTGCTGGAACACAACGGCAAACTCCACGCACTGGTCGTGCCCGACTACGAGCAGGCCGAGCGCGAAGGGGTCGACAAGAACGACCTTCCGCAGATCATGGAGAACAACCTCAAAGAGTTGAATACGGTCGTGGCCGGTTACGAACATGTCGCAGCGATCACGATCTACCCCACCGAATTCGAGAAGACGCCCAAACGCAGCATCAAACGCTACCTCTACAACGTGACGCTGCTGGGCAAATAACGGAAAAAGGACGAACGGCGGTCAAGTCTGCGGCCGGCAGGCCGCGTCGCCTGATAATTCACCCGCCGCTCGTCCTTTCCGGTTTCATCCGGCACATCGCGTGCCGGATTTTTCGTCGTGTCTGAGTCGTTGCCGTTTTTGGTTCGATAGCTGGGAAGAAAAGCGGTTGCCTCCCACGCTTCGCCACGTTCGGCCCAGGATGACGATTGGCAATCGTCATCCTGAGAAGAAATTCGGCAGGGATTCCGACGCGAGGATCGACCGCCGGCGTATTTGCGGGACGAAGTCTGCGGAGGACGCTCTTGCGGCAGACCTCCGCCCGCGGAAGCTTCGACCTGCGCGGCGCAAGCGCCGCCATGCCGTGATGCACCGTAGATACTCCCGCTCAGCAATGTTCGACGAAAATTTGACATTGCACTCGCTTATTCGTACTTTGGCTGCGCCGTAGATACTCCGTCTCGGCATAATCAAGCTGACGCTTGCTTCTGCGCTCGACTTTTCGTATCTTTGACCGTCATGAAATACTACAAGAAACAGAAAATCGGCGAAAACCTGCTCTACGTCATGGTCTGGCTGGCGATTCTGCTCGTGCCCATCCTCAACTCGAAGATGATGTCCGAGGTGCACGTCAGCCTCTCCAACATCCTGATCGCATGGCAGCAGATCGCCCCCTATCTGTTCATCTTCATCATCCACAACGCCTTCATCGTGCGCTACGTCAAGCGCCACCAGTACATGCGTTACGTCGTCGTCGACGTGCTCTTCATCTCGGCGGTCTTCTACGGCGTCGACATCCTCGACAGCATACTGGGCGACTTCGCCACGCCGGAGCATCTCATCAGCGCCAAACACGCGTCGTTCACCGACCTGCCCGTCTACTGGAACATCGTGCTGGGACTCTTCATGACCTGCGCCAACACCGCCATCAAGATGATGTACCAGTCGCTGCGCGACGAGCAGGCCATGGAGGAGCTCAAACGACAGAACCTCCAGGCCGAAATGGACTATCTCAAATACCAGATCAACCCCCATTTCTTCATGAACACGCTCAACAACATCCACTCGCTGATCGACATCGACGCCGCCTATGCGCAGGACGCCGTGATCGAGCTGTCGAAGATGATGCGTTACGTCCTCTACGAATCGGGGCACGAGGCCATTACGCTCGAGAAGGACATCCAGTTCATGGAGAACTACATCAAACTGATGCGCATCCGCTACACCGAAGACGTGGATATCCGGTTCGACTACCCGAACGACCTGCCGCACGACGTCACCATACCGCCGCTGCTGCTGATCGTCTTCGTCGAAAACGCCTTCAAGCACGGCATCAGCTATTCGCGGCCGTCGTTCATCCACATCCGGGTGCGCTACATCGACGGGAAGGTCTATTACAGCATCATCAACAGCCGTCATACGGCCGAACCCTCGGGAAAGGACGCGGGCATCGGCCTGGAAAACGTCCGGCGGCGGTTGCAGCTGATCTTCGCCAACCGCCACACGCTCGCGATCGACACCCGCCGGCCCAACATGTATCGTGTCAAACTCATCATCC
>ENA-UOJQ01001757-UOJQ01001757.1-human-gut-metagenome-genome-assembly--contig:-P63-NODE-1757-length-15655-cov-8.059487_pt1 | contig 15655 bp, 15 predicted proteins | sample MGYA00242352_ERZ723899 | MGnify/ENA metagenome assembly ERZ723899 | reverse complement strand
TGCTGTGCTGCGGCATCCGTTATAATATTTTTGAGAATATCGGTATATGATTTAATCTTATCCTCGTTGCTTTGGTCAGAGAATGTGATCTCTTCCATCGCCTGTTGTGCCTGTTCGATAATCGGGCCTATAAGTGCCGCTGATATCATATCCTTTGCCAGCTCACGCAGCGTGCTGCCCACGTCGTCGGCCATGGTGTCGAAAGCGTCGGTGCCGTTCTCGGCGGCCGAGACAAGCGCATCGGTCATCGAGTCGCCCAGATCGCCGAAGATGCCCGTCAGGTAGTCGCGCACGGAATCCATGGCCTCCTCGTATAGCTGCCAGTCCTCGACCATCTGCTCCAGCATGCGGCGGTTCTCGGCCGAGAGGTGCTGGAATGTCTCGCCGCCCTCCTCGACAAACTTCTGGAGAGCTTCCATGTCGATCTCCCCATCGGAAAACAGCTCCGGAAGCAGGTCGCCCAACGAGGCGTACTTTGCCGAGCGGAACCATGTCGAGTGGCGCGTCTGTACCTGCATGGCGGCAATCGAATCGGATACCGACTCCCACGTCTTGGCCACGGTGTTCAGGCCGGCAAGGCCCGTCGATCCGCGGCTGAAGGGGTCGAACACCTCGCCGCCGCGCCGTATGATCCTCTCCTGCGACTCCGACAGCTCGTCGAGGGCATCGCGTGCGATGCGGATATTCTGGCTGAAGTTTTCGTAGAGGCGCGACCCGAATATGGTGTCGAACCTGTCGGCGTCTATCTGCGCGCGCTGGCGCATGAGCAGCAGTTCGTCGTTGAACTCGCGGGCAAGCCGCAGGTTCTTCTCGAGCGATGTCTCCCCGCCCTTGAAGAGCGAAAAGAGCGTCGTCAACACATTTACCGCGGCGGCGATGCCGCTTATGATGCCCGATGCCATGCCGATCTTGTCGCCGCTGTCGGATGCTTCCCTGACGGCGCGGACGGCATTCGTCACCTGCAGGGCGGCGGCCGCAATGCCTCCCGCCGCGGATATGATCTCTCCACCGGCACCGCCTATGGCTTCACCTACCTTGTCGAAGGTCGCTATCGCATCCGACAGCACCTCGTTCAGCTCGGTCCATTTCGAGGTCTCAGCAGCTTCGTCAGAGGTACCGCCCGACACCCGCAACGCATTCATGCGGCGCTGCGCCGTCAGTACGCGGGCCTCGGCCTCGGCGATGGCCGTCTCGTCGTCGGGATGCAGCTCGCGCAGCATCGTAAGGCGGTTCTTCGCCTCGGTAAGCGCCTCCGACACCTCCTCGATGGAGATGGCCGTAATGTGGTCGGCCCACGCCTCGAATTCGGGGAACTGCTCCGCATACGAGATGGTGAAGTCCTCGAGGGCCTTCTGTTTGGCAGCCTCGGCCAGCCGTCTGTTGTCGGGGTCGGCTGCCAGCGCCGCAATCTCGCGGTCGTACTTCTCGGCTATGCGCAGGCGCCCCTGCTGGTATGTCTCGTACTTCTCCAGAAGTTTGTCGTACTGCTCGCGCTCCTTCCGGTCGACATCGGAAAGCTGTTTGTCCCGCAACTTGGCCGCAGAGGTGACAAGAGCCTCCGTCGCTACACGGGTGTTGCGCTCGGCATCGGGGTCGATCGACGCTCCCGAGGCGCGCAGCTTCTTCAGCAGCTCGAGTGTCGCCTTCTCCTCGGCCTCATACTCGGCGCGCGTGCGCTCATACTGGAGCCGTATCCGCGCACGCTCCTTCTCGAAGCCTTCGTCCATCAGAGCCACCGTCTGCTCGTCGAGCTCCTGCCGGCGGTTACGGACCATTTCATCGTAACCGTCTGCCGAGGAAGTCTCCGTCTTTTGGCCGTTACGCAGCGGATCGGTGAAAAGTTTTGCGGCATCGGGCGCCAGCCGCTCGCTGAGCGAATTCAGCGTGTCGATATACTCCTCGAAGCTGGTAACGCCCAATGCTTCGGCCTCGGCCGCAAACTCCTCGTTGGCCTTCTTGTAAGCCTCGAACAGTACGCGTCCCTGCCGCTCGGCCTGACTCATCAGTTCGAACTTCAGGCGCGAGGCGGCCTCCTCGTTGCCGCGGGTACGTGGTTTCAGGGCATCGATGGTCGTGTTCCTTGCATAATCGGCCTGTGCGGCATACTCCTTATATTCGCGGCTCTGCTCTATCTCGAGCACCTTGCGGCTGTTCTCGGCAATCTTGTCACGCGCGGCCGCAGCCTGTGCCGATCTTATTATGGCGGTGGTCAGCTCATCGTATTTGTCTTTGGCCTCGCCGAGCATGATCTGCTCCCTCGACATGTTGCCGAAATAGTCGGGATAGAGCCTTTGCAACTCGGCAACGGCATTGCGGCGCTGGTCAACGGCCAGTGCGTTGTCGGTTGCCGACTTGTAAAGGAGGTCGAGCTCGACACGTTGTTTCTGGGCGTTCTTCGTGCCCTCGAACAGCGTCTGCTGGTATCGTTCGGCCGCGGCAGCCGCACTGTCAAAGGCACTCTTACCGCGGAAAAGCGTTGATATGAAGTCTCCAATCTGCTTGCCGTAGGTCACCGAGAGCATGATGACAGCCGCCAGCGCCGTCTGCCACGAAATGACCGACGATGCAATCTGCCGCCATACGGGAATACCCTTGCCTCCCGCGGCCGTGATGGCCTCATACTCCTTGCGGGCGCGGGCAAGTTCGTCGGTGAAGATGGGCAGGTTGTTCGAGATGGCCATGAAGAACATCTGCGGGCCCATTGCCAGCGTCGGCAGCTCGCGCGCCAGTTGCTGGATCGACATGTTGAGGCCGTTGTATGTACTCACGGCCTGCCGTGCGTTTCGGGGTACCAGATCGGTGGCCTGCGCGGCACTCTGCAGTTCGGCGATACGCCGTTTCAGGGCTTCGATCTGGCGGATGTTCTCCGTCTGGTCCATCTCCGGAGTCTTGGCCATGGTAGCGTTCAGTTTCTCGATCTGCGCCTCCAGATCCTTGATGCGGCGCTGCGCCTTGGCGGCATCCTTGTCAACGCCGTCGATCCCGTCCGAGACTCCGGAGAGCCCCGAACGGGTATTGTTCTTGACCAGAAATTCAATTTCGACGGGTTGCATTCTTTAGTTTCGATTGGAATATGGCTTCCGTAGTCATTCCTCGCTTCTCGGCCTGACGCGTCGTATAGTGCGGCGCATCGGCCAGCATGAGAGCTATTGTCTGGTAGTTCACACCCCACAGGATGTAGTGTACGCTCCACCCCGTGGCGGAGGCAATCTGCCACACGATGCCGAAGAGGCTATGGGACGGTTCGTAGTGCGTCTTTAACTCCTCTCCTTTGCGGCTGTCGGTTTTATCCGTCCGTCCGCGCGGCTCGCGTCGGGCATCAGCGGGTTTGTCGCTGCGGCCCAAGCGATAATAGGCATAAAATCCCGTGTCGAATGCAGGGCCATGAAGCACTGCTGGGCGCCGAAGATATACTCGCGCGGCACGAAGTGGCGTATGAGCCATGCCATGGGGCGTGCGAGCACCTTCCCCGAGATGAAACCTCCGCATATCATGTGCGCCACGGCCAGCGAGAGCCTGCCGGCATTGTCGGCCCAGAACCGTATCTGCTGCTGTGCCGGCATTGCAAGCAGCCGCTCGGGTGTCACATCCATCTCGGTATAGAGCCGCATGATGCGGATGACCGTACCCAGCCGCGGACGCCGCATCACCACACGCAGCGTACGCTTACCCAGCAGCGGCAGCCTTATTGTGAAAAGCGGCAGCGAGACTCCCACATCGAGCAGAGCCTCCGCTGCCTGCTTCTCGATCTTACGGCCGGTCATCATGAGTTGGGCTGCGAGAGTGTTACCGTTGCCTTGGTCTCACCGTCCGACTGCAGGATGAACTCTATCGAGCCCGAACGCTGCGAGCCTGACGAGTTCTCCGTGGCCACCACCGTCACATAGCCGTTGACGATCTCGACCGAGAATCCCTCGGGAACAGCGCCTACGGAGAAGGGTCCCGATGCCTCGATGTTCACCACCTTGCTGCCGCCGGCCGCCTCGAAGGTCAGCTCGGTGGGATCGGCCTTGATGAAGGCCTCGGTGGGATAGATCGAATAAGGGGCTGAGCCGTCCTTGGGCATTACCATCTTGAACATGATGTTCATGCCGACGGTGTTCTCACCGCCGAGACCGCCGCGGAGGGGTGTCACGCGCAGCTTGACGCGGTTCATGTCGATCGTGCCGCCTGTTCCTGTCAGGATCTTCAGCGGTCCCTCCTGTATGATCGACGATGCCGGTGCCGACCACTTCTCGTCCGTTATCGTACCGCCTGCGATGGCGACAAGGTTCTGCGGCACGAGTTCGATCATCTTACCGGATACCTCGACCGTCGCGGCGCGGGTCTCCATCTCGTCCACGGGGGCCGAGCGCAGCTGTGCCGCCCACAGCTCGAAAGTCTGGGCATCGCTGCCACCGAACTCGAGACCGTCATCCGACAGATAGCCGATAAGCCGTCCCTTGAAATTAACGGCATCAAGCAGGGCAAGATAACCGCCGTATTCCTCTCTTACTTTTGACATATCGTTTCGTTGTTTTTGTGTTGTTCAAAATCCGGCCGACCCGAGCCGGCCGGAATGCTGTCTGTTGTCCGTTACTCGGCAGCGGCCTGCATAAGGGCCATCACACCCTTGTTGTCCGAGCGCATGATGCGGCCTCCGGCGCGTACGAGGAACGAATATACGCTGCCGTAGTAGGTAGCATCGTCCTCGTTCTCGAAGGCTACGACCTCGCCAAGTGCGCGGCATACCGACTGCTCGTGCCATGCCAGCGCGGCGGCGCAATCGGTGGCGGCACCTGCCTCGCTCCATGTCTTGACGGTCTTGGCGGCGGCGTACAGGGTGACCTGCGAGCGCATCATGATGTTGAACGAGTGGAGTTGTCCCAGAACGCCGCGCTGTGCGTCGGCCGAAGCGAGGAACGCGCTGTTTTCGTTCGCCGTGAGGTCATTGAGTAGCTGCGCGTACATATACGCGTCGAGCATCAGGTATCGGCCCTCCTGCGGTATGTTGGCCGCATTGAACGCCGTCATCAGCGACAGCACGTCGGCCTTGGTTACGGCCTTGCGGTTACCCGTGGCCGAGGGGGTGTGTGCGGCAACGGCCGCTCCGCTCGTCTCTATGACATTGTCGGCCGCAGGGCTCCAATCATGGAGGAAGTCAAGAGCCACGGCGTCGAACAGGGCGAGTTTGTCCTGTCGCAATACCGATGCTCGCTTGTCGTACGACAGCTCCACCGTATCGGCATGCGGTATGATGATGGGATCCGTCGTGTACTCGTTAAGCGTAAAGTTGATGTCGGTGTCGTTACGCATGGTTGCCTTGGCGGGCACCGTTGAGCGGTTTTTCGTCACCGACGATGCCTTCCCTGCCTGCGGGATGTGCACCACCTTTCCCGCATTGACGTATTCGTCGGCATTGACTGCCTTCGAGAGGAAGCTGTTGGGTGCGAATAACCCCTCGACAATCGACTGTTGCCAGATCTCTTTCTGAATTGCCATTTTCGTGTGTTGTTAGATGTTTTTACTCCTTGTATTCTACGCCGAAGCGCGCCTTGAACTTCTCGCGGAAGAGCTCGGGGTCCTTGTCGCGCAACTCGATGAGCCGGCCTTCGCGGTCCAGCTCGTCCCACGTCTTGCCAGCGAAGTCCGACAGCTCGGCGCCGGCCGTATCCTTGCCTGTCTCGATGCGTGATGCGACCGAAACGCGTTGCGGTATCGACTCCAGCACGCTGCGCGCGTTGTCGAAGTCCTTGTCGAAGAGCTCGAGATAAGCCTTGCGGCCGCCGGCCTCGATACGGCCGTCCTTGATGGCGGCATCGACCAGAGTGGCGGCCTCGGCCTTCTGCGCGTTCCTGCGCTCCTGTTCCTTCTGCTCGGCCTCGGCCTTGAGCGTGGCATTCTCCTCGGCGAGTGCTTCCTTCGCCGCCTGCAAAGCCTCGACGGCAGCCACCACCTCGGCGTCGGTTGCCGAATCCTGCAGGTTGAGGATTCCTTTTACAGTCTTTGTCATGTCGTTATTGATTATGTGGTTCGTTGTCTCTGCCGCACAGTCCATGAGCCGCACTATCGTACTCGCATCCGTCAGGTCGAGACGCTGTCCCGTCGTGCGGTCATACATGGCCAGTGCGTTGTGGTTGGCACCGATGGTCACGATCGAGGCCTCACGCACGGTCCACTTCGTCACCGTGGGCATCGTCTGCCCCTCGAGCTTAAGCTCCGGGGCATCGCTCAGCTCCTCGGGAGGCCATGTGCCGATCGAGGCCATACGGATAAACCCGTTATCCACCTTGCGCTTGACTCGCATGGCCAGCTCGTCCTCCTCGTCGAATACGGGATCGGCGAGGATGCGTGTGCCTTCCACGCGGTGTTGTCCCAGCGGCCTATGGGCAGCTCCTCGTCGTCATGCCGCAGGAGCATGACGGGGTTCTTGCGGAACTCCTCGAGGTTCGCCCCCGAGGTAAGCATACGGAAGCGGTAGGTATTGACTGTCTCGTCGTGAAGTACGAATGACGATTGTTTCATGCCGTGGAAGATTTTGATGCAAATTTGAGCATAGAGACGTCGCCCTGCAAATCGTATTGTAATGAACTGCAATGTATTGCAGTCTGACTGCATAATGCGGCACATCGCCACGGCACGATTCGTTTCTACGGCTGTCATGGCGTACTTTTGTTTCACAAAAGCATATGCAATGGCACAGGAACTCGACAACAGACAGAAGAAGGAGTGGGCCAAGACATTGTACCTCAGCTCCGACATGACACAGGCCGAGATAGCCGAGAAGGTCGGCGTGGCACGCATCACCGTCGTCCGGTGGGCAAAGGAGTGGGAGTCGCTCAAGCTCAACTTCCTGCAGACACGCGAGGCGCGTATCAAATCGACGCTCATGCAGCTCGACGAACTCGACCGCGCCATAGCCTCGCGCGAGGAGGGCAAGCGTTTCCCGTCGGCGAAGGAGGCCGACATCAGGCGCAAGCTGACGGCCGATCTGGAGGCGCTCGAGCAGGAGGCGTCGGTACGCGACATTGTCAACGTCGCGCGCGGGATACTCGACTATGTACGGCAGATTGATCTCGGGCGGGCGAAGGAGTTGAGCGACTTTGTCGATTCATATATCAAGGAGAGACTCAAATGGGCAAATTAGACGATCGTGCGGCATATAAGGAGTGGTTGGAATACCTGCGCGCGCTCCGCAGCGACAAGGCCTCCGACACCCTCTCGACGGTTGAACGCAAGCGGCGGCTCGCACGGTTGGAGAAGAACCCCGTCGAATGGATACGGTTCTTCTTCGTCGAGTTCTGCCGCTATCCGTTCACGTCGTTCCACCGTGCGGCCATACGCCGCATAACGGAGAATGCCGAGTGGTACGAGGTGCTGTCATGGTCGCGCGAGCTGGCCAAGTCGACGGTCGTCTTCATGAGCGTTATGTATCTGGTGGCGACGCGCCGCAAACGCAACGTGCTGCTCATCTCCAACTCGCACACCAACGCCGAACGCCTGCTCGAGCCATACAAGACGGCCTTCGAACGCAATTCCCTGCTGAAGGCTTACTACGGGGATCTGCGCGAGATAGGCAAATGGAAGGCCGACGAGTTCTCGCTGACCACGGGTGCGACGTTCCGCGCCATCGGTGCCATGGAGTCGCCGCGAGGCACACGCAAGGATGCCGTACGCCCCGACACGGTTCTGGTCGACGACTTCGACACGGACGAGGATTGCCGCAATCCCGACACGGTGAAGAAGAAATGGGAATGGTTCGAGAATGCCCTCTACCCGACACGTTCGGTGAGCGAGGATCTGCTCGTCGTCTTTTGCGGCAACATCATCGCCGGCGACTGCTGTGTGCGGCGTGCCGGACAGAAGGCTGACAACTGGGACGTTGTGAACATACGCGATGCGCGCGGCCGCTCGACATGGCCCGAGAAGAACACCGAGGAGCGTATCCGCCGCATCGAGGAGAAGATCTCGACCAAGGCCTTCCAGCAGGAGTACATGAACAACCCCATCTCCGAGGGCGAGGTGATAAAGGAGGTTGTCTGGGGAGAGTGCCCGCCGCTGTCGAAGCTGCGCTTCGCGGTGGCGTACGGCGACCCCGCGCCCTCGAACTCGAAGAACAAGGCCTCGTCCTACAAGGCGCTGTTCCTCGTGGGATACTACGACGGGCGGTTCTATGTATATACGGGATTCCTCGACCATGTGACCAACGACGAGTTCGTCGAGTGGTACTATGCGCTGCGCGAGAGGGTCGGCACGGGCATACAGCTCTACAACTATATCGAGAACAACACACTGCAGGATCCCTTCTACGAGCAGGTGTTCATACCCATGTTCGCCTCCAAGGGCGCCGCCAAGGGCTTCATCGGCATCATTCCCGACACGCGCTGCAAGCCTCCGAAATTCGAGCGCATCGAGGGCAACCTCGAGCCGCTCATACGTCAGGGCCGTCTGGTGCTGAACGCGGCCGAGCGCGGCAACCCGCATCTAAAACGCCTCGAGGAGCAGTTCCTGCTGCTGAACCGCGCGATGAAGTCCCCGGCCGACGGTCCCGACTGTGTCGAGGGTGCCGTGTGGATATTGAACCAGAGAATATCGACGCTGGCCGCCGATGCGCTTACCATAGGGTCGCGGCCGCGCAATACAAAACGTTACTGATATGTCATTCCTTACACCCGACGAGATGCGGACGCATCTCTATAAAGAGAACATCGACGTCATTGCGCGTGACGACGAGACCATCGTCATGGCCGCCATCGACGCCGCCATCGAGGAGGCATCGGGCTATCTGGGAGCCTTCGACCGCGAAAAGATATTCTCGGCCGAGGGCGAGAGCCGCAACGCCCTGCTGCTCATCTTCGTCAAGGACATAGCCGTATGGCATTTCATCAACCTGTGCAATGCGGGCACCGACCTCGAGCTGCGGCAGGACCGCTATGAACGGGCCATTGCATGGCTGCGCTCGGTGCAGAAGTCGGAGACCAAACCCAACCTTCCGGTAAAGGAGGAGGATGACGGCCATGCGGCCGCGGGTGAGTATATTTTCGGATCAAACCCCAAACGATACCAACATTATTGACAATATGGCACGCAAGACAAAACCAACGGCCGCCGCGCACGAAGGGCCGCTCGTGGTGCAGCAGATTGTGGTCAAGGCCCCGCAGCGCCGCGTATATGACATCGGCGACTGGCGTGCGGCCCTGCGCTCGGCCGACAACGGACGGCCGAAATACCTGTATAACCTGTTCGACGACATAATGATCGACGGTGTGCTGTCGGATGCCATCGACAAACGCATACAGGCCGTGCTGAATGCCGACGTGGTGTTCATGAACGCCAAGGGCGAGGAGGTGCAGAGCATATCGGAGATTATCGACACCTCGGCGTGGGAGACCCTTCTGCGCCAGATCATGAACACGCGCTTTTTCGGCCGCGCGGCCGTAGAGCTGTCCTTTGCCGACGGCTTCGGTGCATACGGCATCAAGCCCAAATACATCGACCTCGTCGGCCGCAGGATCCTGCTCGACGATGAGGGCATGGAGGGTGTATCCTACCAGAACGACTCGCACCTGCTCGTCCTCGGCCGTCCGGACGACTACGGGCTGCTCCTGAAGGCGGCACCATACGCCATCTGGAAGCGCGGCGGCTTCGGCGACTACGCCCAATGGATCGAACTCTTCGGCATGCCGCAGCGCGTGGGCAAATACAACACTTACGATCCGCAGAGCCGCCAGCTGCTCGTTGAAGCCTTCGAGAAGGCGGGGTCGGCCCCCTATGTGGTCATACCCAAGGAGGCCGACATCGAGACCCGCGACGGCAACACGGGGTCGGGAGAGTCATACAACGAATTCCGGCAGGCCAACAACGAGGAGATCCTCATCACCATCCTCGGCCAGACGCTCACCACCGTACAGGGCGAGCGCGGCGCGCGTTCGCTCGGGGAGGTACACATGGAGGTCGAGGCGTCGAAACACAAGAGCGACCTGCGCTTTGTCCAGCGCACGCTCAACGAACGCGTCATACCCATGCTCGCTGCCCGCGGCTACAATGTCGAGGGCGGCCGTTTCGTCTTTCCGCAGCAGGCCGAGAGCCTCTCGGTGAGTGAGATTGTGGAACTGTCCGGAGTGATCGACATACCGGCACGCTACATACACGAGAAATACTCGATTCCCATGCCCGAGGCCGACGACACGATAGCGGGCCGACGCTCGGCGCCGGAGCCTACGCCGCAACCGTCCCAAAGTGGACAGCAGGAGCCGATACGCAATGCCGACAACCGTTCTTTGTGGGAGCGCATAAGGGATTTTTTCGTCGGAGCCCCGCGGGTCGGGGCGACAGCTGGTACAATCCCCACGGGGATGAATGACGGGGCCACGCTCGACGAGCGGGTTATGGCGCGTGTGGCTGCGGGCGGGGCCGACTTCGACACCGAGCTGTACGGGTACTTCGCCGAGGACCTTTTGAAGGCCGTTCGAACGGCGGCCGAAGGGATCGAAAACGCCGATATGTCCTATACGTACGGAGTCACCGACCACGCCATGCAGACGGCCATGGAGATAAACCTGTTCCAGTTCTCGGCGGCCAAGACCCTTGCCGAGGTGCAGGAGCTCAACCGCCTGTTCCGCGAGAGCAAGGACTTCCGCGACTTCGAGCGGCGTGCGGCCGAAGTATGCGAGCAGTTCAACCGCCGCTGGCAGCAGACCGAATATGCGACGGCACAGGCTGTGGCCGAGGAGGCGTCGAATTACCGCAGGCTGCGCCGCGGGGTGAAGACAATGCCCTTCTGGGAGTATTTCACGGCGCGGGACGAGCTTGTACGCCCGACGCACAGGCTTCTTGACGGGGTTATATTGCCGGCCGACGATCCGCGCTGGGACAAGATATACCCGCCTAACGGCTGGAACTGCCGTTGTACGGTTGTCGGCCGCACACGCAACCAAGCACGGGAGGTGGATACGGAGCAGATGCGCCGCCGTGTCGATGCCTTTTTCGAGACCGCCGAATGGAAGAAGGCCGCAGCACAGGGCTGGGGTGTGAACCGCGCCCTCCGCGGCGAGGTATTTGCGCAGAACCAGTTCTACATCCGCCGTTTTCAGGACAAGGCATCCAAGACGCTCGGGGCGCTCTATTACAACGACTGGGGCCTCGACTCCTTCGGCAAGCGGCTCGCGGCGGCAAAGACCCCGATGCCCGTATATGAGGGGACGGCCCCGGAGTGGTACGACACGCACCCTGTGCTGAAGGATTATATGGGGCGCGAGGTGGCCATGGATGAGAAGGTATTTGAACGTCACACTACAAAGGGCTACGCAAAAGCGCGTGTGCCTCTGCTGGGATGTATCGGGGATGTGTTGTCCTCGCCCGACGAAGTGTGGCTCAACGACTACACCGACGAGTTCAAGAACCTTAATTTCATAAAATTCTATGAGGGGAAGGTGATAAATGTGATATGCGAGGTGACGGAGGATCTTGAGTACCGTGTGACCACATGGTTCGAGATCGTGCAGTCGCCGAAGATAAGGGAGAAGAGCCGCAGCAGCCGAAGGATTGATCCGCGTTGGCGTTACAGGCGCGGCCTGCTGATAAAAAAGTCGTAGCGTCATATCCTTGCGTCCGTCCGTACTGTTGTCTGTGCGGGACGGGTCTGCACAGACGCAACGGATTGGATGGCCGGTGTTATGACGCCGCTTCGGGTTGACGTATTCATTCGCTGTATCGAGCCCAGTCTTTGGTTCCACCCCCATCACCCGCGAGGTGTTGGCGGAATGCAATTCACCCCCGAAATCCTACGCTTCGACACAAAAGTACGAAATATTTATGGAAATAAAAATAGATGAGGCCATTGCCGCGCGTCTCGACGAGGTGATCGACGACTGTGTCGATCTGGCGGGCGGCCTTGCGGGGCAATACTTTCAGGAGGCCTTCACCAAAAAGGCTTTTGACGGCAACCCGTGGCCGCGGAACAGCGACCCGCGCCGCCGCGGTTCGGAACTTATCGACACGGGCAACCTGCGCCGGAGCATGCAGGTCGAGCGCAAGGGCAATACGGTGACCATATCGTTCGGCAACCAGAAGGTCGACTATGCGCAGGTGCATAACGAAGGTTTCGACGGGCAGGTCGTCATTCCGGCACATACACGCAAGACCGGACGCGGCGAGCAGAATGTACGCACGCATACACGGCGTATGCGTATTCCGCAGCGGCAGTTTCTGGGCGATGCGAAGGAGCTCGAGCAGCTGCTGCATGACGAGCTGGAGGCGTATGTAAACGAACAACTTAACAAATAGTATATGAACAAGGAACTTTTCATTGCCCTCTGCGACCATCTCAAGGCATCGGTCGCGGAACTCCGATGGGTCGATGCCGACATGGGACAACTCAACACGGCGGTGCCGCGCCCGCCGGTAGCGCTGCCGTGCTGTCTTGTCGATATGCGTTACCCGCGGTGCGACAACCATCAGGCGGGACGCCAGCTCGTGCATGTACAGTTCACGCTGCGTGTGGCATTTGACGGTTGTGGCACCACTTCCGCAGCCGCTCCCGACGCTGTCCGTGAGCGGGCGCTGCAGTGCCTCGACACGCTCGAGAAGATCCACAGGGCGCTGCAATGGTGGAACTGCTCACGACGTATAAACCCGCTGCAGCGTGCCAGCGTCGTGCCGGAGCGTCGCAGCGACTCCCTCAAGGTATATACGATGATCTATGATTCGGCCTTTATGGAGTGATCAGGCCCAGTCGAAGCCGGGGAACATACGCCGCAGCTGGCGTTTGGTTGTGTTCCCGCCGAGGAGCGTGTTGTAGAAGTCGTCCTGCTCGATCAGGGCGTTGCTGACGGTACGCTCCTCGACGAAGAACTCGTCGTCGGCCAGAATGCGCAGCACATCGTCGAAGCGGCGCCGCCGCAACTCCGTCCAATAGTAGTATCGGGCCGTCAGTATGCGGTTGCGTTTGGTGATACGGTCGCGGCGCGATGCGAGGGCGCGGCTGCCTTCCGGTGCGGCGGAACGGCTGCGGCGGCGCTTGCCGCTGCGTGAACTGCCGCCATTGCCCGCCGGGCCTTCATTCGGCATATCGAAGAGAACAGGGTCACTCATCACACTCGCGTTTCTGCAAAGATACATAATTTTGTATATATCCCGCGCTGTAAGTTCAATTATTTAATAAAAAGATAAAGCCGCCGAACAAAAGTCGGCGGCCATCATCATGTATGGCGATTATTGCACCATCTTCCGAGCGATCTCCCATTCGGGCATCATCTCTTCAAGCAGTTGCGACAGATAACATAACCCGTCTTTGGGCATGTTGTCCTGATTGATCAGGCTTATCAGGCAGGCTATCTCTTTGTGCAGTTCGAGCCAATTCTCAACAGGATCGCCGCCCGTATATACTTCGATCAAATAACGGTCTTTATCAAATCGTACCATCGTCACCTCCCGTTTTTCGGTTTTTATCTATGACCAGACGCACGGATTGTGCCTCGCGGAGCAGTTGACGGAACTCCTTCATGAAGGCTTCCCGGCGCTCCTCTCGGCGCACCTCCTGTATCTCTGCATAAAGGTGAAACAGTTCGCCTTCGCTTACCATATAACGCTTGCGTATCTTTCCCATGATTTTCGACATTTGATGTTTAACGAATTGAATCATGCAACCGCATATATTTACGGCTGCCGCACGCCAAGAGGCGAACGCCCGTAAGGGTGGTAAACCATGCTGGATGGGTGTTGCCGAAGATGTGTATCTTGCAGGCCAGATTCCGCCCGCCTTGATTGAGCATGGCGGCACTCTGAAAAGCGCTTGTAGCAACACCCAACGCCCGCAGCACGTCCCCCATGGAGTACCATTCCACATCTTCGTTGACAATAACGCGCACCGAACCCCCGTACAGCATCTTAGTCTCGTAAGGCTCATTGCGCAGGTCAAGCCATGAGGTGGGTCGGACATATCGCTGCGACCACCGCATGGGCTGCGCCTTGCATACCTCATAACGGCCTGTCTTGCGCAGCGCGGGCAGAACCTCCGATGTAACCCATTTGCGGAACACCTTTGCCTCCGCTTTGCGAGACTGGAAAATCAAATGGTAAAGACCGGATTCGTTGACAACAGTCATTTGTTGTATTCCCGAGGGGGTCGGTAATGGCGACCCCCTCCTTTCGTCATCATCTAATGCGGATAATGCATCATTATGATTGGATAATCCTAAACAGGCGCATACATCTTTCCCGCAAAAATAGGGTTGATCATCGATGATAGTTGTCCGCACCTGTTGGTTCGAGGCGTTGAACGTGAACGCCTGTAGCAGTTGGATGCCAGCCTCATTCTTATTGGAGTTCATTTTAATAAGAATTATGATAAAAGAGCAACGCCCACCGTAGGTGTGAACTCCACATACGCTGGGCGTTTGCAGTCGGATCATTTCTTACCGACCACCATAGTAGGCGTTGCCGTTTATCCTGTTCAAAAAATCGTTTCTTGATTATTTGCCCAAGACTGGTATGTAGAGTTCAAGGGCAAATATAACAACTAATTTCAAAGTGTGCAACTGTCGTTCGAATTATTATTGTTTTTCGAATACCACACCGCGCTCATCCGTCATCTTGTCTCCGTTTACGGATAATTTCATGGTTGCGGTTTCTCCATCCATAGAGACTTTGCACGTTACCGTTGGCGGAACATAGCTATACGTTCCTACGGCTTCCCCTTGATCGGTCGTCGTTGATCCGATTTTTTCCAGATAGACATAAACGCATTTACCGTTACTTTGGAACTCAATGGCTTCAATCCATAGTGAACTGCCCGATGTCTCCTGATAAGCCCAAAATGTTCCCTCAAGCAGTTCATTTTGCGCATTGTCATCTTTGTCATCCGAACAACTTACGGCCGAGATGGCAATCATGGTCAAGAATAAGAAGAAAATCTTTTTCATAATGAATTTAAGTTTTGGTTATACCGGGCAAATTTACAAAATCTAACCTTTTTAGTAAATATTATATCATTGTTCCCGTGGCGGAATCGAACCGCCACATGAACCATTCGGGATTATTCCATTGCCGCCAGCGAGAGGGGCAGCGTGTGGCGTATGCCGTGGTCGTCCTTCCACGAGGCCGAGACGAACTGGCAGCTGTCGACGGGACGGTACGACTGGCGGATAATCTCCACGCCCTCGATGAAGAGCGGGTCGCCGAAGCGGCGGGCGTGCTGCTCGAGCTGTATCATGGCGCCGGCACGCAGGTTGCCCTTGCGGTCCTTGGCCAGCAGCTTCATTACCACCTCGAACATCTTGGCGCCGTCCTCGTCCTTGGCCAGCGACTGCAGGTACTCCTTCACCTTGGCGATGCCCACCTCGACCGTATTGTCCCAGCCGTCGTTCGTGCGGTTCCCGAGCGAGATGGTTATGCGCCCGTCCGATGTGGTGAAGGTGTCGCTGCGACGGTCGCACTTGGTCTTGAAGAGCTCCTCCTTGAGCGTTATGAGGGTCTCGGCGTCGCTGAAGATCTCCTCCTTGAGGCGCCGCATCTCATCGCTCAACGCCTGAAGGCGGGCAAACTTGCCGCGGCAGAACTCGTCGACGGAGTTCTTGTAAGCGGCGATGTCATTCTCGCGTTTCTGTTTCTCGGCACGCTCCTCGGCCTCAAGCTGCGCCATCAGTTCGGCGCGTTCTGCTGATGTCATCTTCGAAAT
>ENA-UOJQ01001727-UOJQ01001727.1-human-gut-metagenome-genome-assembly--contig:-P63-NODE-1727-length-15880-cov-5.014787_pt1 | contig 15880 bp, 12 predicted proteins | sample MGYA00242352_ERZ723899 | MGnify/ENA metagenome assembly ERZ723899 | reverse complement strand
TGGAATTTGGAATAAGAAAATTCACGACGCAGATAGTGCTCTTTTTTTCTTTCTTCCTTATTTTCGCTTTTCTTTTCCATCGTGATAACGAGATTGTCATTGTCATCGATGTGGATTTGAAAATCGTCTTTTGTCATACCCGGAGCCGCCACTTCAATGCAGTAGTCGTTTTCATGCTCTACCACATTGATTGCCGGAGCCGTTGCATTAGCTTTTTCCATCCAATCGTTATCGAAGAAATCATTGAAGATACTCGGTAACCAACCTTGATTTTTTCTTGTGGGTAACATAGTTTTAATCTCCTATTTTTAAGTTGTTTAATCTTTTCTTTGACTTCGGCTCTTTTCGATAACCGACGTCATTCGGATATTTGCAAACGACGTGCCAATATATTTTTCGAGGTTTATTGTTCGGGTATGTATGACAATAGTTATCCAAAGTGGACAAAATTATTCCATAGAGTAATTATTGTCACTTTTTTCGGGCAGGGGAAGACGCAGGGAATCGATAAGTAAGTCATAGTTTTTTCGATTATGCCATAAATCGGTTATGGCGTGATTATACTTTTGCTCAAAAAAAGAGAAGAGTATGGAAATACAAGAACAACAATTTGTCCGGGAACTGGCGGAGAGCCGTATGCAAATAGAATTATTGAGAAATCGAGTGTTGCTGCGTTATTACTCACAATTGCTCTAACTCGATATCATGGAGCAAACCCAAGAAGTGAAAGCTCTCATGAGCAGTATCAACACGCTCGAACGCTATGCCCGTAAATATGAACCGAAAGAATCGGCCATAGAGTCTGCTCCCGTAGAAAACGGGGGATCGGGAGAAGTTTTCCGGAACAAAGAGGGAGAGTCGGAGAGTATCGATGTACTGTCGGGGAAAACTATGCCTTGTGTTTCTGCTCGTTCGGGGGTAGAGAATATGACGGCTGTACCTTCCCGGTCGGTGGCAGTGCGAAATCTCCCTAACGGATTGAAGATAGAATCGGTTACGACTCGTGGAAAATCGCATCGAAAATAGATTGCAGATGAAAAGGCGCAAATTTCTATTCGGTAAGGTTGTTTTGAAAATTGTTTGAGCTATCTTTGCGCAGGATGCGAAAATAGGCTGCATTCGGCAAAGTCAAGCGAGCTTGCTTTTGCCCTCATTTGCACTATCTTTGCGTATATTGTGAAGGCAGGCCGGGCTCGGCGTAACAAATGGAATTCGGTTCTGCTCCCTTTGCTTGCATGGACTCTACAATTTTACGGAACGATGAAAACGATACGAGAGATATATCGCATAGGGTATGGCCCTTCGAGTAGTCATACAATGGGGCCGAGAAAGGCTTCCGAAATATTTTTGAACCGCCACCCTGAGGCTGTGGCGTTCGAGGTCATTCTGTACGGTAGTCTTGCCGCTACGGGAAAAGGGCACTTGACCGATGTAGCGATTCTCGATACCCTTCAACCTCATGCCCCGGTCGAGATTGTGTGGAAACCGTCGGTAGTTCTGTCGTTTCACCCGAACGGCATGACTTTTCGCTCGAAAAATAGTTCGGGTGAAGTGACCGACGAATGGACCGTGTTCAGCGTGGGAGGAGGGGCTTTGGCCGAAGAAGGGAAGCCTTTCGACAAGACACCGGAATTGTACGAAATGAATAGTATGACTCAGATTCTCTCTTGGTGTGAACGGACGGGGCGCAGTTATTGGGAATATGTGCAGGAATGCGAAGACCACGATATTTGGGACTATTTGGCCGAGGTGTGGTCGACTATGCGCGAGGCTATCGAACGAGGGCTCGATCAGGAGGGTGTATTGCCCGGTCCGTTGAATTTACGGCGGAAAGCCTCTTCTTATTATATAAAGGCGAAGGGTTATAAAGACAGTTTGAAAAGTCGGGGATTGGTATTTGCCTATGCGTTGGCCGTGAGTGAAGAGAATGCATCGGGCGGGCGTATTGTAACCGCACCCACTTGCGGATCCTGTGGAGTCGTGCCGGCGGTATTGTACCATTTGCAAAAGAGTAGGGAATTCAGCGATACCCGCATTTTAAGAGCGTTGGCGACCGCCGGTTTGGTGGGGAATATCGTGAAGCAAAATGCTTCTATATCGGGAGCCGAAGTGGGGTGTCAAGGCGAAGTGGGAGTGGCATGTGCTATGGCTTCGGCAGCAGCCAGCCAGTTGTTCGGTGGTAGTCCTGCGCAAATCGAGTATGCCGCCGAAATGGGGCTGGAACATCATTTGGGTATGACTTGCGATCCGGTGTGCGGATTGGTACAGATACCTTGTATCGAACGGAATGCCTATGCTGCGGCGAGGGCTTTGGATGCTAATATCTATTCGGCTTTTACCGATGGAAGTCATCGTGTATCGTTCGACAAGGTGGTGGCTGTAATGAAACAGACAGGGCACGATTTGCCGTCCTTGTACAAGGAGACCGGGGAGGGTGGCCTTGCCAAAGATTACGAACAGATGTAAAAAACAGATTTGTAAATCACTCTGGAAATTTCGATCGGGACAAGCCTCGATCAGTCGATTCCCGGTCGCCTGCTTGTGCCTATGTTCTTGTCTCCCACTTAGCTGTTTTTGGCTCAGTAGGAAATCAGTAGGGATTGCCCTTTCACATCTCCAACCCCTCTCCTTAAAAATTACCATTTCTTCGGTTAACTACTATATTGCTATGCAGCACAAGAGAGAAGGGGTAAGGTACACTAAGAGACAGAAGGGCTAAAATAACAGTAGGGCGATGTTGCTGGAAAATTTTAACACTCCTCCCCTGTGTTTTGCAACGTAAAATATAGGGGAGGTGGCCGCAGGCAGGAGGGGTTAAAGAAATGTTTCTTTGGTTTTACCACTATATTGCTCTACAACAAAGGGGTGAAAGGGTTACACACACACCAAGTGACGGAAGGATTAATAGATAAGTATGCCAGGAGGTTAAATACATTCCCTTTTCTCGGAGAGTGAGCAAAAAGGGAGGTGAATTTGTTTTTATGGTGAAGTTACTTTATATTTGTAGTTGTTTAAGCAATGATTAATATATGAACTTTTCCGAATTGAATATAGAAATGGTGTTCGCTTTGATGAGCGGTAAATTGTCTGCTGCGATTAATCGGAAATTATATCGTAGTTTTCGAAAATTGTCTATCGATATAACACCCGAACAATGGACTGTATTGTATTATTTATGGTCGCGGGACGGAGTGACTCAGCAGGAATTGTGTAATGTTACATTTAAAGACAAACCGAGTATGACCCGGCTAATAGATAATTTGGAAAAGCAACAGCTTGTCGTTCGTTCTCCGGGCGTGAAAGATCGGCGTATCAATTTGATTCATCTTACCGATAAAGGTCGGGAGTTGGAGGTGGCTACGAAGCCTTTGGTGACGGCTATTATGAGAACGGCGTTGGACGGCTTTTCGGATAGAGAAGTCGAGATGGCCGGGAGAATGTTGACCAAAGTTTTCGGTAATTTGAAAAATTCGTTGGAGGATTAAGAAAATCTGTCATGATTAAATATATGAGGCATATATTCATTTTTATAGTTGTATGGCTTGCGGCAGGGACGATTTGTTCTTTCGCGCAATACAAGCCCGATCGTTTGGGAGAGGGTTTTGAAGCAAAAACTATCGCCATGCCGGACGATTACAGCGGAAGGGTAGTGACGACTCTTGTTCGGAGTTTATCGTCGTGCGACACGCATAAAGCGGTGCTTTACGTGCACGGATATAACGATTATTTCTTTCAGGAAACGCTGGCTCGGACGTTTAACGATTCCTGCTTTAATTTCTATGCCGTGGATTTGAGAAAATACGGACGCTCGTTATTGCCGGAACAAACGCCGTTCGAGGTTCGAGATTTGCAAGAATATTTTGCCGATATAGATACGGCTCTGACTCTTATTCGGGAGGAGGGAAATACCGATATCGTGTTGATGGCTCATTCGACGGGAGGATTGATAACATCGCTTTACTGTGAGGCTTATCGTAACGACTTGCCGGTACAGGGACTCATTTTGAACAGTCCGTTTCTCGACATGAATATGAATTGGTTCTATGAGAAGATTCTGGTTCCTATCGTGTCGGCTTGGGGGCGTTGGTTTAAAGGAACGAAGATAAGTCAGGGAAATTCTACCGCTTATGCCGAGAGTTTGCTAAAAGATCATCATGGGGAATGGAATTATGATACCGACTTGAAATTTAAGGTATCTCCGCCTGTTTCTTCGGCATGGATACGGGCGATACATCGCGGACACAATCAAATTCATAAAGGGTTGCATATTCCCTGTCCCGTTTTGTTGATGTATTCGAGTCAATCGGTAGACGGGAATAAATGGACGCCTCAACATCAATCGGGAGATGCCGTACTCGATGTAAAGGATATTGCCCGCTATGGTCGCATGCTGGGACCAAAAGTCACAGAGTTTGAGGTTCAGGAAGGAATGCACGATCTCGTACTTTCGAAACCTTCGGCTCGTCAAGCTGCTTATTCCGAGATGTTTCGTTGGCTTCGGAGCAATGGATTGAACGAATGATACCCCAAAGTTCGTTTATTCTCCGAGAGTCATCGAAAACACGATGTGGGGCATATCGATGCCTCGGTAGTGTTTTACGATGGTATCGCCGGGCGTCATACCGATTCGTTTTGCGACTCCTTGCGAAGGAAGGTTATTGTCGCGGATAATGGAGTAAATGCGTTTTATACCCAAAATGTGGGAGGCATAGTCGGCACATGATCGTGCGGCTTCGGTAGCATACCCTTTGTGCCAGAAATTTTTGCGAATGAGATAGCCTATTTCGGGAACGGTTTGCTCTCTGTATGGTTGCATAGTGATGCCACATTGTCCGATGAGCTCTCCGTTTTCTTTAAGAACGGCTCCCCATAAACCGACTTTGTCTTCGGCATATCTCTTTATTTGTCGGTCTAACCATTCCCGGACTTCTGTGCCGTTGAATGCGCCTTCGTAGGCGTACATCACCTCGTTGTCTTGTAAGAGTTTACAAACTTCATGAAAGTCGTTCGGGCATAACTCTCTAAGAATTAATCTCTGGGTTTCTAATATCGTTCTCATTTCACAGGTCACCGGTTAAAGACGTTGTTATTCGGCATTCTGTTCGGATTGCTGTTTTTCCAACTGTAAGACTTGTTTGTCTGCGAGTTCGAGCGTGCGTACGTTCAGTTGATATTCTCGTTTGAGGTCATCGACATTTTTCATGAGGTTGGCGAGCTCACGGGTCGCTTTAACGGCTTCGCGTGTGACGGGGTCGAGCGATAGAGTGTATCGGTTTCCCCCCAAGTAAGTGAGGGTTATTTTTTTACTCGTATTATTCGCTATGAGTGCTGCGACGGCAGAACATTGACCGTCTTTGTATGTCACGATTTCGGTATATTTGCCGTCGTTGGTGAACCGGTAATTATTGGCTCCGTCGTACCCGATAACGAGAGTTTCGGCTTTACTTTTGTCCGGGAGCGTCGCCCGTATGGAACTGTGTTTTATCGGTGTGCTTCCGTAATATACGCTTGCCAACTGCATTTGTCCGTTTTCTGTGACCAAAACTTTCAATTGGCTACGATTTATCGCGGCTTGTTTGGGAAGTTTCTTATATATATAATTCCCTTCCGTTTGGTATTTGGCATCTTTTTCGAACCGGAAGTTTTTCTTGACCGCTTCGAGTTCGGTTTGTCTCACTTTGAGTACACTGTCTATATAAAGCAGATTTTGCTCGCTTTCTTTTTGTTTTACGCGGCACATGAGCAACATACCCGCTTTTATCTGTTTGAAGGCTTTGGGGTATAATAATTCGATACTGTCGATAGCGTTTTTAGCATTGGCGTATTGACCGTTTTCGAATAACTTCCGAGCTTTTTCATATTGAGCGTTAGCTTCATTACTATTATCTCCGCAGGAGAATAATACTATCGCACAAGAGCATATCCAAAAGTAAAGATATTTAGCCATAATTGATCGGTGTATTGTATTTGATGTTAATTCTATCTAATAGACCCTCTCTGTACATCTTTGACCCCCTTAACGGTTTTGAGCTTTTTCATCAGACTGTTGAGGGAGGAGATGTCATCGACCGTGACGGTGATATGTCCTTGAAAAAGGCCGTCGTTCGAGTCGATCGAGATGCCTCTCATATATATGTTTTTTTCTTTTGAAATAATCGATGTAATGTTCGTTACGATACCGATATCGTCGTTTCCGATAACTCGCAGGACGGTGACGTATTTAGAACCCATTTTTCCCGACCAGCGGGCATTGACTACTCTGTAACGGTAACGACTGTATATGTGTCGCGCGTTCGGACAATCTTTACGGTGTATCTTGATAGTTCCTTCGGTGGAGACAAATCCAAAGATTTCGTCGCCGTAAATGGGGTTGCAGCATTTGGCCAATTTATAGTCGATACCTTTGACATCGCCGCCTATGACGAGCTCGTCTTCTTTCGATTCGTCGGGTTCTTTTTGTAAAGTAAATTCTTCTGCCGTACGAGTTTCGTATTGCTCTTCGTTTTCTTTTTTATCGATTTCGAGATAAAGGTCGATTACGCGATTGACGTCGATATGTTCATCGGCCAATTCGTTGTAAAAATCGGTGACGGTTTTATAGCCCATTTTTTTTATAAGGCGCATCATTACACCGTCTTCCATCTCTATTTTGCGGTTTTTGAATCGTCTTTGCAAAAGCTCTTTCCCATATTCCGCCGCTTTATTCTGCTGTTCGTTCAGGGCTTGCTTTATCTTTACCCGCCCTTTCGATGTCGCGGCTATGTTGAGCCAGTCTTGCTTCGGTGTCTGATTGGGAGAGGTAAGTACTTCGATCGTATCGCCGCTTTTCAGTTTGTATTTTATGGTTTCGATCTTTCCGTTTACCTTGCCGCCGACACATTTGCAGCCTAACCCGGTGTGAATGAGGAATGCGAAGTCCAGTAACGTGGCTCCCAAAGGCAATTTGTATAGGTCTCCTTTCGGAGTGAATACGAATACCTCTTTGTCGTAGAGATCCATTTTGAAATCGCGCATGAGTTCCAAAGCTCCACCGTTTCCGGCCGCTTCGAGTACTTCGCGCACATTGTTCATCCAATCGTCCAGCCCGTTCTCGCTTTTAATTCCTTTGTATTTCCAGTGGGCGGCAAGTCCTCGTTCGGCTATTTCGTCCATTCGCCGGGTACGTATTTGTACCTCTACCCAGCGTTGTTTCGGTCCCAGCACAGTGATGTGTAACGATTCGTATCCGTTCGATTTGGGAATGGACAGCCAGTCTTTCATTCGCTTGGGGTTGGGCTGGTACATATCGGTGACGATCGAATATACCTTCCAACAGTCTGCCTTTTCCTGTTCGAGGGGAGTTTCCAGTATGACACGAATGGCAAACAGGTCGTAAATGTCTTCCAAATCGGCTTTTTGTTTCTTCATCTTATTCCAGATGGAAAAGATGGATTTCGTGCGGCCCTTGATTTCGAAATGTAGACCTTCGGCTTCGAGTTTTTGTTTTACCGGTTGGATAAATTCCATGATGTATTTATCCCTGTTCCTCTTGGTTTCATTGAGCTTGTGGGCTATCTGGTCGTAGATTTCCCGATTGGTGTATTTCAGGGAGAGGTCTTCCAGTTCCGATTTTATGGAGTATAGTCCCAATCGGTGCGCCAGCGGAGCATAAAGATAGGAGGCCTCGCAGGCGATGTCATAACGGTATTTTTCGTTGGGGTGGTGGTTTATCATTTTCATGACGCAAAGCCGGTCGGCGATCATGATGATGATAACTCGTATATCTTCGGCGAACGATAGTAACAGTTTGCGGAAATTCTCGCTTTCGACGGCAGCCTGTTTGGCATACAAGCTGTTCGATTTAATGAGACCCCGAATGAGCTGGGCTATGTCGTCTCCGAATTCTTTTTTTACGGTTTCGATAGTGAGGAATTCGCTGACGACCAAGTTGAAAAGTAGAACCGAAATAAGCATACTGCGTTCTAATCCCACCCTGTCGCATAAGATGAGCGCAGTATTCAGATTACGGACAACCGGATTTATTCCTTGTTTGTTTCGCTGATAGTGCCCTGTTTCGACGGCTTCGGAAATGAGGCGACGCATGCGGTTGAAGTCTTCGACTCTTAAAACTGGGCGACTATTGCGTAACAGTTGCCGATAGACCGATAGGACATTTTCTTTTTCGTCGAGTGTAAAATAGCTTTTTTCGGGCATAAGGTGCGACTGTTTTCAAAAATTCTGTCTCAAATATATATTTTTGTGGGTAAAAATGCGCTTTTTTTTAGAGCTTTTTGTAGTTTTGGGAACGGAATTAAAATTCATTATTCATTACAAGCTATGTTTACACCGGAAGATTTAGATTTGTTTGCCGAAAAAGGTATTGACGTACATACGGTTGAGGAGCAGTTGGCCTCGTTTAAAAGCGGATTTCCTTTTTTAAGGATATTATCTTCTGCTTCTGTCGGGAACGGTATCTTATCGCTTGACGAACAGCAGACGCAATATTATCTCGATTTGTGGGAAGGTTACTTGAAAGATAATCATAAGGTCGTAAAGTTTGTTCCGGCATCGGGAGCTGCGAGTCGTATGTTCAAAGATTTGTTCGCATTCCTTTCTGCCGATTACAGTGAACCACAAACTGATTTCGAAAAGAAATTTTTCAATTCGATCGAACATTTTGCTTTTTACTCCGATCTTGACGAAGCCTGTTTGAAGAATGAAGGAAAGAGCATAACCGATTTGATAGAATCGGGCAATTACAAAGCGGTGGTGTCCAATCTGCTCGAAGCGAAGGGCTTGAATTATGGTTCTTTGCCGAAAGGGTTATTGAAATTTCATCGTTATGCGACGAATAACCGTACGGCTATGGAGGAACATTTGACGGAGGGAGCTCTTTATGCCGCCAGTTCCGACGGGGAGGTCAATATTCATTTTACGGTATCTCATGAGCACCTTGCCGATTTTAAAGCATTAGTAGCCAAGAAGAAAGCGGATTATGAGCGACGTTATGGCGTACGTTATCATATTAGTTTTTCCGAGCAAAAGCCTTCTACCGATACTATTGCGGTCGATGCGAATAACGAGCCGTTCCGAGAGAATGGTAGGCCGTTGTTCCGTCCGGGGGGACATGGGGCTTTAATCGAGAATCTGAACGACATAGATGCCGAAATCATATTCGTAAAAAATATAGATAATGTAGTGCCCGACAGACTGAAAGAGCCGACCGTGCGGTTTAAGAAAATCATCGGAGGGGTGCTGGTATCGTTACAAACGGAGATAAACCGTTATATTACCATGTTGAAAAGCGGGAAATACACGATCGACGATTTACGGGAAATGATACAGTTTTTGCATAAAAAGCTTTTCGTCAGAAATGAGGAAACCAAACATTTGGAGGATGCGGAGCTGGCTTTGTATTTGTTGCGGAAGTTGAATCGCCCGATTCGTGTATGCGGAATGGTTCGCAATTCCGGAGAACCCGGCGGGGGGCCCTTTATTGCTTATAATCAGGACGGAACCACATCTTTGCAGATTTTGGAGAGTTCCCAAATAGATATGTCGAATCCAGATGCTAAGGAACAGTTCGAGTCGGGTACTCATTTTAATCCGGTAGATTTGGTTTGTGCCGTGAGGGATAATAAGGGAGAGAAATATGATTTGCCGAAATACGTAGATAAAAATACCGGTTTTATTTCGCTTAAATCGAAGAATGGCAGAGAGCTGAAAGCTCTTGAATTGCCGGGACTTTGGAACGGGGCCATGAGCGATTGGAGTACTGTTTTTGTGGAGGTTCCCGCAGAGACGTTCAATCCTGTCAAGACAGTTAACGATTTACTCCGTCCGCAGCATCAGTAAAGTGAGGGAATCGGCATGGAATAGAGGGCGATATGCAGTGGTATATCGCCTTTTTTTGTAATTTTGCACTTGCGAGGATAAGCATCGCCGTGGTATGGACCCAATAGAATTTTGTTTATACCTCTGGCTTGTATTACCATTGCATATGATTGATGAGAATAGTGGGGGCATGAAATCTAACCAATTTTTATTCTTCGGCTATTCGTTAAGTAAAAAAGAAAAATAAGAATAGAAAATATGACGTTTGAAGAGTTCGGATTGTCCGAAGATGTTATGCGAGGGCTGGATGCCATGAATTTTAAGGAGGCGACTCCTGTTCAGGAACAAACCATTCCTGTGATATTGCAAAAAAGAGATTTAATAGCTTGTGCTCAAACCGGTACGGGAAAGACGGCCGCCTATATACTGCCATTACTGAATCTGCTTACAGAAAAGCAGGGCGACGGAGATAGAGTGCGTGCTGTGATTGTCGCTCCTACGAGGGAGTTGGCGCAACAGATCGACATGCAGTTCGAGGGATTTTCCTATTTTCTTCCTATTTCTACTGTTGTGGTTTCGGGTGGGGGAGACGGCGCTTCATGGGACCAGCAAAAGCGGGGGTTAACGATGGGTGCGGACATTATTATCGCCACACCGGGACGGCTTATCTCTCATTTGAATATCTCGAATATTGATTTTTCGGGAGTGGAGTGTTTTATTCTCGATGAGGCCGACCGGATGCTCGACATGGGTTTTTATGACGATATTATGAAAATAGGTAAAAAATTGCCCGAGAATCGTCAAACGGTCATGTTTTCGGCGACTATGCCTCCCAAGATTCGGCAGTTGGCCAAGAATATCATGAACGAACCGGTAGAGGTCAATGTGGCTATCTCGAAACCGAACGAGGCCATAGACCAGTCGGCTTATGTCTGTTATGAGAGTCAGAAGATGGGAATCGTCGATTGGCTTTTCAAGGAACCGGCCGGAACGAAAACGATCGTTTTCTCTTCTTCGAAACAGAAAGTAAAAGAGTTGGCATTTTCCTTGAAACGAAAAAAATATAAGGTAGAGGCGATGCACTCAGACTTGGAGCAATCGGAGCGCGAGTCGGTCATGCTTGATTTTAAAAATAATAAAATCGATATTTTGGTGGCAACCGATGTTATTTCCAGAGGTATCGATATCGATCAAATAGGATTGGTCATTAATTATGACGTACCGCATGATCCGGAGGATTACATTCATCGCATCGGTCGCACGGCCCGAGCCAATGCCGACGGTACAGCCATTACGTTCGTGTCGGAAAAAGAACAAGGCAAATTCCATCGAATCGAATTGTTTTTGGGGTATGATATTCCTAAACGGGAATTGCCCGAAGGGTTGGGCGATGCTCCGGTTTATTCTCCCAAACAAGGTCGGGGAGGTCAACGAAATCGAGGCGGTAAGAGAGGCGGAACCGGTGCTAAAAATTACGGAAAGGGAGGTAAGAGGAAACCTAAAAAGAACAATAGAGGTTCACAGAGTACCGAAATTTCAAGAAAACCTGAAAGGCATCATGGTCGTTCCAAGTCGTCCGGGAAACAATCGGGTGGTGTGGAACAATAGTTGTAAGGGGTTAATTATAAGTTTTGACTATTATTAGAACGAGTGAGGTTCTTTTGCCGTATTTGATTTTTTTGTCGAAATATTGAATAACTAACTTCTAAATTCATATTTATGGAATGTAGTAAGGCTCAAAGTATAGATGAACAGAGTTTGCAAAAAGCGCAATTTCTGTTTGAATCCGGAGATATTGACAAAATAGAGGTGGGAACAATAAAAGGTCTGTGTCAAATCCATAGGTCTCTTTTTGAAGGATTGTACGATTTTGCTGGTAAGATACGGAATTTGAATATTGCAAAAGGTGGGTTTCGTTTTGCGAATAGTCTGTACTTAGAAGTTATTCTTCCTGTAATAGAAAAGATGCCGGAAAGTACTTTTGAGGAAATTATAGCTAAATATGTAGAAATGAATATTGCCCATCCGTTCATGGAAGGTAACGGGCGTGCTACTCGCATCTGGCTGGATTTGATTCTAAAAAAGAATCTTGGTAAAGTCGTTGATTGGCAAACGATAGATAAAGACCTTTATCTCCAAGCTATGGAACGCAGCCCTATTAACGATTTAGAATTACGAGTATTGTTACAACCTGCTTTGACTGATAAGGTAAATGATCGAACCGTTATCTTCAAAGGAATTGAACAGTCTTATTATTACGAGGGATATAGCAGAAAATAATATTCAAATTTATCTATAAAGATGGAAACATTTTGACTTCTTCTGTTATAGTGACAATGATAATCTGAAATAGTAAATACGTTGTTTGCTCCTTGCAATTCGGGAACTGTATGTCATATTTGATTGTTTCCTATTATTAAGATAGATTGGAATGGACACTTTGGAGAAAAAAATGAAAGTAAAAGAGTTGTGGCAACTTTGTTTCCATGATGACGAACGATTTGTGAATCTCCTGTTCGACAATTTATACCGGGACGAGAATACCGTCTGTTTTGAAAAGGGGGGAGAGGTGACTACTGCGTTGCAGATGTTACCTTATCGCATGAGTTTCGGCGAGACTTCACTCGATGTAAGTTATATTTCAGGAGCTGCCACGAGACCGGAGTATCGCAATAGGGGATTGATGGGACGTTTATTGAAAGAGTCGTTCGAGATTATGAGGTCTCGTAATATTCCGCTTTCGGCATTGATTCCGGCTGAATCGTGGCTTTATGATTATTATGCTTCGAAGGGTTATGCTTCTGTATTTTTCCGTCAGGAACTCAATTTTTCATCGGCGCATCGATTTTATGGAGACGGATATCATCGGGTAGCTATGTCGATGGACGAGCTTTATCGGTTTTTCGATGAGCAAATGAGGCGACGTTCGTGTTGCATACAACATGGACGGGAGGATTTCAATGTGATTTGCGACGATATTTATTTGGACGGCGGAGATGTGGTCGCATTAGCCGATTCGCAGAATCGGCTTTCGGCATTGGCATTTGTCGTTCCCGGAGATGATGCGGTTTTTGTGAAGGAGTTGTTGGCGATAAATACCGAGGCAAAAGAGGCTATGCTGCATGAGGTTCAGTCGGCGTTTCCCGGATATTCTCTTCGAGTCTTTACGGAGCCGATGTCGGAGAATGGGGCGGCGGTTCTTATGGGAATGATTCGCATTGTGGACGTTCGGAGGGTACTCGAAGCGGTCGCAAAAAATAATCGTTCGTTGAGACGAGTATTTAGAGTGCATGATCCTTTATTGCCGGTTAATAACGGTGTTTTTCTTGTGGAGGAAGGTGAGTGTTACGAGGGCGTGACAAATCCGTGTGATTTTGATATCGATATAATGGAGTTGGCAGAAATTGTATTCGGCGGTTCGAAACTATCGTCATTGTTGGATTTTCCTTCGGTACGTCCATATATGAGTTTGATGCTCGATTGATAAAAAGAGTTATTTTTTTCTTCTCTTGATTTTTTGTGCTTATTTTTGCTTGTTGAAAAAGGTATGAAAAGTTTCGGTTATGCAATAGTATCGATATTTCTTGCAGTGGTGGTTCTCCTCACCAGTGGAGGAATTTCTATTGTCCGCTGTTGCCAGACACATTGTTTTTGTTTGCAAAATTCCGGTACGCAAGAAGTAGATCTCCTTTCCGATCGTTATTCTTCGGAGAGTCGTAATGATTGTTGTAAAACCGGCGGTATAGCAGACAAGCACGCTACGAAAGGACATTCTCCTTTTTGTAAACATGTGAAAGTAGAAAAACTGAATTTACCGATCGTAGACATTCCTACCGGGACAGATTGGGGGATACAGGGGACAATCGATTTGACCTATTCGTTTGGGTCGGTCATATTCGCTCCTGTCACTTCTGTTGTAAAGTATATAACTACTTCCTATATGCCGCCACCGCGGGATTATCTAAAACAAATCGCTATACTTTTGATTTAAAATCCGATATATGTAATTGGAGGGAAGGGAATGTGCCCTTTCGTGAAATTTTTGTCTTATGTGATATAGGACTGTTTTATTATATAATCGGATTAAAAAGATGATAAGATATTTAATATTTCCACTTTTTTTATTAGGTAGTTTGTCTTCGGCTTTTTCCCAAGTACGAGGGATTGTAAAAGATATAGCCGGAGAACCGATTATCGGGGCGAATGTCTTCTGGTTGGGAACTACGACAGGAACTACGACAGGGGAGTCGGGTAAATTCAGCTTACCTGAAACGGGGACGAGCGATAAGCTGGTTGTCCGTTTTGTAGGATATCGCAGTGATACGATACATATCGACAGGGTCGATACCGTTTGGGAGATTGTTTTACAGGACGGTGCGGTGATGGACGAGGTTCAAGTTTCGGCTCGACGTATGGGCACTATGAAGATACGAGCTGGGATATTGAATCAGGACATGATTTCCACGGCCGAGCTTTCTCGGGCCGCTTGTTGTAATCTGGGAGAGAGTTTTACAACGAATCCTTCGGTCGATGTCAGTTATTCTGATGCGGCGACCGGTGCTAAGCAGATTAAGTTGTTGGGGCTTTCGGGGACTTATGTACAAATGCTTGCAGAGAATATTCCTAATTATAGGGGTGTTGCTTCTCCTTATGCATTGGGCTACATTCCCGGTCCGTGGATGCAGAGTATTCAAGTCTCGAAGGGTGCTTCGTCGGTTAAAAACGGCTATGAATCGATTACCGGACAAATCAATGTGGAATTTAAAAAGCCACAGACAACCGAGTCGGTTTCGGCCAATTTGTTTGCCAATTCGTTAGCTAAGATAGAGGCTAATTTCGATGGCAATATTCATTTGAATCAGAGGGTGAGCACGGCGTTATTGGCTCATTATGAAAACAATCTCATGGCGCACGATTCCAACGACGACGGTTTTATGGATTTTCCCCGGGTAGAACAATATAATTTTCAAAACAGATGGGCTTATATGGGAGACCGTTATGTGTTTCAAGCCGGGATAAAGGCTCTCATGGAAGATCGTACGGGAGGACAAATGCGTTCTTATCGAGCGACGGACGGAATGCCTCGGTACGATATAGATATTCGAACGGAACGATATGAGGCTTTTACCAAAAATGCCTATATTTTCGATAAGGAGAAAAATACCAATGTCGCTTTGATTTTATCGGGTTCTTTACATCGTCAAGATGCCGGTTACGGGTATAAATTATATGATGTGGACCAATGGAACGGGTATGCGTCGCTGATGTTCGAAACAGAGTTCGATAAACGGAATAGTCTTTCAACCGGTTTAAGTCTTAATTATGACGATTATGACCAGAGTTATAAATTGTCACATACGGGTGATACTTTGGGTGCAAGGGATAAAGAGGTCGTGCCGGGGGCGTATGTGCAATATACTTATAACTGGAATGACAAACTCATGATTATGGCCGGATTACGTGCAGATTACAGCAGTGTATACGGGACTTTCGTAACGCCACGTGCCCATGTCAAATGGGCTCCTAACGAGATTTTCAATCTTAGGGCTTCTGCCGGGAAAGGATACCGGGCCACTCATGCCTTAGCCGAGAATAATTATTTGCTGGCCAGTAGCAGACGAGTCGTGATAGATCCCGATTTGGATATGGAAGAGGCTTGGAATTATGGTGTCAGTGCGGCTCTTTATATTCCGCTGTTCCATAAGACTCTAAACCTGAATTTGGAGTATTATTATACCGATTTCCTTCGTCAAATGGTCGTGGATATGGATAGTGACCCTCATGAGGTACATTTTAGCCAATTAAAGGGGACGTCTTATTCACATACGTTTCAGGCGGAGGCGAGTTATCCGTTTTTCAAAGGTTTTACTTTGACAGCTGCTTATCGTTTGACCGATGTCAAGACTACTTATGGAGGTGTGTTGAGGGAACGTCCGTTCGTCGGTCGATATAAAGGATTGCTGACTGCCTCGTATCAAACTCCTTTGGGCATTTGGCAATTCGATGTAACTTTGCAGTTGAACGGGGGAGGTAGACTACCGCAATCCTACATGCTGGAACAGGGGAT
>ENA-UOJQ01001726-UOJQ01001726.1-human-gut-metagenome-genome-assembly--contig:-P63-NODE-1726-length-15898-cov-8.930190_pt1 | contig 15898 bp, 12 predicted proteins | sample MGYA00242352_ERZ723899 | MGnify/ENA metagenome assembly ERZ723899 | reverse complement strand
AGCCAGTGGATAGCCGGGAAATGTCTTGCATATGCCAGGGATTTATCCAGTCCCCAGAAGCAGCGTACGAAACGTTTGGTATTCTGTGTGACCGGTTCGGAGAAGTCACCGCCCTGAGGGGAAACCGCACCGATGATGGAAACACTTCCTTCGGAGCCGTTTAAGGTCTGCATCATGCCGGCACGCTCGTAGAAAGCGGAAAGGCGGGATGCCAGGTAAGCAGGGAAACCTTCCTCTGCAGGCATTTCTTCCAGACGTCCGGACAGCTCTCGAAGTGCCTCAGCCCAACGGGAAGTGGAGTCTGCCATGATCGCAACGTCGTAACCCATATCGCGGTAATACTCAGCCAGTGTGATACCGGTATAGATAGAAGCCTCACGGGCAGCTACCGGCATGTTGGAAGTATTGGCGATCAGAGTAGTACGGTCCATCAGAGGTTTGCCGCTTCTTGGGTCAACCAGTTCAGAGAACTCTTCCAGAACCTGTGTCATCTCGTTACCACGCTCACCGCAGCCGATGTAGATGATGATGTCGGCGTTGGACCATTTGGCGATCTGATGCTGTGTCATGGTTTTTCCGGTACCGAAACCGCCAGGGATAGCAGCAGTACCACCTTTGGCGATCGGGAACAGAGTATCGAGGATACGCTGTCCGGTGATCAGCGGTTTGCTTGCTGCGAATCTTGCAGCAGTCGGACGCGGAACACGGATCGGCCATTTCTGAGCCAGTGTCAGTTTTTCTTCTTTTCCGTTTGCAAGCTGAACGGTTACGATCGGTTCGTTGATCGTGTATTCTCCATCCATTGCAACTTCCAGCACAGTACCGGAAATGTTCGGAGGAACCATGGATTTGTGGACGATTGCCTGTGTTTCCTGAACTTCTGCGATGATCGTGCCGCCAGAAACAAATTCACCCGGTTTTACGGTGATATGTGTCTGCCATTTTTTCTCCGTATCCAAAGAATCAACGCTGACACCACGGCTGATGTATTTACCGGAGGATTTTGCAATCTCACTTAACGGACGCTCGATACCGTCAAAAATATTGTTGAGGATACCAGGGCCAAGTGTTACGGAAATAGCATCGCCGGTAGCTTCTACCGGGTCACCAGGACGAAGTCCTGTGGTTTCCTCGAAGACCTGAATGGTCGTGATATCGTTTGTCAGACGGATAACTTCGCCTACCAGACGTTCTTTTCCGACGTAGACCATTTCAGCCATCTGAAATCCTGTGTTGCCTTTCAGGTAAATAACAGGACCGTTAATGCCGTAAATAGTACCTGTTTTATGCATTTGTAGCACCTCCGTTAAATGAGAAGTCTGCTTTTAACTTTTCCAGTTTGGAAGCGAAAGAATTGTCGATCAGGATGTTGCGATCCTGAAGAACGGCTCTTGTGCCGCCCATAAAGGAATATTCAGAAACGGTAACAGGAGCTCCGGTTGCGACCTGGAGACTGGAACGTTTGTCGGAGTCTGCAGGGTCAATATAAAGGATCAGTTTTCCGGAACCGGCCTCTTTCTGAATGTTTTTGATCTGTTTGATCAGCAGCTGCTGATATGCTGAAGTAGTCATGTAATCTTCAAGCAGCTGTTTTACTTCGACAAAAAGCTTTTCTTTCAGTTCATTCTGTTTCTGTGTGATCTTACGCTTGATCTGAAGCTGCTCTTTGGAAAGAGCCATATTGTTGTTTCTCTTCAGATTGTCGCTTTCTGTTTTTAACTGTAAATCAGACTGGCGAAGAGTGGTTGCTTTGTGTTCTTTTTCTACCTTGTCCAGATTTACTTTATATTCTTCAATCATGGCAGAAGCCTGTTTTCTGGCCTCTTCCAGAGAAGATTCTTCAAAATATTTAAGCTTTTCTTCCGTAGTCAAAATATCTCACCTTCTTTATAATTTTATTCCGATTGCTTCGCTTACATAGGAAGTGATAAAGTCCGGTTTGCGGCCGGTACCGTGGCGGTCAGGGATTTCGATAAGAAGTGGAAGACGGCGGTTTAAGCGGACATCATCAATAATATCCGGAAACTCCCGACCGAATTTTTCGGTCAGGAGAATAATACCGTTTTCTTTATTGGCAATTGCATCTTCCAGTGCTTTACGAAGTTCCGCACGTTCGTGCACGATACAGCCTTCTACGCCTGCCAGACGCATGCCGGTCAGAGTATCGACGTTATCACTGATTAAGAACATTTTCATAAATTAATTGCCTCCTGATATGCGAACAGGAAATTAAAGTTTACCAAGGATCATGAAGGAGATGATCAGACCGTACAGAGCGATACCTTCGGCCATGGCTACGAAGATCATGGATTTACCAAAGATGCTTCCGTCTTCACTGATAGCACCCAGAGCAGAACTTGCTGCGTTTGCAACGGCGATACCACCACCGATGCAGGAAAGACCGGTTACCAGTGCAGCTGCCAGATAACCCATACCAGCTGCCAGACCGCTTGCAGATGCAGAAGCAGTATCAGCTGCCAGTGCTACAGAACCGTCGCCTGTGAAGATCATGATAACGGCAAGAGCCATGGTTCCAAAGAAGAGGAAGCAGTTGATGCCAAGTGTGGTTTTGAAGCGTCCACGGTTCTTTTCACCGATCAGAAATGCTGCGGTTGGTACGACGATGCTCAGAAGCAGTGCTGCGATAAAAATGAATTTTGTAATAGTTGACATAGTAATTTCCTCCTTAATCGTGTGTGATTATGAACTCACAAATATAAAATATTTTATTTCCGTTATTTTGCTTTTAAATGTTAATCAACGGATTTTTTAACAAATGGTGTGAATGGATGTCCTTCGCCTTTATAGAAACGGCTGAACATTTCGTAGTATTCCAGACGAAGTACCTGGATACCAACGATCAGACCCTCCATTGCACATACAAAAACGTTACCAAGTACGATAACGATCCAGTTGATGTTTCCGGATTCGGCTCCGGCAAGCATCAGGACTACTTCCATCATAGCTGCGTGGCTGACGGCGAAAGCACCGATACGCACGAAAGACAGCGTGTTGGAGAAGTAGCTCAGTAATACATCAAACAGTTCGAAAAATGCAGTTACAAGGAACATGCCTTTTTCTTTTGGCATAGCATCTGCTTTTTTCTCGACCAGTTTACCGAGCGGCTCTTTGAAGCCGATCAGGATCAGCGGAATGAGGAACATAACCACCAGAACACCGGCTGCCGGGATGGCATGACCTGTCATAAATAAGAAAACGACTGCAACGATCGCACCGTAGAATACAAAACCGGCGATACCGTTTGTATCAAAAAAGATGTTCTCAGCATCTTTTCTGCGGACTGCATTGATAATATGCAGAACCATCGTTGTCAGGATCAGGAACATACCAAATGCGATGGCAACAACGAAAGCGGTGTTCATAGTACCGATAAACGGAAGCGTTGTCATTGCATCCTTCGGATGCATCCAGAGTGCAGGTATGACATCCTCAAAACCGAAGAAACTGCCGAACAGGAAACCGAAGATCGTAGAGAAGACTCCGGCACTGCTTAAGCATGCTGCGAGTTCCATTTTTTTGAAATGGTAGAGCAGGGCACCGCCGATCACCAGGCAGAGTCCCTGACCGACATCACCGAACATGGCACCGAAAATAAAGGAATAGGTCAGTGCTACGAAGATGGTCGGGTCGATCTCATTGTAAGACGGAAGACCGTACATACGAACGAATAATTCAAACGGCCGGAAGATACCAGGGTTTTTCAATTTGGTAGGCGGTGTCAGTGTGCTGTCTTTATCCTGATCTTCATTGCTTTCGATCAGACAGAACAGATTCTTGTCATCGGCTACGTCTTTTTCAAAACGAGCGGCATCGCTTTCCGTCATCCAGCCACACAGAATGTAGAAGACCTGTTTACCTTCTTTTGTGCAGGCTGCAAGTTTACGCACATCAAAGTTTGAAGTGAGTGAACGGAATTTGTCTCTGCAAAGCAGGACTTTGTTTTTGTACTCGTTGAGCAGTTTCGCACTTTCTTCACGGCACTCCTGAAGCTGGACATCAAGATCATGGATATCAGACTGAAGTTTTGTACCGACTTCCTGTGGAATACCTTCGTATTCATCCGGAAGGTGGATGCGTTCAAAGTGCAGGGAAGAAAATACGGCATCGATCTGTCCGGCTCTGCCCGCCGGCACAAAGTAAACACCCCATACATACTGCTCATCTTCGCTGCAGCGATAGAACACGGTGTCCAGATTTTCGTAGACATAGTGCTCCAGTTTTTTGTAGTAATAGCGTGTGATCTTACCGAAACGATATTTTATAAACATAAACTGCAGTACGCTGTGAATATCAAAATCGAATCCAAGGAACGGTCTTAAACGTTCATAAGAAGCTTTCAGATCTTCCTTCTTTGCTTCCAGAGCATTGGTTCTTGTATAAATATCAGAAAATTTGCTTTCCAGAGTTGCGAGAGTCTCAGAAGCTTCTTCAATCGAAATAGTGCCGGTTGGGTTTTCCTGATTTTTATCCGTACCGAGCATGGAAGCGAATTCTTCTGCTTTTGTAAGCTTGTCTTTATAAGGATTGATCTCAATATAAGGACGAAGAGACTTGACAGTCTTAAGCTCGGAAAGAGCATTTTCCAGATGAATTTCGTATTTGGATAAATAGTCATTCACCACACGGTCGATGTCTTCTTTCGGACCGGTAACGCTCAGAAATTTCATTTTCTCAATCAACGATTACACCCCCTTTTCAGATTTGAAATATATTTTTGCGTCTCACTGGTCGGAAGACCGTATCGGATGCACTCAAGCGTGGTTGTGAGGTCGTCAACCTCATGTTCTTTCTCATAGAGATATGAAATGATAACTGCAATGGAGAATGGATCCTCCTTTGCGTTCTTACGCTGAACACGATAACGGATCTGATAATAGGCATCGTCCAGTGAAAGTTTTGCTTCCTCCGGGAAATGTCGTCCGTAGTAAGTATTTCTGATGGCTGCGGTCAGTTCATCTGTAGTTGCAGCTTCGACCATCTCTTTGATCTGAGAGGTCTGAAGACGGTATTGGATACCGATCAGATGTGCATAGACGTCCGCATTGCTCATGTTGTAAAAATGCTTGGAACGATAAATCCAACGTATGTTCAGCAAATCCATTTTGACACCGTAATCGTCCATAAAGATTCTTTCTTCGTCACGAGTCAGAACCTTTTTGCGGCTGTCCCAGAACCATTTGAAATAGCACAGGTCAAGTGCCATCTCGTAATCCCACAAAGTAGGTTCGGACAGACCGGAGAGAAGAGATAAAGGACGATAGTAGATGCTTCCTTTCAGAAGGCTTACAAACTCATCCAGAGTTTTACAGTTGGAAAGAGCGGTCAAATTGATGTCCGAGTGTTTTTCAAAGAAATCTTTGAAAATATCGAAATTCAATTCAACATCTCTGTGGTCAAATACCATTCGCATACAGGTTTTCAGAAGTCCGATCTCGTATCTGCGGAAGTACAGATCCAGGATTTTACGCTGATGTATGGTTGCGAAACGGTAGATACTCTGGAAATCCGTGTAGATTGCGTTTGTGAGCATTTTCTCGATCTCTCCGCGGTGCAGGGAATTTTCGTTGGAATTTGCGAAAATACCAGCATAGGCGGACTTTGTTTTCAGAAATCCGATGGCATCGGAAACGGATGTCAAAGAGGCGAGATGCTGAAAATCTTTAGCGGTCAGAAGCTTCCTTCGCATACCGCGAATCTTGGTCGCTGTACCGCTGTAGGCTAACAGATTTCCCATAATTTTACTCCTCGATCATTTTTGCGATCAATCCGGCAGCAAGCTTTTCATGATTCTGATTGTAATCATTTTCGATTGCCTGAATCGAATCTTCAGTTGCTTTCTGCAGATCGGCAAGACTTTTTTGCATTTCTTCATTTAAGCTGGAACGAATCTGATCAAGCTTCTCCTGCGTAGCTTTCTCAGCCTCTTCATCAAATGCCTGAATACGTTCACGCATCTGCTGTTCCAGTGCCTTCTTTTCGTTCTCGGCAGCCTCAATGATACCGGCTGAGGCCTCTTCGATTGAAGACAGACGCTTGATGACGAGATCCATGTGCATCCCTCCTTTAGTATAGTATAGTTGCAGCTTTGAAATTCAAGCTGAACATATGCAAAAGCACAGCCCAGCCCACAAAAAAACTGCAGAAGTTTATTGCCCTGACACTTCTGCCTTTATATGATTATTGCCAGACAACCGTAAAATCATGTTCACAGATACCCATTATAAATAGGTAGTCCTTTTTTCACTCCGTCTGACAGCTTACATTATACACGATTTCCACTTGATTTCCATATGCAAAATTCTCAAAAAAATAAAAAAATTTTATGGTTGTTTTGCACAATTAGAATGGATATGATAGAATACATGGGTATAACTCAGAAGAAAGTCAGTGATACCTAGTATATAAAATTTATATGATGCCAGGGCCAAAAGGTCAAAAAGACGATGCAAGCTTGCTTGTGAGAGTACGCAGTACGGAACAATCCGTATGGCATCAGTTACTGACAAATCTCAATGTCATAAATGCCAGGGTCAAAAGCCTGAAAGCACGATGTGCTTGCACAAACATAAAATTGGAGGAAAATAAATGCGTTTAAGAAATATACCGGGAGCGGATGAAGTGATCAGAAACTGTGACTGGGTAATCAAGGAACCGGCAGATAAAAAAGGAAAATGGAATACAGTATTTGAAAATGAAAATCCGATCCATATCGAAGTTGGGATGGGAAAAGGGCAGTTTATCACTGAGATGGCAAAGAGAAATCCACAGATCAACTACATCGGAATCGAGCGTTATACGAGCGTTCTTCTGCGTGCCGTACAGAAAAGAGAGCAGCTTCCGACAGAAGAAGTCCTGCCGAATCTGCTCTATCTGTGTATCGATGCCAGTGAACTTCCGGAAATCTTTGCAAAAGACGAAGTGGCAAAGATCTACCTGAATTTCTCAGATCCATGGCCGAAGGATCGCCATGCAAGACGCAGACTGCCGTCAAAAGAATTTCTGGCACGCTATGACCAGATCCTTGTGCCGGATGGCAAAGTAGAATTCAAGACCGATAACCGCGGACTGTTTGATTTTGCACTGGAACAAAGGGAGATCGCCGGCTGGAACCTGGACGGCTGCACCTTTGACCTGCATCATGATGAAAACATGAATGAAGGCAACGTGATGACCGAGTACGAAGAAAAATTCTCAAGTATGGGAAATCCAATCTATAAAATGATCATCAGCCGGTAAACAGATGTCATATTATATAGAAACGAAATAGAAACCGGACTATCCGTTTCGTTCGGTGGAGGAAAAATGGCACGAAGACAGAATGTTCGTGATCGCATTGGCATGGCAGTCTATGAAAAGAAAAAGCTGAACAAGAAACTGGTGACCATGCAGAAATCTTTTCAGGAAGTAAAGCACCTGATCGGGGATGAAAAAAAGAAAAAATAAAAAGAAGGCGTTTACAGCGGAGAATTTCCGGTGTAAACGCCTTATGTTGTTTCGGACTAGTTTTTGATGCGGAACGTTTTCGATTTTCCGCAGGCAGCCAGCAGATTTTTACTTTACATCAGTGCTTTGTACTATCAAACTCAAACGGCTGCAGATGTTCCGGAAGTGATTCGTCACGCTTTTGAAGCTGATGGTTGATAAGACGCTGGATCAGATAGCGTATAAATGCGACTGCCGGAACACCGAGGAACATACCAAGGACCCCGGCAATACTGCCGCCGACCGTGATGGCGAAGATGATCCACAGCGGCTTCAGACCGGTAGAATCTCCGAGGATTTTCGGTCCGAGGATCAGACCGTCAAACTGCTGTAATACAAATACCATGACAACAAAGATCACGGCTTTGAGCGGACTGATAAAAAGCAGGATGATCGCACTTGGAATGGCACCGATGAATGGACCAAAATAAGGGATCATGTTTGTGATTCCGACGATTACGCTGATCAGCACGGCATAAGGAAGTCTCAGGATCAGCATCAGTACAAAACAGAGCACTCCGATGATCGTAGAGTCGATCGCCTTTCCGACGATAAAACTGCTGAACAGACGATTGGCTTCTGCAGAAACATCCAGGATGAGCTGAATATATTTTACCGGGACAAATGCATAGACAACAGCTTTACAGGAATTGATCAGAGGTCGTTTGTCAGCCAGCATATAAATGGAAACCATGATCGCAATAAAGAGGTTCAGCACCCATTTAAGGATGGACATGGAGATCGAATACAGTGCCGGTATCATATTTGCGGCAAAATCCTTCGCATAGTTGATAAAGTTCGGGATCGCATTGTTGATCGTATTTCTCAGCACTTCCGTATCCAGCGAAGGGAAACGCTCTTCTAAAGTATCAAAGAAATGATAAAGCTGCTGTGCCGCAGTCGGAATAAAATTGACCAGATCCGTCAAACTGGTGATAATCTGCGGGATAACACCGAAAAGTACGATCACAATGATGCCGATCACAAGAACATAAGCAGTGATGATCGCCAGGATCTTACAAAGAGCATCACTTTTAATCTTACATTTATCACGGAACAGCTTGTAAAAGCGGGCAACTGCCGGGTTCAGTATGTAGGCAATCAGAGCACCGATGATAAACGGCATCAGAACAGCCAGACCTTTTTCAATATTTTTCAGTGTCGTGTTCCAGGATGTGATCAGATTGATGATGATCGCACCGAAAAAGATGACAAACATCGTATAAATACAGATTGTAAAATAACGGTTATTGGCCGTAAATTTATTTTTCTTGATGTCATCATCCGATTTGTTTTGTTTCTCCAGATTCATGGGCATCCCCCTTATAAAATGTTTAAAAAACGAGTTACTTCTAATTATAAAAGGCACGGAAAATTAGTTCAAGTGTTCTTTCTTAAAAAAACTATAAAAAAACTTAAAAAAAAGCTTGCAATTTGTAAAACCGTATATTATAATATATCTTGGGTTCGAGGTAACGCAACACAAGATATGCGCGATTAGCTCAGCTGGCAGAGCACCTGACTCTTAATCAGGGTGTCCAGGGTTCGAACCCCTGATCGCGCACTATAAAAGCACTGTTTTGGATGACAAGTAGAGAGCATCGGGGACGGTGCTTTTTTTCGTGCAGTTTGCACAAAAGAGAAGTCCCACTTGTTGACCGTAATTTGTGTTGAGTTCAGGAATCAAAAATTGGCTGTGCTTTTTTCTCCGGTGTACGCCTTTGGACTTGTTAGAATGATTCGGGTGTGTTATATTAGACATAGAACTCTAAAATCAAGTCGAACGTATGCGAGACTTGGCATGCGATTCTGGTCGGTTTGGATGATATTTACTTAGCAGAATCGATGTGCATTTACACACAATAAGACAGGGGTTGATATCATGGGATTTTTTGACAAAGCTTTAAAAAAGGTACAGGATGTAGGAGAAAACATTGCCGCATCAGCAAACAATGTAAAAACAGTTGTTGAGACAAGTGTACAGGATACAATGGAGATCACCGGTCTGAAAAGACAGATCCGTGAATTAGAGAAAGAAATGGATGCACAGTATCTGCAGATCGGAAAGAAATATGCAGAATTTGTAGCAGATATGGATGATGCAGAACCGGAAACAGCAGAAAATGAAGCAGCCGAAGCTGAAACAACCGAAGCAACAGAACCTTCAGAAGTGATCGATGAAGTGAAGGAAGAAGCAATTGACGAAGTAAAGGCAGAAGCAGCAGCTGAAACGGTCGATGAAGCAAAAGAAGAAGCAGCTGATGAAACCATCGATGAAGTGAAAGCAGAAGATACAGCAGAAACGATCGACGAAGAAAAAGAAGTATCCGAAGAGCCGGCAGAAGATAAAGTTGCAGAAGAATCTGATGAGGACGAAGAGCCGGTGTTTGATGTTTCTGATTTCCTGACGATCATCAAACAGGATCAGGCAAAGAAAAAGGAGCTGGAAAATCAGCTGGCGGAAGTAGAGAAGAGAGCAAAACAGAATACACTTCTTCGTGAGAAGACAAAAGCGGAAGAGTCTTTTGAACAGGAAAAAGGCGTTCTCGACAAAGCACTTGCCATGGAAATTATTTCTAAGGAAGAATATGAGCAGAAGTTGAATATTGCCAGGAAAAAAGTAGAAAATTTTGAAGAGATCAAAAAAATCGAGCAGCAGTTTGAGATGGGCATTATCACAAAAGAAGAAAAAGATGAGAAAATAAATGCCATTCTGAATGCCTGACAAATCTGGTGTCTGCTTTACAGAATCAAAATCAGGTTGTATAATCGGGGCAGAATGTCGTCCGATGGATGGACGAAATGGATAAAGGAGATGTAGAAGTTATTATGGTAAAGATTGATATTATTTCCGGTTTTTTGGGTGCAGGTAAAACGACCCTGATCAAAAAACTGTTACAGGATGCATTTAAAGGACAGCAGGTGGTATTGATTGAGAATGAATTCGGCGAGATCGGTATTGACGGTGGATTTTTGAAAGATGCAGGAATCGAGATCAAGGAAATGAATTCCGGCTGCATCTGCTGCTCTCTGGTAGGAGATTTCGGAACTGCTTTGAAAGAAGTGGTAGAGAAATATCACCCGGACCGCATCGTGATCGAGCCGTCAGGTGTCGGCAAACTTTCTGACGTTATCCATGCAGTTGAAAATCTGCATTTGGAAGCAGACGGAGAAGTGAAACTGAACAGTGCCGTTACGGTTGTCGATGTTCTGAAATGCAAAATGTATCTGAAGAACTTTGGTGAATTCTTCAAGAATCAGGTAGAAGCAGCCGGCACGATCATTCTGAGCCGTACTGATACAAAAAAGGCAACACCGGAAAAAATCGAAGCTGCCATCGAACTGATCCGTGAACTGAATCCGGATGCTACGATCATCACAACACCGGTGGAAGATCTGGGTGGACAGAAGATCCTGGACACGATCGAAGGAATGAAGATCGACCTTTCTCATGTAGAAGAAGAGCATGACCATTGCTGTGATCATGAACACCATCACGACCATGACCATGAAGAGCATGAGCATCATCACGATCATGAGGATCATGACCACGACGATCATGAGCATCACCATGACCATGGAGAGGGCTGCACCTGCGGCTGCCATGACCACGATCATGACGATCATGAGCATCATCACGACCATGATCATGACGATCATGAGCATCACCATGACCATGGAGAGGGCTGCACCTGTGGCTGCCATGACCATGACCACGAGGGACATCATCATCACCATCATCACGCAGATGAGGTATTTACAAGCTGGGGTAAGGAAACCGTCCGTAAATACAGCCGTGAAGAGATTGAAAAGATTCTGAAAACTCTGTCAGAAGAAGATTCTTACGGAATGATCCTGCGTGCAAAAGGTATGCTGGAGAGCGAAGACGGTGTCTGGACTTATTTTGACATGGTTCCGGAAGAAGTGGATATCCGTGAGGGAAGTGCAGAATACACAGGACGTATCTGCGTGATCGGTTCCAAACTGGATGAAGCAAAATTAGAGCAGCTGTGGTTTGCGAAATAAGGAACAAGGTAAAAAAAGATGAGTGATTTTAATATTTCAACACCGGTTTATCTTGTGACCGGTGTCCTGGAGAGCGGCAAAACTTCTTTTCTGGATTTTACTGCGAAACAGGATTACTTTCAAATAGAAGGAACAACACTCCTGATCACCTGCGAAGAGGGTGAGGAGGAGTACGACGAGAAAGAACTTCTGAAATACAACACGGTTGTCGAGAAGATTGAAGAGCCGGAGGATTTTACATTTGAGAACCTCCGTGTTCTGCATCGCAAATATCATCCGGAGCGAGTGCTGCTTGAGTACAATCCGCTCTGGGGTGTCAACAAACTGCGTGCGATGAAACTGCCGCTTGGATGGGGCATTTCTCAGGAGATCGTGATCGTAGACGGCAGCAGCTATCAGATCTACCGTGCAAATATGCAGTCTCTGTTCTCAGAGATGGTGCAGAATGCAGATATGGTGATCTTCAATCGCTGTAAATCAAGTGATCCGCTGACCAATTATCGAAGAGGCATCAAGGTTGTCAATCCTTCCTGTGATATCAGCTTTGAGGATGAGGATGGTGAACTGATCGACCTGTTTGAGGAAAACACGCCGTACGATATGGATGCTCCGATTATCGAAATAGAAGATGTGGATTACGGTATCTTCTATGTGGATATGGATGACCATCCGGACAAATACGTTGGGAAAACGGTGAAGTTCAAGGCTCGTGCCATGAAGAGCAAAAACAAAGAGGCACCTTATTTTGTGCCGGGAAGAAAAGCGATGACCTGCTGTGCAGATGATATGCAGATGATCGGCTACATCTGTAAGAGTCCGATCGCTCCGCAGCTGAAACATGGACAGTGGGTTATGGTTACTGCAAGGGTAGCATTTGAATACGATAAGTTTTATCGCGGAAAAGGTCCTGTGCTGTATGCAAGCAAGGTAGAACCGTGCGAACCGCCGGCAGATGAAATGGTATATTTTAACTAAGTAAGCAAAACGCTGGCGAAAGCCGGCGTTTTGTGCGTTTGGTCTGATACAGTTTCCGGCGGACAGCAGAGGTGCAGGATATCAGATTTTTTCCGCAGATTGGGGGTTTTATTATGAGAATGTATGATCTGATCAGGAAAAAGCGAGATGGGGAAAGATTAGCAAAAGAAGAAATCGACTGGATGATCCGAAGTTATACAAATGGGGAAATTCCAGATTATCAGATGTCTGCACTGATGATGGCGATTTATTTTCGAGGGATGAATGAACAGGAAACCTTAAATCTGACGCTTGCCATGGCGGACAGCGGAGAGCGGCTGGATCTTTCGGCAATCCATGGGATTAAAGTTGACAAGCATTCGACAGGAGGTGTAGGGGACAAGACATCGCTGGCACTTGTTCCGCTTGTAGCTTCCTGCGGAATTCCGGTAGCGAAAATGAGCGGCAGAGGCCTTGGGCATACCGGCGGCACGATCGACAAGCTGGAGAGCTTTTCCGGATTTTCAACGGCAATCCCGGTGGAAACGTTTATAAAGAATGTCAATACGATCGGCATTTCGATCATGGGACAGACGGCAGATCTGGCTCCGGCTGACAAAAAACTCTATGCCCTGCGGGATGTGACGGCGACCGTGGACAATCTTTCACTGATCGCCAGCTCGATCATGAGCAAGAAACTGGCTGCCGGTGCCGATGCGATTGTTCTGGATGTCAAGACCGGAAGCGGAGCTTTTATGAAAAGCGAAGAAGATGCGTTTGCTCTGGCAGAAGAGATGGTGACGATCGGCAAAAATGCAGGGCGTCAGATGCATGCACTGATCACCGATATGGATCAGCCGCTTGGTTATGCAATCGGAAATGCTCTGGAAGTAAAGGAAGCGATCGCAACTTTGAACGGCAGCGGTCCGGAAGATTTCACGGAGCTGGTTCTGGCACTCGGAAGCCGGATGCTGATCGCCGGCAAAAAGGCAGAGGATGTCGCTTCCGCAGAAAAAATGCTGCGGCAGTCCATCCAGAATGGAGATGCACTTAGAAAACTGGAAGCATTTGTCAAAGCACAGGGCGGCACAGGAGAAGAAGTTTCTCATCCGGAGAAACTGCCTGCAGCCTCTATGCAGATTGCAGTACCATCGCCGCAGAGCGGCTATATTTCTCATATCCAGTGTGATGAAATCGGAGTCTGCTCCCTGCTTCTTGGCGGCGGAAGAGAGACAAAAGACAGTGTGATCGACCTTTCGGTAGGACTGGAGCTGAAAAAGAAAGTCGGAGATTATGTCGAAAAAGGCGAGACACTGGCGGTTCTGCATGCAAATGATCAGGAAAAAGCCGGGCAGGCAGAAGAGAGATTCCTGCGTGCATACCGGTTTTCCGAGACGCAACCGCCGAAACGTCCGATGATTTTCGGAGAAATTTAAAAGAATTTCAAATAATACCTATGAAACATACTGAAATTGTGGTATAAAGAAAGCATGATGTAAAATTAAGTGTCTTACTCTGCAAAAAGCAATTTGTATAACTTTACCGCAGAGAAGCATTCCCCCGCTTCAACTGCACGGAGCACTAAGCGGTGGCAGGAGTGAAAATCTGCCCAGGAGTATCTTTAAGACATCATTTGTTTAACCAAATCAAGTAAGTCCCCTGCTTCAATTGCGAAAAGCAATAAGCAGTGGGTGGGGACTTGCTTGTATCAGGAGGAGTGCAAGCTCCTTCTGATAAACTGCGGAGCAGTTATTTGGTTATGAGCAAGTAGCAAAGCGGATTGCGAATATCCGCTTGAAAACAAAAGAATAAATAATATGAGGAGAACAAGTATGGAACAGCTGATTCAGGAATGGAAAGCATCTCTTCCCAAATTCAGGGAGATGACAGAAAAATTTTATGCGAAAGAAGTAAGCGTGAAAGAATACAAAGGATTTTCCGGAGGATACGGAAGCTATGCCCAGAAAGGCGGCGAGGCAAGCATGCTGCGTCTGCGTATGCCGGGCGGAAGACTGACAAAAGAAAAACTGAAATTTATCGCACAGATGGTAGAACAGTATCATGTGGACAAAGCACATTTTACGACTTGCCAGGCAGTGCAGCTGCATGATCTGGACAAAGACAGTGTCTGTGACATCATGGAAAAAGCAGTGGATGTCGGTATCATCACAAAAGGCGGTGGCGGAGATTTCCCGCGAAATGTGATGTGTTCTCCGCTTTCCGGCGTAGAAATGGGAGAATATTTTGACGTACTGCCGTATGCAGAGGCTGTGTCTGATTATCTTCTGAAAAACGCAGATAAAGTGACCATGCCGCGAAAACTGAAAGTCGGATTTTCCAATTCTCCGGCCAATGTGACACATGCGACCTTCCGTGATCTTGGATTTGTAGCAGCAGAGGACGGAACATTTACCGTATATAGTGCGGGCGGACTGGGCAACAATCCACGCATGGGTGTGAAAGTGGCAGAAAACGTAGAGCCGTCACAGATCCTGTATTATGTGCAGGCGATGGTCAATACCTTCCTGGCATACGGAAACTATGAGAACCGCGGAAAAGCCAGAACACGTTATATGCAGGAAAAACTGGGAAGCGAAGGCTATGTGAAGGCATTTCTGGAGAAACTCGAAGAAGTAAAGAAAAATGAAAAACTGGATCTCAACCTTGCTGTTTCCGCTACAGAAAAAGCAGCTGACGGTGAACTTCAGACAGAAAACAAACGAATCGTGGCACAGAAACAGCCGGGACTGTATGCAGTAAAATATCATCCGATCGGCGGTGTGCCGAAAGTGTCAAAATTTGGCGAGATCTATGAAAGCATCAAAGATGTATCGGATGCAGAAATCCGCATTTCACCGGATGAGACAGTCTATATCATCAACCTGACGGCAAAAGAAGCAGAAAAAGTGCTTGCAGCTACGGATGACGGAGCAGAAACTTTATTCGAAAGTTCCGTATCCTGTATCGGAGCAACGATCTGCCAGGTTGGTGTGCGTGATTCCCAGGGACTTTTAAGAAAACTGGTTGAGACAGCAAAAGAATATGATTTTGCGGACGGTGTACTGCCGCAGATCCATATTTCCGGATGTACTTCATCCTGTGGGACACATCAAATCGGAAAGATCGGTTTCCACGGCGGAGTAAAGAGAATTGACGGTGTGACAGAGCCGGTATTTACGCTTCATGTGAACGGCTGTGACAGACAGGGTCAGGAGGCATTTGGCGAATCCTGGGGCATGATCAAAGAAAGCGATATCCCGAACTTTCTCATGGAAGTTGGAAAAACCGTTCAGCAGGAAAACACCGTGTTTGCCACATGGTATGAAAAGACACCGGAGAAATTAAAAGAGATTGCTGAAAAATATCTGATTAATTCAAGTCGAACGCACGTGAGACTTGGTGCGTGATTCTGGTC
>ENA-UOJQ01001723-UOJQ01001723.1-human-gut-metagenome-genome-assembly--contig:-P63-NODE-1723-length-15914-cov-9.793997_pt1 | contig 15914 bp, 10 predicted proteins | sample MGYA00242352_ERZ723899 | MGnify/ENA metagenome assembly ERZ723899 | reverse complement strand
GGACGAGATTGACGCAGCGCTTGCACAGCGCTTTGATGGTATGCGGCTGGGCGCGGGTGCTGTTGAGCAGGTAGTGGCGGAATATGGGCTGGAGCGCACAAAATATGTGTTGGCAGCGGCCATTCAAACCCGTGATGGAGATGGTCGCATTTCGCGCACAAATAGAGAATGGGCAGATTCCATTCGCACGATCAAAGATATGGATCGCCGTGGATTTGACCGTTCCTGTTACTACGCTGACCTACAAGCGCATACCTGCCTATTGGACGGTTTTGTAAACCAAGTGCGAAAATTTGAAAAAGCAAAAGCCCAGCCCGCCCAGAATACTCCCGAAAGATAACCGCAGCGTCTGCATTTTGCAGGCGCTTTTTTTCGTGAAAAAATCTCTGTTTTGAAAGGATTTCACAATGAAAGAAACACATTATAAATTGAAGCAACGCGTTACCGCGCTGTTTGCGGCGGCGGTAATGCTCTGCTCCATGCTGCCCGGTGCGGCGTTTGCGGAGGAACCCACACCGCAGCCCACCGAGGAAACCGTGCAGATGGAGCAGCAGACCGAGCCGTCTGAAACAGACAACGGCCAGACCGACGAGAGCAGCCCCGACCCCGGTGAGGATGTAACCGAAGCTACCCCGGAAACGGCAGAAGAGCAGCCCGCTGAAGAAGAAATCTCTGCTGCCGTTGTCGGCGCGGAACTGTACACTGACTTGCCCGATACACCCATTGGTTCCTACATCGGCAGCGAGGGTTTGCCGGTTGCCACTGGTGAAACTAAAATCGGTATTTCCGAGTGGTCCGAAAGCCAACCGGAAGAAACCAGCGACAGCTATCTGACCGCCGCTGCACTGGACAATGACGGTCTTACCATGGCAGCGCCCCTGTTGGACGGCGCAGACTATGCCATTGTTCCCATTATGGCGCAGGTCGAATATCCCGCAGACGGCAGCAGCACCGACATGATCCTGCCGGATGGCGTGACCTTGCTGGACTTTTACGGCGAACCCGCCACTGATGCCGATGCCTTGCTGCACAATAGCTACCATGAAACCTCTGCCGCCGTCATGGGCGTATATGTACAGGCCGCTGCCGATTTTAACGCACAGCTTGTCTACACCGGCTCGGACGGCAGCACGCAGACTAAAACGCTGTATGTCACCATTGACCGTGAACACACGGTGGCATCTCCGTTTGCTGATGCCGGTATTGCTGCCTACGGCGAACGCCCTATCCCCGACGTAACAAGTGGCAAGATCACCAAGGTTGCCAAGGTCAACGGCACTTGGCTGATTTGGTTCAACGGCGAACCCGCCTACTGCTGCACCCACGGTGCCAACGGACAGCCTGCGGGATGCCCGACATACACCTATGTGAACACTTCCACGGTCAACGCAGACCAGTGCATCCCCGGCGACCACTACGGCAACCAGATTCGCATCTGGGGCGGTTTGAACCAGCTTTCTTTGAACGATGCAGATGATCTGCCCGCTGTTTTTTCCGCTGACGAGGGTGAAGAAACCTCTCTTTTGAATTTCTGCACATCAATTTATGACGATGTGCAGATGTATATCATTGAGAACTTTCCCGAAAGCACCGCCGCGGAAATCTATCTTGCCTCTGCCGATGAGCTGCTGAACGGTGTGGAAACCTACGCCTCCGCCCGCGGGTACTACACCTACATCTACAATCCCGGTCGTGCAGGTTGGCAGACCGTTGCCCTGATCGGTCCTGAGATTGGGGAGGAGGAACCCGAGCCGGAACCTGTTGTGCAGGAATACTACGCCAGCTGGGAGGCACCTGCCCAGACCGCAAGCGGCAGTTTTGATTTTTCCTACGGTGTGCGCACCGACAAGATTCAGGCTGCCACGCTGGAAAAAGTGGACGGTGCAACGATTGAAATAGAATCCATGAGCAAATCCGGCAGCATCGAGGGCGGCAGCTGGTCTATTAGCCCTGCCGGAAAGCAGACTGTAACCACCAGCGGTCACACCGCCGATGACAACTACCAGAAGAACGGCGGCAGCGCAGCCGCAAGCTGGAGCCTGCACTACGCGGTGACTAAGACATCCGGTACCCGCAACGGTCGTGTCGGACCGTATACCTCACAAGAAGCTGCCGACGAAGCCGCCAACAGCGCCCGCGATGCCGCCATTGCGGAATTGCAGGCAGAAGCGCAAAATGCCGTGAACGCAGCAGTCAACAGCGCCAAAACCCAGTTGGGCAGCTTACAGTTCCGATACGAAGAAATCGCCGTGCCCTACGGCTTTGAAAAATACTGGGGCAGCAACGGCAGCTATCAGACCCTGACCGTGCCGGCCAACTCCAGCAACAAGTACCTGATGCGCAACGCGGAATGGAGCCTGCAGGTCAATATCCGAAAAACCGACAGCGAAACCGGCAACCCGATTGCCGCCGTCGCCCAGTATGAAATTTATCAGTGGGACAGTGTAAGTAATAAGTTTCTTGCAACAGGCGGCTACAACACTTACAGTGTACAGCGCCAAGGCGATGGAACTTATGCAGTCATCAACAGCGCCGCCTATGCTGCTAACGATGCCATGCGCCACACGCTGTATTACACGCAGCGCAATCAGGGCAAGTTTATCCTTGTGGAAACCAAAGCCCCTGACGGGTATTTTGGTGACTGGACGGACATCGACCACCCCGGCACGGCAGGAATGCCCTTGGGCAAGCGTGCCTATTATGTAGAAATCAACAAGGATACCAACAACACCGTGCTTTGGCTGGACAATGCTGACTACAATGCCGACATCCTGACAGCCGACAAGGGCGGTACCAAGTTGGTCACCAGCGATGGCGTAGAAACCACCGTATCAATTTATAACACCGCCAAAGATTCTACCCGCACTTATAACACCGACAATAGCGGCAAGGCGGCCAATGAGGACAGCTACACAATCACGCCAACAGACGGCGTTATGAAAAATGACCGCACCTTGGGCGAAATCAGCATCTCCAAGGTTGACCTTGATGCCGTGCGGTATGTGGGCGGCAGCGCCGCCCACGGCACAGCCCTTGCCAGCGGGCAAGCCCACGGCGATGCCACGCTGGACGGCGCGGTGTACGACCTTTACGCCGCCGAAGATATTACGCACCCCGATGGCGTGACCGGCGTAGTGAACTACTCCAAAATCGTGGATGCAGACGGCAATCCCATCTGGCACACCACAATCCGCGACAACAGCGGGCAGTGGGTGTCTGATTATTTACCCGTTCTGAAAAAAGACCACCTTGTAGCCAGCGCTAAAATCGAGAATGGCTGGCTGTGCTTCAGTAATTTGTACCTCGGCAAATATTATGTCGTAGAGCGCTCCACCGGCGTGGTTATCCCGCTGCGTGACGGCGCTCTTGTTGTTTCCGGCATCTATCCCACCGTGGACAGCCGCACCAAGGCAGCCACCGGGCAGACCGCCGCGCTTGCCAAGAACGGCAGCGGCCAGTACACGGATTGGGTGTACAAGAACCAGTTTTCTACAGTCTCTAAAGGTAAAGCGTTGGATGGCTCTTGGACTTACGATGCCTATTACCTGTCTTTTGCAGACGGCTACCTCTGCGATGAACATAACTACTACATCACGCCAGCCTATTCTGATGAGGGTTGGTATGTAGAAAAGACCACCTTTGCCGACAATCGACAGGCAGCCGGTGAACAGATCGACAAGACCAGCTACAGCGCCAATTACCACATCCATGCGGATAACGCTTTGGCCGAGAGCCAAGACCAAGTGGCAAAAGGCAATGTAGAAATCAGCAAAATCGTATCCTCCAGCGGCCAAAGCAATGGACTGGAACTGGAGGGCGCGGGCTTTACATTCTTCCTTGTGTCCGACCTGTCCAAACTGAAGCAGTTTGAGCAGACCCGCAGCGGCAGCTACACCCTGCAAAGCATTTTGGATGCCTACATTGATAAGACCTACGATAACGAGCATCCGAAGTGGGATTTTTCTGCGGAAACGCAGGCCATCGCAAAGACCTATGAGGTCAACGCTGACGAAATTGCCGCCTACAACAAAACTCTGACGGCGGCAGGTGAGAACAAGAATGGCAAGGGCAACGGCTGGCAGCCCACCGGCAGCGCCAACGAATACCAGCTTGCCGAGATTTTCAGCAATGACACCGGGAATATTCGTGTGCAGGGCTTGCCCTATGGCACTTATCTGGTCGTGGAAACCACCGTACCGCACGACCTGTTCCAAGCTGAGCCTTTTATTGTCACCGTTGAGCCCGAACAGGATAACAACCCGTGGGGCGCTATGGCACCCCCAAGGACAGCGTAATGACAGGCTCTGACAGTTATCAGAAATTCACCGTACTGGACGAGGAAATCGAAGTTTATCTCCGCATCACCAAAGTTGACGAGGAAACCGGCAAACCGGTACTGCTGCCCGACACCGCTTTCCAAATCTATTGGCTGGACGAGCAGGGGCATTACCGTTATGACAGCAACGGCAACCCGAAACTCGTCACGATGACCGATACCGTCAACGGCCATCTGACAAAAGATGTAGACACTTTCTACACCAACAGCGAGGGCATCTTGACGCTGCCTGAAAAATTGCCGCTGGGTAAATATCGCATTGTGGAAGTCACCGGCCCGAACGGATTCTACAACGAATGGCTGGATTCTGCCGGATATGAAAACGGCATTTTGACCGACGATGCAGATGGCATCTACTATGTGGATTTTGAAATCACCACAGACCGCATTTATGCAGCCACCGGCGATAAAAACGAGAACGGCATGGATACCCTTGTGATTGGTGAAAACTACTCTAACCATGAGACGCTGGGCAAATTGACGATCCGCAAAACAGGCGAGGTCTTAGCTGGCTGGAAAACAGAAGCTGGCGCACTTGACCCGTGGATGACCGGCGAGGCCGAGGACGGCAATTTTGTGTATGAAACCCGCCCGCTGGCCGGTGCGGAATACACCATCACCGCCGCCGAGGATATTTATACGCAGGATCGGCAGACCGACAATTATGGCAACCGCACGCTCTGGTATGCCAAGGGCGATGTGGTCGCCGTAGTCACCACCGGCGACGGCAGCGCAGACATTGCCGCCTTTGCCCCTGCCCGCACCAAGGCCACCTACGATTTCCTGTCCGTAATCCATGACGGCACGATTGGCGAAGTCAGTGTGACCCTGCCGCTGGGCAGCTACCACATTGAGGAAACCAAGCCGCCTTACGGCTATATCGGCACCACTGAAAGCTATGATGTCACCTTTGCATGGGATAACGAACTGAACGATGTGGTTATGGCCACGAGCATTGCCAAGGTTGACGGCGCTGCATCTTCCCAGAGTTTTGAGATCGTGCGCAGCAAGGATGCCAACGCAGATTTCACCGAGCAGCAGACCTTAAAATTTCACAATGACCGTGAAAAGGCCAAAGTAGGTGTTTACAAAGTTGACCGCGAAACCGGCAAATACCTTTCGGGTGCGGTATTCAACCTGTACGCTGCCGACGATATTTACAGCGTGGACGGAAAGCTGCTGTTTGCAGCGGGCGAACTGGTCGCCACCAGCCCCGAAACTGGCGCAGACGGCTACACCTATTTTGACTGCGATATTCCTATTCGCGGCGAGTATTACGGCAGCAGCATCCGCAAGGACGCCACCACCAACAGCGGTAATTACATCGTCAAGGAACTCCGCGCCCCTCTCGGCTATTACGTCAACGAGGAGCCGATGAAAGTCACTTTCACCTATGATGGACAAGCTATTATGGTGCTGGATAACACCTGTGCCAACAAGCCTACGGAAATGTGGGTAAGCAAACGTGACCTTACCAACGATGAGGAACTGCCCGGCGCTACCCTTGCAATCAAGGATACGGACGGCAATACCGTAACCACATGGGTGTCCACCGATGAGCCGCATCGCGTGACCGGGCTGCATTTCGGTGAATCTTACACACTGACGGAGATCCGCGCCGCTGATGGGTACGCACTGGCCGATAATATTACGTTCCGCCTGATTCAGAAATCCGATAGGGACGGCAATCCTCTGGAGGAGTGCGAAGTTTACTATCTGACCACCAAGAACATTTTGTTCTGGAAGTGGGATGACTGGAAACTGCTGGACGATGCCACCGTTATTATGCAGGATGATATTACCAAGGTGCAGATTTCCAAGAAAGACCTTACCACCAATGAAGAACTTCCCGGCGCGGAACTAATCATTACCGATGAAAAAGGCAGCGAAATTGACCGCTGGATTTCTACCGCTGCACCGCACTACATGGAGAAGCTGCCCGCTGGCAAGTATACCTTGACCGAGGTGACTGCCCCGGACGGTTATGCCATTGCGGAGCGCATGGAGTTTGAGGAGTATTACCGCCAACTGCACCGTATGCCCACCGAAATGCAGCAGGAATACCGGCAGGAAAATGCCCCGGCAAAACCGAAATGGCAGCCCACAGAATTACAGCCCATTGTGCGGCGAGCACGGTATCTCGGCAAGCTGCCGCGCCGGTATCCCAAGGTGTCCGGCTTTATGGCTTGCTACTATCACTACTGCGCCCTGCTGCGGAAAGCCTACCACGGCAAGGCAACAAAGCGCTGCTACTTTTTGCTGCGCGAGGATTTTCTGCTGTTCAGCCGATACCAGCAGCAGACAAAATTCCTATGGGAAAACCATATTGAAACTATGGATGAACTGCTGGCCTACAAGGAAAGTGCAGAAGTCCAAATCCAACAGCTTGCCCGCCAGCGCAAAGTTTTATATCGGCAAAAGCGTGAGCCGGAACGTGCCGCGCGGGAAGAAAAAATCAAATCACTGACCCAGCAAATGAAAGCCCTGCGCCATGAGGTTTACATCTGTTCCGACATCGAAACAGATGCCGCCGAGGTGCAGGAAAAACTACGGCAAGCAGAACTTGCCGCACAGGAAGAACGAAATGAGGTGAAACAAGATGAACAACGGAGGCGAAGCAGCCGATCAGATGGTGCGGGAAGCCTTACAGGTTACAGAGGTGGCTATTAAACTGTCTGCGCTGGGCATTAAAAACGCACTGGCCTTATCGCTGGCCTACGCCAAGGAAAATCCTAAAGTGAAAGGCAAAACCAGCCTTGACCGTCTGCTGCGGGAGGGCAAAGAATTGAAAATTATTGCCCTGCAAAGCAAAGACGTGGGACAGTTTAAGGAATTGGCCAAGCAGTACGGCGTTCTGTTTGCTGTTGTGAAAGATAAGGCACAGAACGAAAAAGTTGACGTCATGTTCAAAGCTGAAGATGTCGCTAAGCTGAACCGCATCTATGAGCAGCTTGGGTATGCCATTCCCAAGGTCACTACGGCAGACCGAAAAAAAGACCCAACCCGCCGTCAATCCGGCGACAGCTTGCTGACGCGCGGGAAGAATCCTTTGGATATTGACCCCCGGCCATCTGTGCGGGCAACCATTATGGCGCTGAAAAGCGCTGCCCGGACAGCAGCACAGGCGCAGGAAAAAGTGCAGGATATTATTGCAGAGGAGGAGCGATAAATGTACGAACAGCGATTGCCCATCGAGGAGTGGAAAGCCAAAAAGCAAGCCGAACTTAAAGAAACCATTGCGGCGCAAAAATCCATATTGCAGGAAGTTGTGCAGGATGGCCAGCGCCTTGCCGACTATCTGTACGGCAGGGGGCGGCTTGGTAGTCATATCACATCCGGCAATGCAGCACTTGTGCTGCAAACCCTGCCGCAAGCGCGGGCCGTATTGACCGCCAAAGACTGGGATAAATTCGGGCGGCGCGTAAACAAAGGGGCAAAAGGCATCCCGCAGCTTGTGCGCGTCAACGGTTATTATAATGTCGGCTCAATTTTCGATGTGTCCATGACCTACGGCAACAAGCCGTACCCGATTCCTGAAATCAAGCCGGAGCAGATGGACAAGGCCATCAAGGAACTGGAGCGCCTCTCTCCGGTTAGCATTGTCTATCAGAACGAGGGCGTTGTCGGGTACGATGCCGAGCAACACGCGATTGTGTTTCCAACGGCCATGCCGCAGTGTGAAGTGCTGGCTCGGCTGCCCGCCGAAATCGTCATCGCAACCGCAGAACAGTGTGAGCCGGGGATTGCCCAAGCACCCTATATGCGCAAAACAGCGATGGCAGTATCGGTAGAATTTTGCGGGCGGTTTTCCCTGCCGATGCCCGATACCGCTGCCGCTACGCTGGACGGGATGGACACCCACATTCCACCCGGCGAGGAACGCAAAACACTGGAAGAAATTCGGGAACTGTCTGTGACTATTGGAGACACTGTGGAAAAGGCACTCGGTTTGCAGCGCGGTCAGAGCGCACCACAGCGGGATGAGGCCCGCTAAACATCATGCGCCCGAATAAGGACCGCCGCACAGAAATTATTCTGTACGGGCTGTTGCTGATACCGCTGCTGTTTGCTGCCGCAGCGCTGGCACAGGCAACTGAACAGGCGCAGGGGCTGGCAGAAATCACCGCAGTGTTGTCCGAAATTCTGCACACCCCATCCATGCTGCGCTGGTGCGCCAGCACTCCAAAATTTCTGCTGGCGGTGCTGATGCTTTATCCGTTGGCCGTCTACTGCTATATGCTCGACCAAGCAGACCGCCACCCCGGCGCGGAACATGGTACGGCCAAGTGGGGCAGCGCCCACAGACTAAACATCAAGTACCGCAACACCAAAGACTCCAAAGAAAATTACATCTTGACCGAGAATGTACGCTTCAGCACCGACAGCCACGCGCATAAACATAATCTCAACATTATCGTAATCGGCGGATCTGGCAGCGGCAAGACACGCTTTTATGTGAAGCCCAACGCGCTGCAACTGATTGGCTCATATCTATTTCTGGACCCCAAAGGGGAATTGACACGCACCCTCGGCAGAATCATGGAAACGAAAGGTATCAGCGTGACAGTGCTTGACCTTGTGCATTTTCAAGGCCATTACAATCCGATGGCCTATCTCGAAACCGATGAGGACGCCATCAAGCTGGCGTTCGCCATTGTCAACAACACCAAACCCAAGGATACCCCCAGCGGCGGTGATAAGTTTTGGGATGATTCTTCTGTGCTGCTGATCTCCGCACTGATTCTCTATCTCATGTACGAAGCCCCGGCCAGTGAGCAGAATTTTTCCACATTGATGTATATGATTCTGAATTGCCAAGTCAGCGAAAATGAAATGGTCGAGAACCCCTTGATGATGCTGTTCGGAGAATTGGAGCGACGTGACCCGCAGCACCCCGCCGTCTTGCAATTCAAGTCTTTTATGTTGGGTGCGAAAAAGACGCTGCAATCCATCTTGATTTCGGCAGCGGCAAACTTGTACATGTTCAACTCCCGCAAGTTTGCAGAAATGACTTCGCGCGATGAAATGTTCCTGCCGCGTATGGGGCTGGAGCAGCGGGCGCTGTTCATTGTGCTGCCCGACAATGACACAACTTTTAATTTCATTGCAACGATGCTTTACACGCAGCTTTTCGATCAACTTTTTCGTTTGGCCGATTCTACACCGGAATACAACGGCGCGCTGCCTGTTCATGTGCGGTTGATGATGGATGAATTTGCGAATGTCGCCTTGCCCAAAAACTTCAAAAACATTTTGGCCGTGTGCCGCAGCCGCAATATCAGCTGCGACATTATTTTGCAGAACATTGCCCAACTAAAAAGCCTGTTCAAAGACGATTGGGAAGGCATAATCGGAAACTGTGACACCCTGCTTTACCTCGGCGGTAACGAATACGGTACCTACGAATATCTTTCCAAAATTCTCGGCAAGGAAACCGAACGCACCAAAAGCCAAAGCATTGGCAAAGGCAGCCGGGGCAGCAGCAGCGACAGCCTGCAAACGGCGGGCCGTGAACTGTGTATGCCCGATGAAATCCGCCGTATGCGTGACGATGAGTGCCTGCTGCTGATGCGCAGCGAGGACCCTGTCATCGACAAAAAGTATAATCTGCTTCATCACCCGAATGTAAAATATACACCCGATGCAGGAGGTGAGCCTTATGTAATGCCGCCCGACTATATGGGTGACGCCGTCACTATCACAATGGATGCTGTTGCCGCAGCGACAGCACCCGAAATCACCGAAGAAATGTATGAACAGCTCGACTACTTAGAAAAACACCCGGAGGAAAATTATTATGAAAATGAAGAAAACTTCTCTCAATACGACCACGGTGACTGACCGCAAAATCTAGCGCATTTATCTGCCGGCGGCGACGGTGGTTGCCGCTGCTTTTGTTATGGCCTTGCCTGCCTTTGCAGATGATCCGCTGACGACCATCAACAATCTGAGCGACTTTGTGTTCAGCGCCATCAAAGCCATCGGCGCGATCCTGCTGGGGTTCGGCATCGTGCAAATCGGCCTTGCTCTCAAAGGCCACGATGCCAGCCAGCGGGCGCAAGGCTTTATGACGTTCTTCGGCGGCGTAGTCATTTACTTTGCAAAGGATATTCTTGATATGATTCTGTAAGCGATGCCGCCTCGTTGACTTTTATGCTAAATAAGCGTATAATGTTTAGCGTAAAAGTCAATTTAAGAGAAGGTGTGTGCTATGGATTCTACAACGAAGATTATAGAGTTGGCTTCCCAAAATAATGGCATCGTAACTGCTGCTATGATTTCTTCTGCCGGAATATCACGCGGAAGTTTGAAATATTTGGCCGATACAGGCCGATTAGATCAGGTCTCCCGTGGGGTATATACCCTGCCGGAAGTTTGGGAGGATGAATTTGTATCCATTCAAGAGCGATATAAGCGTGGTGTATTTGCATTGGATACCGCACTGTTTCTGCATGATTTGACTGACAGGACACCACACAAGTTTCACATGGCATTTCCCTATGGATATAATACATCCAGTCCAAAAGCAGCGGGAATTTTATGCTCTTGCAAGAAAGAGCCTTATTACAGTCTTGGAATCGCGCTGGTTGACACCCCTGCCGGAAATACAGTCCGGGTCTACAATGCAGAAAAAACCCTATGTGAAATTCTAAAGCCCATCAGCCACACGGATATTCAAATCATTACAGATGCATTCAAGCGGTACGCTGGCCGTAAAGATAAGAACATTCCTTTGCTTTCGGAATATGCTCATCAACTACGCGTAGAAAAACGGCTGCGTCCTTATTTGGAGGTACTATTATGAAAAACGCTATGCAGCTGAAAGCGATTATGAAAAAACTGGCGAAAGAGAACCAGATTTCCGCACAGCTTGTTCTGCAAAATTATATGCTGGAACGATTCTTGGAGCGGGTATCATTATCCCCGTATCGGGATAATTACATTATCAAAGGTGGCTTTTTAATTTCCTCTATGGTGGGGCTGAACTCCAGAGCGACAATGGATATGGATGCAACCATAAAGGGTTATCCAGTTACGCAGGATGCCGTCCAAAAAATGATAGAGCAGATTCTCACCGTTCCTGTTGACGATGACATCACATTTACATTCAAAAGCATTGGTGAAATCCGGGAGGGTGATGAATATACTGGATACCGCGTAGCTTTGACAGCCGATTTTCCGCCTATGGCAGTTCCCTTAAAGCTGGACATTACTACTGGCGATAAAATCACACCACGCGAAATTCAATATGACTACAAGTTGATGCTGGAAGATCGTCATATTCAAGTTATGGCATACAATTTGGCCACCATTCTGGCGGAAAAGCTGGAGACTGTAATATCTCGCAGTGACCAGAATACCCGGCCAAGAGATTATTATGATGTCTATATCCTTACCAAACTGCAAGCAGAAAATATAGACTTTCCCGCTTTAGGGGCGGCACTGATGGCTACAGCCAGTAAGCGAGGCTCTGATTCGATTTTGCAAGATTATAGAGCAATTGTGGAAGCGGTGCGAAACAGCGAGATTATGCGTAGGCAATGGGATAATTACCGAAAAGATTTCGACTACGCTTCCACCATCAGCTTTGATGAAGTGTGTGATGCAGTTGCTTCTACAATGGACACCCTAATAACAAACAATTTTTTTAATTAAGCTATGCAGTCGGCAGACTTTCTGTCGGCTGTTTTCTTTTATCTGAAAGTGGGTGAAAACTTGAATCAAAACTGGATCGTTGAGAATCTGAACAATGCTTTTTCCACATGGAATGGAAAGCTGGGCGAGTTATGGGGGCTGGTGACAACCGGCCCCCAAACTTTTAAGGGCGGCGCAGTGTGGAGCGTGATGCAGACACTGCACAATGGTATGGTTGGCATTGGCTATGCACTGGTCGTGCTGTTCTTTGCTATATCGCTATGCAAAAACACAATGAATTTTCACGAGTTAAAACGCCCCGAAGCTGCTATCCACTACTTTCTCCGCTTTGTGGCGGCAAAGGCACTTGTGGGATATGGCATGGACATTATGCTGAATGTGTTTTCCATCTGTAACGGCATCGTCACAGATATGGCCGACAGCATGGGCGGTATCTCAGAAGCTATGGTGTCGCTGCCCGCAGAAATGCAAACGGCTATCGAAAATGTGGGATTTCTCGCCAGCATACCGCTATGGCTCGTAACGATTCTCGGCAGCTTGTTCATTACGGTGCTTTCCTTTGTAATGATCCTTACCGTGTATGGCCGTTTTTTCCGCTTGTATATGTACACAGCGCTGGCTCCGCTGCCGCTGGCGGCTTTTGCGGGGGAAAGCACACAATCCGTGGGCATATCATTTTTGAAAAGTTATGTCGGCGTGTGCTTAGAGGGTGCGGTCATTGTGCTGGCCTGTGTGATTTACTCGGCATTTGTCAGTACGCCGACAGTAGCCAGCGGTGAGGCCACTACCATCGTGTGGAGCTACCTTGCCGAAACCGTGTTCAATATGCTCGTATTGGTTGGCCTTATCAAAGGCTCTGACCGAATTATCCATGAAATGATGGGGTTGTAATATGCAAATTCCGATAAATAAAGAAATCCGCCATTACCAAGAGGAAATCTTTTTGGGGCTGAATCTGCGGCAGATGATTTGCTCTGGCGCGGCCATTGCCGTGGCAGTTGCGGTTTATTTGGGGCTGACCCCGCTGCTGGGGCATGAAACGGCGGGCTGGGTCTGCATTGTGGCCGCTGCGCCGATTGCAGCAACAGGATTTTTTACTTATGACTGTCTGACCTTTGAAAAATTCCTGCTTGTTGTAATAGACAGCACAGTTATCAGAAACGATTGGCGGTTATGGAAAACCGAAAACAAATATTGCAAAAAGAAAAAAGGTGATAAGCATTGAGACTAAGTGAGTACGCATCTACGCGAAAAACGCGCGGCAGCTATAAAATGCCCCGTTCCGTGCAGCAGAGCATCCCCATCGACAGAATCTATGCAGACGGTGTTTGGCAATCGGAAAATGTGTTCAGCTTGATGTGGCAAATCAGCGACATCAACTACGCCATGCAGAGTGACGCGGCCAAGCAGAATATTTTAACGCAGCTTGGCACGGTCTACGCGGGCATCCCTGCTGACTGCTGGATGCAAGTCTGCATCGTCAGCCAGCGCATGGATGAAAAAGCCTTTGCCCGTGATGTGCTGTACCACCGCGAGAACGACGGCTTTGATGCCCTCCGCGCCGAGCGTAACCGCCAAATCAAGGCCAACGCCCGCGAAAATGGAAATGTGGTGCAGCATAAGTACATCATCGTGTCCACGAACAAACCCGGCGTAAAAGAGGCCCGCGAACGCTTTGTACAGGTGCAGGGGCATTTGCTGTCTGCATTTTCCGCCTTGGAATGTGCCGTCACGCCGCTGGACAACCGCGCACGGCTGGAGGTACTGCACAAGTTTTTCCGCATTTCCGAGGAGGGTCGTTTTAACTTCGAGTTTGATAATTGCGCCAAACTGGGGCAGGACTTCCGCGATTCTATCGCCCCGGACTGCATCCGCTTTTGCAAAAAGCATATTGAAATTGAGGATTTTTATGCCAAGTGCATGACGATCAGCGAGTACCCGCAGCAGCTTGATGATAAGTTTATCTCCGCACTGCTCCAGCAAGTGCCGTATATTGTTCTATCCATTGACATTGAACCAGTGGAAACCGAGGATGCTTTCAAGGAAATCGACAGCGCACAGATGAAAACCGACGCCGAGAAAGTCCGTTTCAATAAGAAATCCGTGGAAAATCTGGACTTCACTTCCTCCGTACCGCAGCGGACGCAGGAGCAGGACCGCATCATTGCCAACATCCGCAAAGAAATGACGGAGAACGACCAGCAGATGTTTTTGAGCCTGCTCACCGTCACTTACTTTGCTGACACACTGGAAGATCTCGCGCTGGAAACCGATGCATTGAAAACCACGGCGGCAAACTATAACTGCCGATTCACCGAGTTGTATTTTCAGCAGGAACGCGCCTTTAACACGGCCATGCCTTACGGCTTGCGCCGCATCGAGAGTGTGCGCACGATGCTGACGAAATCGCTGACAGCACTTGTACCGTTCAATACGCAAGAAATTCTCACTCCGGGCGGCATCTGCTATGGCCGAAACGCGGTCACAGGTAATCTTATCATCGGGCTGCGCACAACTCTCGTCAACGGCAATGCAATGGTTGTGGCGACATCCGGCGGCGGTAAGTCTATGTTCGTCAAACTGGAAATCCTTATGCTGTATCTGCGTTTTACCAAGGCCCGGTTTTATATCGTAGACCCCGAAAATGAATATGCGCCGCTTGTGCAGGAGTTGGGCGGCGAGGTAGTCAATATCTCGGTGGATAGCAGCACCTATTTCAATCCACTGGACTTTAAGCCAGACAAATCCACGGACATCCCGCCCTATGTGGCAAAAGCAGAGTTTGTGTTGAGCCTGTGCGAACAGATTATGAAAAAAGAAAATGTTCTGCCCGGAGATAGAAGTCTGATTGACCGCGCATTGAGGAGCATTTACAAACCGCTTATCGAATCTAAATACACAGCGCCTTGCCCGACCATCAAGGATTTGTGGGCGGCGCTGAACAGTCAGGGCGACAACCGTTCCAAAGAATTGGCACTTGCACTGGAAATTTTCGCAACCGGCAGTATGCAGGTGTTCGCCCAGCCTACAAATGTGGATATGAGCAACCGCCTGATCTGCTTCAACATCCAGAGCTTGGGGGAACAGCTAAAGCCAGTTGCCATGCTGTCCATGCTGGAGTACATCAATACCGCCGTGATGAGCAACGAACGCAATGACCCAAAAGCAGCCACATGGGTGTACTTTGACGAAATCTATCTGCTACTGCGCGATTCTTTGAGCGCCAATTTCCTGTACACAAGCTGGAAACGTTTTAGGAAGTACAACGCCTACGCCACCGGCATCACGCAGAATGTGCAAGACTGCCTAACCAATGACACAGCCTATGCAATGCTGGCAAACTCCGAATTTGTAGTTATGCTGCGTCAGACCAAGGACATTGACAGCGTAGTAGAACTGTACGGCTTGTCCGAGCCGCAGCGGAAATATTTGCTGTTGGCCCAACCCGGTGAGGGAATTATCAAGATGGGCAACAGCCTTATCCCATTCAATAACCCTCAACCGAAAGACACCAAAACATACAAATTACTCACGACCAAACCCGGTGAAATGGAGTGAATCCTATGAGTGAAAATGAAATCCGCGTGCTGTATGTGCAGCCCGGTAAATACCCGGAGGAACGCACGATTCCCAACACATTAAGGGCATTGCAGGAGCTTGTCGGCGGTGATATTGAATGTTGCCGTCCGTGGAGAGATAGCGTTTGCGTTATCTGCAACGACTCCGGGAAGATTGACGGTTTGCCGCCTAACCGGCTTTACGGACATACAGATTTTCTTGCAGGTTCTTTTGTGGTCTGCGGCAATGGCGGAGAAGACTTTATCAGTTTGACTGATAGACAGGTTTTCTTATATGAAAGGCTGTATCATAACCCTGTTGTCTTTCTCCCCACGCCGCACGGCCTGTTGCCGATGAAATGCAC
>ENA-UOJQ01001722-UOJQ01001722.1-human-gut-metagenome-genome-assembly--contig:-P63-NODE-1722-length-15918-cov-7.062157_pt1 | contig 15918 bp, 19 predicted proteins | sample MGYA00242352_ERZ723899 | MGnify/ENA metagenome assembly ERZ723899 | reverse complement strand
AAAACTGATTTTAAAAAATGGATGGAATGTAAAACAAACGGATGAATATATCGCAAAATTCCTGGCAGACGAAGCTCCAAAGCCGAAAAAACGCCTGGTTATTGTTAATGATGTAAGAATTTATTTAAACAGTGTAAAAAAGATTGTCAGCACTATCAATGATGCCGGTATTCCTGCGCAAATCAAGCAGGAAGTTGACGGTGATGATGTTATTGTAACATTGCGCATAAAAAATACCAAAAAGCCGAATATTGCCAAAAATAATTAACACTGTGGATAATGTTGTTATTTATGTTTAAAACAGAAACTGAAAATGGTTTCTGTTTTTATTTTGCCTGATTTTGAAATTTTATTATACTGTTAGGTGAAGATATGGTACAATAAAAACAAGGAACGCTTTTATAATTTTAATTAAGGGATGAGTTGTGTATGGGTGATATGATGATGTATGCCGTAATTGCAGGTATTGCTGCCGGAGTTTTTTTCTACATGTTTAAAAAAGTCAGCGGCGGCGATTACAAACCTATCGAACTTAAAAACTGCCCGTTATGCGGTAAGAAAACTGCAAAATTTGTTACCATGGGCACCTTTAAGCATGATACTCTGAATAAAGTTATCTGCACTTCATGCAGCGCAACTACCGATGAGTATACATCTTATAAACAGGCTGCCGAAGCATGGAACAACGGCAAAGTTAAAGTAAAATAAATTTTAAACTCCGGTTTATCAAGCCGGAGTTTTCTTTAATTTTATTAATGCTTTTTGTTTATAAATATAGTAAAATAGAATACAAAGCTGCTTTATGGAGGTATGGTTATGAATTACAATGATGTTTTGCAAAATGCACGTGCATGCATAGATACTGCTAAATGTAAGGCTTGCCCTGTATGCAATGGTCTTGCCTGCCGTAATACTATTCCCGGCCCGGGTGCTAAAGGCGTTGGGGATACTGCAATCCGCAACTATCAAAAATGGCAGGATATCCGCGTGCAGATGGATACTCTGCATGAAAATAAACCAGTTGATATGTCGGTGCAGCTTTTTGGGCACAAGTTCAGTTATCCTTTTTTTGCCGGCCCGGTAGGTGCTATCGGCCTGCATTATGGCAATGCTTATGACGAACTTACTTATAATAAAATTCTGGTTTCGGCCTGCGCAGAAAATGGTATTGCCGCTTTTACGGGCGACGGGCTTGATGAAAAAGTAATGATTAGCGCCTGTGAGGCGATTGCTGCTGCCGGCGGAGCCGGTATACCGACTGTTAAACCGTGGAACCTGCCGCTTGTAGAAGAAAAATTGCAGCTTGTTAAAAAAAGCGGCGCTTTTGCCGTTGCAATGGATGTTGATGCCGCAGGGCTGCCGTTTTTAAAAAATATGCAGCCTCCTGCAGGAAGCAAATCTGTTGAAGAACTTGCTGAAATTGTAAAAGCCGCCGGTATTCCTTTTATTGTTAAAGGCGTTATGACAGTACGCGGCGCGCTTAAAGCTCACGCTGCCGGTGCAGCTGCCATTATAGTTTCCAATCATGGCGGCAGGGTTCTTGACCAGTGTTCTGCAACAGCAGAAGTATTGGAAGAAATCTGCCATGCAGTAGGCGGAGGCATGAAAGTACTTGTAGACGGCGGTATCCGCAGCGGCGTTGATATTTTTAAAGCTCTGGCGCTTGGCGCTGACGGTGTTGTAATTGCCCGTCCGTTTGTAACTGCTGTTTATGGCGGGGCAGAAGAAGGCGTTAAAGTTTATATTGAGAAACTTGCCGGTGAACTTGAAGATACCATGAAAATGTGCGGCGCCGAAAATATTGCTGCTATTTCGCGTGACATGGTACGCATTTAATGGAGGGGTTAAGTTGTCGATTGAAAAAGTAAGAAAATATTTTGCCGCACGCGGCATGGAAGACCAGATTTTGGAATTTGATGTTTCCAGCGCGACGGTTGAACTTGCTGCCAAAGCCTTAAACTGCGACGGCTGCCTGATTGCCAAAACACTTTCTTTTTTGGTTCATGATGATGTAATTTTAATTGTTGCGCCGGGTGACGTTAAAATTGACAATCATAAATATAAAATGCATTTTGGCGTTAAAGCAAAAATGCTGCCTGCTGCTGAGGCTGAGCAATTGATTGGGCATGCGGTTGGCGGGGTTTGCCCCTTTGCCGTTAATGAAGGCGTAAAAGTTTTTCTTGATGAATCTTTAAAGCGTTTTGAATTTGTTTATCCGGCTTGCGGAAGTTCCAACAGCGCTGTTAAGCTGACGATACCGGAACTTGAAAAGAATACTGACCATTTTTCCGGATGGGTTGATGTTTGCAAGTTAAAATAAAAAAATGCGGCTTAGCCGCATTTTTTATTTTCTGTATCAAACTATTTTTATTTCAGCGTTAATGTTTTTTAAAGTTTCCGGTACAAGTTCACATGCCAGAACAAATTTATCGGAAACTTCGCTGATATTTTTTATATTATAAGCATTTGTTTCATTAAAACCAAAGCGCTTGTAATATAATGGGCTGCCTATTAAAAAAGCTACATTAAAGCCCTGTTTTACGGCTTCGTTTAAAGCGTATTTCATTAATGATGTACCTACGCCGCAGTTGCGGTATTCTTTTTTTACGCTGAGCGGCGCGACAAGAAAGGCTTTAACAGGTTTGTTGCTTTTTAAATTTTGTTTAGTAAGCATTATGTGCCCGATAAGATTATTTTTATCATAAGCGGCAAATTCCAGTTCCGGTACGTAATTGCTGCTTTTACGCAGCTCCAAAACAAAATCCTGCTCGGTTCCGTCGCTTACTTCCGCAGTTTTAAAGGCTTTTTCTACAAAAGTATAAATTTTATCGTAATCCTCTTTGTTAACTAATTTTATATCCATTTTAAACTCCTTTCTCTGCTATTATATTTTAATTTTTTTCTTACGGCAAGTAATGCAATAAATGTTTCACGTGAAACTAAAAAAACTTTTTGCTTTTCTATATGTTTGGCTGTGAAAATGTGATAAAATTATTAAGAAAGTTTTAGTGAGTTTTTATGAGGTGAGTAGTTTGGTAAAAGTAATTGCAATCGCAAATCAGAAGGGTGGTGTAGGCAAAACAACAACTGCCGTTAACCTTGCAGCCTGCCTGGCGCAGAAGGGCCGTAAAGTTTTAATGCTTGATGCCGACCCGCAGGGCAATGCCACCAGCGGCCTTGGTTTTGATAAGCGCGATATAAAAAAATGTATATATGATACCTTAATTAATGATGTAATGATGAAAGATGTGCTTCTGCACAGCGATTATGAAAATCTGGATGTAATTCCGGCAACAATTCAGCTTGCCGGTGCGGAAATTGAGCTTGTAAGCCTTATGAACAGGGAAGGTCGCTTAAAAAATGCGCTGGAACGCGTAAAACATGATTATGATTATGTTTTAATTGACTGCCCTCCTTCTTTGGGGCTTTTAACCATTAATGCCTTAACGGCTGCCAATTCTGTTCTTGTACCTATTCAGTGTGAATTTTATGCCCTTGAAGGTGTAAGCCAGTTAATGAATACCATTAAACTCGTGCAGCGCAACCTTAACCCGGCATTAAAGCTTGAAGGCGTTTTGATGACCATGTTCGACCAGCGTACTAATTTATCAAGCGATGTTGTTGGAGAAGTACGCAAATATTTTAATACCAAAATGTATAATACAATTATTCCCCGTAATGTACGTTTAAGCGAAGCGCCTAGCCATGGGCAGCCTGTTATAGTTTATGACCCTAAATCCAAAGGCGCTCAGGTATATATGGAACTTGCCGCGGAGGTACTTGGCGATGAATAAAAAAGGTTTAGGCAAGGGGCTTGGCGCAATTTTTACGGATAATGAAACCATTGCGCCGGTTGAAGAAGTACAGCCTCATGAAAAGGAAATAGAAATTGCTGTAAGCGATATAATTCCTAATCCGCTTCAGCCGCGCAAAACTTTTGATGCCGATAAGCTTGCAGAGCTTACTGAGAGTATTAAAGAACATGGCGTAATTCAGCCGTTAATAGTTAGAAAAAACGGTGCCAAATATGAAATTGTAGCCGGTGAAAGACGCTGGCGTGCTGCTAAAACTGCCAAACTAAAAACTGTACCGGTTATTGTACGCGAATACGATAACGCTAAAATGGCAGAAATTGCCCTTGTTGAAAACATTCAGCGCCATGACCTGAATGCCATTGAAGAAGCTGAAGGTATTAAACGCTTAATGAATGAATTTGGCTTTAATCAGGAGCAGGCGGCAAAAAAAATAGGCCGCAGCCGTACAGCGGTTACAAATATTTTAAGGCTTTTAAATTTACCGGCAGCTGTGCGCGAAGCAGTTTCACGTGAAACTTTAACGATGGGGCAGGTAAGGCCGCTGTTGTCGTTGGAAAACGCACAGGAACAGGAAAAGCTGGCACAGATAATTGCTGAGCAGGGGCTTTCTGCAAGAGCGGTGGAAGAAATTGTTAAAAAAATAAAGAACGGTGAAGAAATTACTTTTGAAAATGATGCGGAGCAAACAAAAAAATCCAAAGGAACCCGCAAAAATAAATAGACAGAAATCAGCATTTATTGCAGAGATTTTCAGAACCGTTTGATTGAACTTTTGGGAACAAAAGTAAAAATTGTGCCTAAAAACGAAAAACAGGGCAAAATAGAAATTGAATATTATTCTGCTGAAGATTTGGAGAGAATTTATGAGCTGCTGGAGCAGCAGCCGAAGCAGAACAAAATTAAAAGAGAAAAATTTACAGTTTAATATGTTTATGAGGGTGAAAAGATGAGAGGGGTAATAAAAGGCGTGAGCTTATTATGAGCGGCCTGGGTACAATTGCCAATGCGGCAGCAATTATATGCGGAGCACTGGCCGGGATAGTTTTACGCAGGGGCCTGCCTGAAAAATGGCAGCAGACCATTATGCAGGGTGTTGCGCTGTGTATTGTGGTAATAGGGCTGCAAATGGCTTTTAAAACAGCTAATATTGTAATAGTTGTGGTTAGCCTTGTAATAGGTTCAATTATCGGCGAATATTTTGATATTGAAGGCAATTTACAGAAATTCGGCAGCTGGATAGCTTCCAAGGTGTACCACGGAAAGGACGGCAGCTTTGCAGCGCAGCTTGCGCGCGGGTTTATATCATCTACGCTTATTTTCTGCATTGGTGCAATGGCCGTTGTCGGAGCTTTGCAGGACGGTTTAAAGCAGGACCCTACAATTTTATATGCGAAAGCAACGCTTGACGGTATTATTTCTGTAATTTTAACTGCTAACCTTGGTATAGGCGTAGCGTTTTCTGCATTCAGCGTATTTATTTATCAGGGCTGCTTAACTTTGCTGGCTGCTTTTTTACAGACGGTAATGACGGAAGCGGTTTTAAACGAAATAACTGCCTGCGGCGGCGTTTTAATAACTGCCATCGGCATAAATATGCTGAAAATATTGGAAATACGCATTTCGAATCAGCTGCCGGCAATATTTATTGCCTGGCTGCTGGCATACATATTTATTTAAAACGGAGGTAATATTTTGGAGAATATCAATTTAGTGCTGCAAAATTATTTGCTGCTTGTGATTATAGTTTTACTGGCATTGGTGATAATGTTATATGTAATGTATAAAGGCCAGAAAAAAGAATTGCAGGCACTCAAAGAAAAATATGATTTTTTTACCCAGGGTGATAATGTTAACTGGGACGAACTTTTAACCAAAACTTTAACGGAAGTGCGTGCTGCCAAAGCAGAGATGCAGGCACTTGAAGAAAACCAGCAAGCAATGCGCGAACAGATGAAAGGCTGTGTTCAGAAAGTAAAACTTATGAGGTATAACGCTTTTGCTGATACCGGCAGTGATTTAAGCTATTCCTTATCTTTGCTTGATGAAAATAATAACGGCGTGGTGCTTTCAAGCATTTACGGCAGGGAAGACAACCGCACTTACGCAAAACCGATTGAAAACGGAAAATCAACTTACAATCTTTCCGAAGAAGAAAAAAAGGTATTGCCGTAAAATTTTGCTCTGAAAAATTCATGTGTTTAAATCGCTTTTAAGGCGCATAAAAAGCAAAATTAATATTCTGATAAGCGTTGACGCAAAAATACAGCTGTAAACGATTTAAATGGATATAACGGCGAAAAGGCAAAATATTATATTTAGGTAAAATGTTGAGTAATTTTAAAAATTTTATATAGATATGGTATAATAGTAAACACGAGGTTTGAAAATGATTTTTGATACACATATGCACTGCCAGTATTCCATAGATTCCAAAATGTCTGCTGAAGAAGCAAAAGCCGCTGCCTTACAGCAAAACCTTGGTATAATTATTACCGAACACTGGGATGAGGATTATCCTACTAACCCGGAGGCTTTTGTTTTTGACATTGAAGATTATTTTAAGCAGCTTGCCCCATACCGCAGCAAAAAACTGCTGCTTGGAATTGAGGTAGGCATGCAGGAAGAAACTGCCGCTAACGATAATCTTCTTGGCAGAAAATATCCTTTTGATTTTATTCTGGGTTCTATGCATTGTGTAAACAGGCGTGATTTATATGAAGAAAAAACATATGCCGGAAAAACCAAACAGGAAGCCGTAGAGGAGTTTCTGCTGGCGACGCTTGCAAACCTTAAGCTGCATGATAATTTTGACAGCTTTGCCCACATAGATTATATGTGCCGTTATATGCCTTATGACGATAAAGAACTGGTTTATACAGAAGCGCCGGAGTTATTTGATGAAGTTTTTAAAATGCTGATAACAATGGACAAGGCAATAGAAATTAATACACGCAGGCTTGACAGTTCTGACGCGGTTAATTCTTTGCTTGTTTTATATAAAAGATTCCGCGAACTGGGCGGCAGGTATGTTACCCTTGGCAGCGATGCCCATTATAAAGAACATGTGGGCAGGCGCCTTGATATTGCCCGGGAAATAGCGAAAGCGGCAGGGCTGGTTCCGGTTTATTTTGAACAACGAAAAATGCAAAGGATGATTTTTTAAATGAAATGTATACGTTTTGAAGCGAATGGCAACAAAAGAATAGGTTTTATTGACGGAGATGTAGTAAGAACTGTTTATGGCAGCCTGGAAACTTTCTGGCGTATAACAGATGAAGTTTTCCGTTTGGAAGATGTTAAGCTTTTAGCGCCCTGTGTGCCTAAACAGATAATTTGCGTTGGTTTTAACTACCGCAGCCATGCTGAGGAGTTTCATGCCGAAGTACCGAAAGAACCGATGCTGTTCAGCAAGGCGGCACATACAATTATCGGTGACGGTGCTGCGATAGTCTATCCCTGGCAGAGCAAAGAAGTGGTTTATGAAGCCGAACTGGGCGTAGTTATAAAAAAACGCATGCGCAACGTAAAACCGGAAGATGTAAAAGATTATATTTTGGGCTATACCTGCGCCAACGACGTAACCGCCCGCGATTTGCAGCTTGACGATGTGCAGTGGCTGCGCAGCAAATCCTTCGATACTTTCTGCCCGTTGGGCCCCTGGCTTGAAACAGACCTTGACCCGACTGACTTAAGCATTAAAACATATTTGAACGGTGAACTTAAACAAAACGGCCGTACAAGCGATATGGTATATAACCCGTATGAAATTTTAAGTTATATCTCCGAGAGCATGACGCTGGATGCCGGTGATTTGGTGCTGACAGGCACGCCGATGGGCTGCGGGCCGATGGTACCCGGCGATGTGGTTACGGTGGAAATTGAAGGAATCGGCAAACTGACGAATACCGTAGTAAAAGGCTGATTAAAAAGCTGACTAATATTATGTGGCTGTAAAAAAAGACGAGCTATCGTCTTTTTTTATTTGGGCAGCTAAAAAAATTTGCAAATGTATTTTTTAAAGGGGGAGGATATATTTTGAATACAGAGCAGCATTTTAAAGCGAGGATTATTATGTTTATCTGCGGCATTGCTGCAATGACTTTCGGCATAGCACTGTCGTGTAAGGCTAATTTAGGTACGTCGCCGATATCGAGCGTACCATGGGTTTTAAGTCTTTGTACTCCGTTCAGTGTGGGATTTTTAACCATAGCAATGAATTTGCTTTTTGTTGCCGTACAGCCGCTTTTACTGCGTGCTTTTTACTGGCGTGAACTGATGGGACAGGTAATAGTTACCATTCCTTTTGGCAACAGCATAGATTTTTTTATGTGGGTTTTGCAGGATTACAATCCGGATACGCTTCTTGAACGCTGGATAGCCTGCCTTGCAAGCGTGGTTATTCTCGCCTTCGGCGTATTTTTGGAAGTACGTGCTAAAATTTTTCTGGCAGCCGGTGAAGGCCTGGTAAATGTACTGGCATTTGTAAGCCATAAAAGTTTCAGCCTTATTAAAAACTGTTTCGATATTTCGCTGGTCACGCTTGCCGTTATTATTGCCTTTATGGAGTTCGGCGGCTTGCACGGCGTTGGCCTTGGCACGGTGGCGGCTGCAGTTTTGGCAGGCAGAATAATTTATTTATATGAAACCTACCTGCATTTTTTTGACAAATGGAAGGTAAAAGCCTGATTATAGGCGAATAATAAAATAGATTGTTTATTATTTAAAAAGATGTTACAATGAAAATGCTGACTAATAAGTCTGACTGATTAATATACAGGCAGGGATACTTATGAAAAATATGACGGAAGGCGAACCGCTGAAATTAATAATACCTTTTATGATACCGCTGTTAATCGGCAATGTTTTTCAGCAGCTGTACAATATCGCCGATATAATTATAGTTGGGCGTACCATAGGCGTTAACGCACTGGCAGCTGTTGGCGCGACCGCACCGCTTTTTATGATGCTGGTAATTTTAACGTTGGGCATGAGCGGCGGCTTCAGTGTCGTTACGGGGCAGCTTTTCGGTGCTGGAGATTTGGATGGCGTGCGCCGGAGCGCGGCAATGTCAACCATGCTTTGCACAATGTTTGTAATTATAATGATGGCCGCAGCAGTAATGTTTATTGACCATGTGCTGGCGCTTATGAACATACCGCCGGAGCTTTATGCGGACGCCAAAAGCTATGTTATGATTATTGTTTACGGCCTGATTTTTATGATGGCCTATAACATGCTTTCCAACATTCTGCGCTCGCTTGGCGATAGCAAAACACCGCTGTACTTTTTAATTGTGGCTACGCTGCTCAACATTGTTCTGGCACTGGTATTCATTATCAACTTTGGCTGGGGCGTGCCGGGAAGCGCGCTGGCGCTTGTAGTGGCGCAGGGCTTTTCCGGGCTGCTGTGCATAATTTATATTGCCAAAAAGTTTCCGGTGCTGCATGTGCATTTAAGCGATTTTAAATGGGACAGCCGTTTTGCGTGGGAACATATCCGCATGGGCCTGCCGATGGCAGTGCAGTTTTCGGTGCTTGGCCTTGGCATGATTATTATTCAGGCTATTTGCAATCAGTTTGGTTCCGAAACCATTGCTGCGTTTACTTCAGCTATGCGCATTGAACAGCTGGCCTTGCAGCCGATGATTTCATTCGGGCTTGCCATGGCTGTATATACGGCGCAGAATTTCGGCGCGCGCAAGTTTGGCAGGATAAGCCGCGGCGTAAAAAAATGCTCGCAGCTATCGCTGGCTTTCAGCCTGTTTGCAGCAGTTATAATGTATTTCTTCGGGCAGGAAATGATTGGCATCTTTCTGGATAACCCAAGCCCAAAGGTTATGGCAGAAGCCAAGCAGTATCTGCATTTAAGCGTGCCGTTCTATTTCTTTTTAAGCCAGATTTTTATTTACCGCAACTCGGTACAGGGCATGGGCATTTCAATGATTCCTATGCTTTCAGGCGTGGTGGAACTGCTTCTGCGTTCTGCGGCGGCCTCGTACTTAACCATTGATTACGGTTATACCGGCGTATGCTATGCCAGCCCGATTGCCTGGGTGGGGTCTTCTATATTTTTGTTTGCCAGCTACCATTACTTTTTAAGGCTGCTGGCGCGTAAAAATTTGGGTTTTAAACTAAAATAAATATCTGTTGGAGGTGCTGTATGGAAAACAAACAAATGCTGGAGGAATTTCTGGAGCTGGTACAGATTCCGGTAAACTCCCGTAACGAAAGGCAGATTGCCGATGTACTTAAAGCAAAGCTGGAAGCGCTGGGGCTGGAGGTTACGGAAGAAGACACCGGTGCCAAAATCGGCGGCAATGCCGGCAATATAAGGGCAGTGCTGCGCGGCACGGCAGATTGTGAACCGCTGCTTTTTTCCGCGCATATGGACCGTGTTGCCAATAATGGTGCCATTAAACCGATTGTTGATGAGGAAAAGGGCATTGTGCATACCGACGGCAGTACGATTTTGGCTGCTGATGACGTTGCCGGCCTGTGCATTATATTGGAGGCGCTCCGCAAATTAAAAGCCTCCGATAAGCCGCACGGCGATATTGAAGTGGCCTTTTCTGTCTGCGAAGAATTTGGTATTTTAGGCGGCAGGCATTTTGATTTCAGCAAATTCCGCGCTAAAAGCGGCTATGTTTTCGACGCTGAAGGCGATATCGGCGGTATTGCCATTCAGGCTCCGGCCAAATGCAGCTACTGCTATAAAATTCACGGCAAGGCTTCCCATGCAGGCGAAGCTCCGGAAAAGGGCATTAACGCTATCCGCGCTGCTGCGGCACTGATTTTGGCAATTCCCGATAACAGGCAGAGCGCAAACTCCACTGCAAATATTGCTTCGGTGCATGCAGGCGGCCCAGCACTGAACATTGTATGCGACTATGCCGAAATAAACGGTGAAATGCGCAGTACTGATGCCGGTGAATTTGAAGCGCTGCTAAAAAAATATGCAGATGCAGTGCCCGTGATTGAAAAAAAATACGGAGTTAAAATAGATTATTCCTCGGATGTGCTTTACAAAGCCTTCTGCCTGAATGAAAGCAGCAGACCGGCGGCACTTACTGCCAAAGCCCTGCAAAAATGCGGCGTTGAGCCTAAATTTGAAAAGAGCGGCGGCGGTATGGACGCTAACCACTTTAACGCTAACGGCATTGAAACCGTAGGCATTGCGGTTGGTTATTTTAATTGCCATACCGGCGAAGAATACCTGAAATTGGAAGATTTTTACAAATGCGGCGAAATGGCAGCGCAGATTGCGTGGCTGGCAGCTGAAAAATAAAAAGAACGGCAGGGTTTAAAAACTCTGCCGTTTTTTATAAGTATTTTAATTTATAAGCAAAACTAATCAATGAAGTTGGTTAAAATCTGCGGCTCGCGTTCAGGCAGGCCGTATTTTTCTTTGCCCAGGGCAATGCTTTTAATTAAAAATGCCATGTTTTTGCCAAGCGTACGCATGGTTTGCAGGCCTTCTTCGTCTTTGCGCACATCCTCCGGCGTAAAGCCGTGTACGCTGTTCCAGTACTGGCTGGAGGCAACCGGCATGCCGACAATGGTGAAGTATTTGTTAAGTTCGTCAAAGGTGGCAGAGCAGCCGCCGCGGCGCGCGGATACAACGGCAGCGCCTACTTTCATGCTCTTATCAAACGGAGTGCTGAAAAAGAGCCTGTCCAAAAAGCTGATTAAATTGCCGTTGGCGGAAGCATAATAAACAGGCGTGCCGACAACAAGTCCGTCACATTCGGCAAATTTAGGTGCAACTTCGTTTACAATATCGTTAAAAACACATTTGCCGTTCTTTTTGCAGGCACGGCAGTCAATGCAGCCGCGGATTGCCTGATTGCCGATATGGACGATTTCCGTTTCTATTCCTTCCGCTTCCAAGGTTTTGGCAACTTCGCTGAGTGCAGTAAAAGTGCAGCGTTCGGCTTTGGGGCTGCCGTTTATTAAAATAACCTTCATTTAAAATACCTCCTGAAAAGTAATTAAATAACTGCTGTAATAATATATTACCACATTAAAGTTCACTTTAGTCAATACCAAAATTAAAGGCACGGTTTAAGCCGTGCCTCGTTTGTTTTACAGTACCTTTTGCAGAAGGTTAATTACGTTTTGGTGGGTAATTTTATTGATGGTTTCGTCGCTGTAATACTTGCTTAAATACTCTATAAGCGGTTTGTAATCCTGTACGCCCTGAATATTATAGGGCGGATGAGAAATGCCGTCAAAATCGCTGCCAAAGCCGATATGGTCATCATTACCGATGAGGTTCAGCATGTAGTCGATATGCTTATACACGCTTTCTATGCAGGCGTTGCGCCAGTCTTCTTCAAGAAACTGTCCTGCAAAGGTAATGCCGGCAAGGCCGCCGTTTTGTGCCAGTGCTTTAATCTGTTCATCGTTAAGGTTGCGCGGGTGGGAGCAAAGGCTTTTGGCATTGGAATGAGTGGCGATAATCGGCTTGGTGCTTGTTTCAATAACGCTCCAGAAACCTGCTGTGGAAATGTGGGAAACATCTACCAGCATACCAAGACGGTTCATTTCCGCTACAACCTGTTTGCCGAAAAGAGTCAGCCCGCTGCCGGTGGCTTCTTCGTTAATGCCGTCGGCAATGTCGTTGCGGTTGCTCCAGGTAAGCGTCATGGCACGCACGCCAAGTTCGTACAGGCAGCGCAGCGCTTCCAGGCTGCCGTCAATGGCGCCGCCTTCTTCAATGGCAAGCAGGGTTGCCGCTTTGTGTTTCAGTACATTGCCTGCGTCTTCGGCGGTACGTACTTGCAGCACATCAATGCCGTTTTCGTGCAGTTTTTTTATTTCCTGATTGTATTTGTCAAGCAGGCACAGGGTATAACGCAGGCCGCCCTGATAGCGGAAAACTTCGGTAGGTACATAAATAGCACAGAATTGCAGGCCGCCGCCAAGGGCAATCTGGCGTTTAATATCAAAGTGCTGTTCGTTTTCGTACAGCGAAGCGTTTTTATTGTAGAGTTCGGTTAAAGTATCGCAGTGGCAGTCGCAGATAAACATTGTATCAGTCCTTTCTTAAAAACAAATAGCTGCCGCAGAAGCAGCAGCTATTGAAGTTAAACTTATTAAATTCCTGCGTAGTAATAGTAGAAAGTCATGCCGAGGGTTACAGCCAAAGCGCCGCACATCGGGATGAAGGTACGTTTAACAAGGTCGAAGCTCGAAACGTTGCCCATGCCGGAAGATACAACGATAACTGCCGTAATCGGGGAGCAGGTACGTGCAATGGAGGCTGCAAAGTGCATCGGCAGAAGCATGAGCACAGGATGCAGGCCCGTATGTGCCGCAACAGCAGGGGTAAGTGCCGCAAAGGCAAAGAACGGAGCATTGCCGCTGCCCATAACGATGGAGCTGAATACGATAATGGCAACCATTACCAGCATCATTGCCATCGGGCCGAAGCCCAGGGTTTTGCTGCCTTCAATAAGGCTGTCGATAGTGCCCATGGAGAGCAGGCCCTGTGCGAAGGTCTGGCCTGCAATAATAAGGGTAATTACGTTGGCCATCTGCATGCCGAGGCCATCAAAGAAGGTCTGGATATCGGCAAATACTTTTTTGCCGTCGCGCCAGCGTGCAAATTCGCAGCAGGCACCGATGAACAGGCCGATGAACATAGCCATAACGATGTTCATTTTAATGGTGGTAATCCACAGGGAGCTGAAGGAAAGAATAAGGCTCAGAGGAATTACAGGCAGAACTGCATACCACAGCGGAGCGGAATCGGCAGGGTTTTCTTCTGCTTTTTCAACTTCCATCGGTTTAACAACATGGCCCATGCGTTTATCCATGTATTTCTGGGTAAAGTAATGCAGCGCACCTACAACTACAAAAGCTACCATAACAATAGGAACCTGATAGTTGGTCCAGTACAGTACGGGGTCTACGCCGGCGGTGGTTGCCGAAAGAATAGTACCGGTATCACTCGGGCTCCAGTCGAAGCACAGGGTGGAGGCAACTGCTGCCGTAGCGGCAAGGCGGCTTACGCCGAGGCCGATAAGAATCGGGAACATGGTTACCATTAAAAGCATGGCAAGGCCGGATGCACTGTTGATGCAGAGGCCGATTAACATGCCGACAACCCAGGTGCCGGAAAGTACAAGGTAAGGGGATTTTAATGCCAGCAGCGGTTTAATGGTTAAGCGTACCAGTGAGCGGGATGCGCCGATGCGGTCCATATAACGTGCAAACGCGCCTACGGACATAATGTTAAGGCCAAGGCCTGCGGCGTTGGAGCTCATGGTTTTGCGCATAAATTCAAATGCGTCGAAGAACCAGGAACCGGTAGAAGCTTTTTCCGGCAGGATTGTGCCGTAACCGCAAAGCACGGCAATGTACATTAAAATCATGCCGCCCAGAAAAAGTACGGGCTGCGGCTTATATTTTTTATAGATAAGAAAGCCTACCCAAAATGTTACAAGTGCGGAAATTACAATACCCATCTAATCATCCTCTCTGTTTTATAGTTAGAACTAACTACAGTATAAGCTAAAACCGCAGGCAAAGGCAAGCAAAAAAGCTATAAATTTACAGAAAATTTTTAAAATATCAATAAATTGTTAAGTTTATAAGTGCGGCTTATATATTAAACGCTGAAAACAAAAACTTTATTCCGCAGTTAATTTCTGCCAGGCTTCCAAAGCGCGGGCAACAAACAGGCGGCGGATATTTTCGTTTTCACCCATACCGTGCAGATAAGGCGTTACTTTAAAGCCGCAGCTTTCCAAAATGGTTTTGTGCGAATCTTCATCGTCACCGGCCATATCGTTATTGGCATGGTCACCTGCAACCATCATGGCGGGCATAATGGTAATTTCTTTAATATCTTTCGCTTTTAAAAGCGGAATAACGGTATCAAGGTGCGGCCAGCCTTCTACGGAATAAATATAGGCGTTGTCAAAACCAAGTTCGTTGAGGCGGTTCTGCATTACCGAATAATAGGCATTGGCCGGGTGCGGCGTGCCGTGCGCCAGAAGAAGGACTGCGCTTGCGGGTGCAGGATGCGGAAACTGTGTGCTTAAAGCCTGTATGGTGTCTTTAATATCGTCACGCTGGTCTTCCTGGCCCATCCAGTACATCAGCGGCGTGCCGAGCGACATTTTTTTAAACAGGGTTTTATAGCGGTTAAAAACAAAAGTTTTATAAGCGTATTCAATGCCGGGAATAATATCCAGCGAGCAGATGGCAACGCGGGTATAGCCCTCCTTATGCAGCGCTTCAAGTGCTTCTTCCGGTGTCGGGTAAGTTATGCCTTCATTCTTTTTAATGCGTTCAATAACAATATGGGAGGTAAAGGCAAGTTCGGCTTTTACGCCCGGGCAGGCGGCTTTTATTTCTTCAAAAACCGCATCAATGGTGCGGCGGCGCGTTTCTTTATAAGTAGTGCCAAAGCTTGTAACAAGAATGGCGTCTTTATCCGGCAAAGCTGAAAGTTCGGGGTTTTCGTAAACGCATACGCCAATTTGTGCGGCGTCAAGAAGGGACGGGGTTGCCGTTTTTACTTCGTTGCTTAATTTGTAGCCTGCTCCCGTATCGGCAGCAAAAAGGGGGTTAAATGTTTTCTGCAAAAGATTCACTCCTTTAAATTTTATAAAAAAACCTTTCTGCCGCGACAGAAAGGTTCTGATATCCGCCTGATGGTGTTTTTTATTTGGTTTTAATGCTGCATTCAGCCAGATGTTTTTTTATCCCTTCAAAAGTTTCCGGGCTGATTACATGTTCAATGCGGCAGGCATCATGTTCGGCAATATCAGCAGGTACGCCGATATGTTCGGCAAAGAAACGGGTAAGCACTTTATGGCGTTCAAGCACTTCCTGTGCTTTGGCAAGGCCGGCATCGGTAAGCACAATATTGCCGCCTGCTTCTACAAGAATAAAGTTTTCGCGTTTTAAAATACTCATGGCACGGCTGACGCTGGCTTTAGTAAAATTCATCTGTTCTGCCACATCAATGGCACGCACTTTACCCTGTTTCTGCTGTAATTGCAGAATCGTTTCCAAATACATTTCGCCTGATTCCTGCAAAATCATAATCAAGACCTCCGTGCTGCAGTTAAAATATTCTATCTAATATTTTA
>ENA-UOJQ01001719-UOJQ01001719.1-human-gut-metagenome-genome-assembly--contig:-P63-NODE-1719-length-15934-cov-10.798665_pt1 | contig 15934 bp, 16 predicted proteins | sample MGYA00242352_ERZ723899 | MGnify/ENA metagenome assembly ERZ723899 | reverse complement strand
AGAAAGGATAGTTATGTTTAAATTAATTAAAAATTTTAAAAAGAAAGATTGGTTATTAATAATCGTTAGTATTGTCCTCATAGTTATGCAGGTTTGGCTAGAATTAAAGATGCCAGATTATATGTCTAAAGTAACTGTACTTGTGCAAACTGAAGGAAGTAAAATGAGTGAAATCCTTAAAAATGGAGGATTTATGCTTTTATGTGCTTTTGGCTCTTTAGTTGGTGCAGTGATTGTTGGATATTTGATTGCATTACTTGCATCAGGCTTTTCTAGAAATCTTCGTTCTAAATTGTTTAGAAAAGTTGAAGATATGTCTATGAGTGAAATTAAAGAATTTTCACCGAATAGTTTAATAACTAGAACTACTAATGATATTACACAAGTTGAAATGTTTATTGGCTTTGGTCTTCAACTTCTTATTAAAGCTCCGGTTACAGCAGTGTGGGCGATTACGAAAATTTTAAATAAAAGTTGGGAATGGAGTATGGTAACGGCTGTTGCTGTAGTTGTTTTGTTAGTAGTAATAGGAATTTTAACAATTATTGTTATGCCTAAGTTTAAGATAGTTCAAAAGCTAACTGACAAATTAAATGGGGTTACTAGAGAAAATTTAACGGGTATTAGAGTAGTTAGAGCTTTTAATGCTGAAGAATACCAACAAGAAAAGTTTCAAGATGTAAATAATAGTTTAACAAATTTACAATTATTTAACCAAAAGACAATGTCAATTATGGCACCCGTTATGTATTTAGTTATGTATATGTTAACATTAGTTATTTATTTTATTGGTGCTTATTTAATTAAAGATGCGTTAATGGCTGATAAAATTGGTTTATTCGGTGATATGGTTGTATTTTCTTCATATGCAATGCAAATAATTATGTCATTTTTAATGCTTGCAATGATATTTATGATATTACCTAGAGCTCAAGTGTCTGCATCAAGAATAAATGAGGTATTAGATACTAGTGTTAGTGTAATTGATGGTAATGTTGAAACTAAAAGTGAAGTAGGTACAATTGAATTTAAAAATGTTTCGTTTAAGTATCCTGATGCCGAAGAGTATGTGTTAAAAAATATTTCGTTTAAAGCAAATAAAGGAGATACTGTTGCATTTATTGGTTCAACTGGTTCAGGTAAATCAACATTAGTTAATTTAATTGTTAGATTTTATGATGTAACTGATGGTAAAATATTAATTGATGGAGTTAATATTAAAGATTATAAACTAGAGTATTTATATAAATTAATTGGATATGTACCTCAAAGGGCTGTTTTATTTAACGGAACAGTAAATAGTAACATTAGTTATGGTGAAGCAATGGAAAAAATTAGTGATAAAAAAATAGTAGAAGCATCTAAGGTTGCTCAAGCTGATGAATTTATTTCTAAAATGGATAATGGATATGAGTCTCATATTGCTCAAGGTGGAACCAACATTTCTGGAGGACAAAAACAAAGAATTGCCATTTCAAGAGCTATTGCTAAAAATCCAGAAATATATATTTTTGATGATTCTTTTTCTGCTCTTGACTATAAAACAGATGCTGTGCTTAGAAGTGAATTAAAAAAATATACAAAAGACGCTACAAGCTTAATTGTTGCTCAAAGAATTGGGACAATAATGAATGCTGATAAAATAATTGTTCTTGATAACGGAGAGTCTGTGGGTGTTGGTACACATGAAGAACTATTAAAGAGTTGTGAAGTTTATAAGCAAATTGCTTTATCACAACTTTCAAAGGAGGAATTAGATAATGCCAAGACCAAATAAAGATATAACAAAAGCAAAAGATTTTAAAGGGGCAATTAAAAGATTATTAAAAGAGTTATCAGGCTTTAAAAAATTAGTTATTATATCTTTAGTTTTAGCTGCTTTAGGGGCTATACTTACTATCGTTACTCCGAATATATTATCTGATTTAACTGATGAAATATCTAAGGGATTAGTTTTAAATAAAGATAATTTTTTAAAGTTAACTAAAGAAGTAACTAGTAGTTTAAATGAAGAGAGTATAAGTAAGGTAATTGATTTTAGTGAAAAAAATATTGGAAAAGTAATGATGAGTTCAAATATTTCTAAGAATGATTTAATGAAATTCCAAGAAATAATGGCGAAGTTAAATGATGAAACTAACAATAAATCATTTAAAGCAATAAGTGAAATGCCAGATAGTATTTTAGATATTTTAGTTAATAATGATGAAGATGCTAAAATATTTATAAAAAGTTTAAATAGTAATTTAGTAATACCTGAGGGTGTTGCAAGTAAAATATTTAACGATATTGAAATTGATGGTCATGTAATAGATGCTGCTAGTCAAGGGAAGTTTTTAGAGATTGTTAGCAATATAGGTGAAGATGTAAGTGCCACAGAAATGTATAGTCTTGTAGATAACATGCCTAGTTCTGTGAAGGTGGTTGTAGAACCATATATGAATATAGATAAAATTAAAAATATTGCCATTTTATTAATATGTATTTATTTAATAAGCGCTATATTTGAATACTTTGAAGCAATATTAATGACTGATGTGTCAAATAATTTTGCTAGAAAACTAAGGGGTAATATATCAAGTAAGATTAATAAATTACCTTTGAAATATTTTGATAAGCATGCTATTGGGGATATATTATCTAGAGTTACAAATGATGTTGATACAATTGCTCAATCAATGAACCAATCATTATCAACTTTAGTAAGTGCTATTACATTATTTATGGGAACTACTATTATGATGTTTGTAACAAATAGTGTTATGGCTATTACGGCTATACTTGCAAGTTTATTTGGATTTGTGTTTATGGCATTAGTACTTGCTAAATCGCAAAAGTATTTCGTTGCTAAACAAAATGAACTTGGGGCTTTGAATGGACATATTGAAGAAGTTTATTCAGGATTAAATGTTGTTAAAACTTATAATGGTGAAAAAATATCAAATGAAAAATTTGATGAATTAAATGATAAATTATATAAAGCAAATTGGAAGAGTGGATTTTTATCAGGATTAATGATGCCAATGATGAGTTTTATTGGTAACTTTGGTTATGTTGCTGTTTGTGTTGTTGGAGCTTTACTTGCTTTAAATGGACATATTAGTTTTGGTGTAATTGTTGCATTTATTGTTTATGTTAGATTATTTGTTTCACCGCTTTCTCAAATTGCGCAGGCGATGACTAGTCTCCAATCAACTGCTGCAGCTAGTGAAAGAGTATTTGAATTTTTAGATGAAAAAGAAATGGCTGATGAAAGTAATATTAAAACTACTTTAGATAAAGAGAAAGTAAAAGGTAATATTGAATTTAAAAATGTTGAGTTTAAATATGAAGGTAATGATAAACCAACAATTAAGAACTTTAGTGCTAAAGCTAAAGCTGGTGAAAAAGTAGCAATTGTTGGACCAACTGGTGCTGGTAAAACTACGATGGTTAATTTACTTATGAAGTTCTATGATATTAATAAAGGAGAAATATTGATTGATGGTGTTTCTACGAAGGATTTAACACGTAGTAATATTCATGATTTATTTACAATGGTTCTTCAAGATACTTGGGTATTTAATGGTTCAATTAAAGATAATATTATTTATAATACTTCAGATGTTTCAATGGAAATGGTGGAAAGTGTTTGTAAAACTGTTGGTCTTGATCATTTTATTAAGACATTACCAAACGGTTATGATACTATTCTTAGTGATAATGACTCTGTTTCTGCTGGGCAAAGACAACTTCTTACAATAGCTCGTGGCATGATACAAAATGCTCCATTCTTGATTTTAGATGAAGCTACTAGTAATGTTGATACAAGAACTGAAGAATTAGTGCAAAAAGCAATGGATAAATTAACTGAAGGTAAAACATCATTTATAATTGCTCACAGATTATCCACAATAAAAAATGCTGATTTAATACTTGTTATGAATGAAGGTAATATTATCGAACAAGGAACTCATGATGAATTAATGAAGCAAAATGGGTTCTATGCAGAACTATATAATTCACAATTTAGGTTATAATTGATAAAAGTTTTTACGATGTGTTGTAAAAACTTTTTTTATTGCATGTTTTTGTGATATAATATGATTTAAGTTTGAGGTGATATTATGCAAAAACATGTACTTGTTGTAGAAGATGACAATGATATATTGGAACTTTTAAAGTTATATCTTGAAGCTAGTGAGTTTTTAGTGTCTGATGCTTATGATGGTGTTGAGGCATTAGATATATTAAAAAATGAAAAAATTGATTTGTTAATTGCAGATATAATGATGCCAAGGATGAATGGTTATGAATTAATTAAGAGTGTTCGAGTAAATAGTAATATTCCTATTATAATAATATCTGCTAAAAATATGGATAGTGATAAAATATTAGGCTTAGATATTGGAGCTGATGCGTATGTTACTAAGCCATTTAATCCTTTAGAGGTTGTTGCTTATGTTAAGGCTCTTCTTAGAAGATATAATGAACTTAGTGGTAATAGTAAAATTAATGATGTAATAAATATTGGAGATTTATCTTTAGATTTAAGTAAGTGTATTTTAAAGAAAAATAAAAAAGTTGTGCCTTTGACATCAACTGAAATTAAAATTATAGCAATGATGTTAAAAGCCCCGGGGAAAGTTTTTACTAAGCAACAAATTTATGAGTGTATTAGTGGAGAGTTTTATGAATGTGATGATAATACAATGATGGTTCATATATCAAACATAAGGGGGAAGATTGAAGATAATCCATCTAAACCTAAATATATTAAAACAGTTAGGGGGTTAGGTTATAAATTTGAAAACAAAGAAGAAATATAGTTTTAGTAAAGTAATAATTGTACAATTTGCAATTTATACTTTTATTGTTCTTGGAGGTTATATCCTTATAAATATATTTGTTAATTGGCGACTTAACAATAGTTTTTTAGTGCTTGAAGACTTCTTAAAATACGAGGATAAATTAAAGTATGAAGATTATGGTGGCATACCTATGGCTAAGTTTCCAGGTTGTGATTTTGCGGTTTATGATAATAATAATGAACTAATATATTCAACTGATATAAATATAGATATAAGTGGTGATGATTTAATATTTATTAATGATTATAGTAATACATATTATTATAATATATTTAATTATAAAGAAAAAAATAAAAATAAAATTATTAAAATATATAAAACTACTTATGATGATGAATATGATGAAATAGTTGTAGGGAGTGCAAAACTTGATGAAGATTTAAATGTCTTAGAAGGAGATTTATTTTCTGGTGCTAAAAATTTGACTGAAAAAGAAATTGATTTATTAAATGGTTATTATAATGATGAACAGATGATAGAAAAGTATTCATTTAATACAGTTTATGATTATGATGTTCCTGATGGTAGTAATAGAACATTGTTATTTATGTCACCAATGTTTAATTCTGAAGCTTATGATAAAGCTGTTGTGGATGCTCAAAGAATTTGGTTTATTGCAATACCGTTTTTACTTATTTTAATTTTAATAGAAACATATTTTTTTAATAAGAAAATTAAAAGTAGTTTAAATGAGTTAAATAGAGTTATTAATTCATATGGAGAAAATGGTTTAAAAAATGATTATCATTTACCAAAAGAATTTGAAAGTGTTGTTGATAGTTTTGAGAGTTTAATGAAAAAACTTAAAAATGTAGAAAAAGAAAAATTAAAGATATATGAGGATAAGCAAAAGGTTGTTGCTAATTTGTCCCATGATTTAAAGACCCCTTTAACTGTTGTGCGGGGGTATTCGAAAGCATTTTTGGATGGCGTGGTTCCTAAACTTAAGGAAAAACAATATTTAGAAACTATTTATAAGAAATCTATTGTAGCAACTGATGCTATTGATTCATTATTTATGTATGCAAAATTTAATCATCCTGAATATAGTCTTAATATGGAAAATGTAGATATTGTTGAATTTACTAAAAATTATTTAGCAGAGAAATATAGTGAAATAGAAAATAATAAAATGCAATTAGATATTGATATAAAAATTGATAAATTAAATGTTAATATAGATACGAAAGCTTTTAGAAGAATATATGAAAATTTAATAAATAATTCTATTAAATATAATAAAAATGGTACTACAATATATTTTAAAATGTGGAAAAGTAAGGATTTATTTATTTCTGTAGGGGATAATGGAATTGGAATAGATAAGAATATTAAAGATAATATTTTTGAAGCTTTTGTTACAAGTAATAGTGCAAGAACTAGCGGTAATGGAACTGGTTTAGGACTTTCTATTGTTAAAAGTTTAGTGGAAATGCATGGTGGTGAAATTATATTAGTTGATAAACCTAAAAATGGAATGAAAACTGAATTCTTAATAAAAATTAAGGTTTGATTAAGATTTAATTTATTTTAGTATTATATAATTAGGATGAGGTTGATTATGAAAAATGTATTAGAATATTTAGAAAATGTTAAAACAAATAATTTAGTTATTGATAAAAATGGTAGTATTAGTTATCAAAAGCTTTTAGAAAATAGCAAGAAAATTGGTAGTGGACTTGGAAAATTTGTTAAGAATAATGACCCAGTTCCTGTTTATATGGAAAAAGGTATTAGTGCATTAGAGGTCTTTATGGGAGCTTTGTATTCTGGGGGATTTTATAGTTTACTTAATGTTGGGTTGCCTAAAATGAGACTTGAACAAATTATTAATGTTTTAGATGTAGATTATATTGTAACTGATAATGAACATTTAGAAGATGCTAAAGTGTTTTTTCCAGATAAAGAACTTATATTATATGAAGATTTAATTAAAGAAGAAATTAATGATGATTTACTTAATGAAATAAGAAAGAAAAAGATAGATTTAGACCCAGTTTATGCTAATTTTACAAGTGGTTCAACTGGTGTACCTAAAGGGGTTATTGTTGGAAATCGTTCAATAATTGATTTTGTTGATAATTTTGTTGATACTTTTGGAATAAAAGATGATGATGTAATTGCTAATCAAGCCCCATTTGATTTTGATGTTTCTGTAAAAGATATTTATCCAGCTTTAAAAACTGGGGCAACACTTGTTATTGTTCCTAAAGAATTGTTTTCTAAGCCAGCTCTATTAATTGATTTTTTAGTGGATCATAAGGTTACAACAATGACATGGGCAGTATCAGCTTTATGTTTAATTTCTACTTTCCATGGGCTTGATTATAAAGTTCCAACAAGTGTTAAAAGAGTAATGTTTAGTGGTGAGGTTATGCCAATGAAACATTTAAAATCATGGATGGAACATTTACCTAATGCCATGTTTGTAAATTTATATGGACCAACAGAAATTACTTGTAATTGTACATATCACATAATTGATAGAAATAGAGAATATGAAAAAATACCAGTAGGAATTCCATTTAATAATGAAGCAGTGTTTTTATTAAATGATAAGAATGAGTTAGTAACTAAAGAATCTGAAAAAGGTGAAATTTGTGTTAGAGGAACAGCTTTAGCTTTGGGATATTATAAAAATAATGAACAAACTGATAAAGCTTTTGTTAGAAATCCATTAAATGATAAATATATTGAATATATTTATAGAACTGGAGATTTAGGATATTATCAAAATAATGAATTATATTTTGGTGGTAGAAAAGATTTTCAAATTAAATATATGGGACATAGAATAGAACTTGAAGAAATAGATAAAGCTATTGGTTCTTTTGATGGTGTTCTACGAGTATGTTCTATATTTAGAGAAGAAAAAAGTAAATTGTATGCTTTTTATATCGGAGACATGGAACCTAAAGAATTACATGAAAAATTGTCAAAAGAGTTACCAGTATTTATGATACCTAGTAAGTTTATAAAAGTAGAAGAAATGCCTTTATCTAAGAATGGAAAAATTGATCGTAAAAAGTTAGAGGAATTGATATAATGGAAAAGTCATTAGAAAAGAAATTAATAAATGAAGTAAGTACACCATTTTATGTATTTGATATTAATGTATTAAGAGATAGAATTGATTATTTAAATAGTATGATGCCTGAGAATGTTCATTTATGTTACGCAATGAAAGCTAATCCATTTGTAGTAAAAGAAATAGATGAAATAATAGAAAAATATGAAATTTGTTCTTATGGAGAATGGAATATTGCAAAAAAAATGGGTGTAAGTGATAGTAAGATGGTTATTTCTGGGGTTTATAAAGATGAAATAAGTATTGAGGATATTCTTAATAATTATAAGAATGGAGAGGTATTTACAATTGAATCATTAAATCAAATTGAACTTTTAAATAAATTAACTAAAGAAAAGAAAAAAGTGATTAATATTATTTTAAGACTTACAAGTGGTAATCAATTTGGAATGTGTGAGGAAGAAATAATTGAAATTTTAGAAAATAGAGCTAAATATGAATATTTAAATATAATGGGAATTCAATATTTCTCTGGTACTCAAAAGAAATTATCTAAAAGGATTATAAAAGAATTAGAGTATGTTGATGAATTTGTACTTAATTTAAAAAATAATCTAGGATTTGTGGTTGAAGAATTAGAATTTGGTCCTGGTTTTCCAGTTGTTTATTTTGAGACAGAACAAGATTTTGATGAGCAGACTTATTTAATGGAAATTGCAGATAAGATTAAGAATATGAAATATCAAGGACACATTACAATGGAGCTTGGTAGAAGTATTGTGGCATCTTGTGGAAGTTATTATACAAAAGTTGTAGACAAAAAAACTAATAAAGAAGGAAATTTTGCTGTTTTAGATGGAGGTATGAATCATTTAGTTTATTACGGTCAAATGATGGCAATGAAAAAGCCAATGCTAGATATATTACCAAAAAGAGAAGATAAAATTTTAGAAAATTGGAATTTAGTTGGGTCATTATGTACAATTAATGATTTGATAGTAAAACAATTACCTGTTTCTAATTTGGAAATTGGTGACATATTTGTTTTTAAAAATACAGGAGCTTATTCAATGACTGAAGGTATTAGTTTATTCTTAAGTCGTGATTTACCTAAAGTTGTGTTTGTTCAAGGGGGAGAAATGAAAATAGTTAGAGAAAATATAAATACGTATAAATTTAATATGCCAAATGAAGGAGGTGAAATATAATGGAAAAATTAATTGAAATATTAGAAGATTTAAATCCAGAAGTTGATTATTATACATGTACTAATATAATAGATGGACATTACTTGGATTCACTTGCAATTTTATCACTAGTCGCTGAAATTGAAGAAGAATTTGATGTTGTTATACCTACAGTTGAAATAATTCCTAGTAATTTTAATTCTGCTCAAAGTTTATGGGCTTTAATAGAAAAAATAAAGGAAGAAGATTAAAATGCAATATTGTAGTGCATTGTATTTGGCAGTTTTTTTACCAATAACATTACTTATTTATGCATTTACTTCTAAGAAGAAAAGATGGCTTGTTTTATTAATAGCAAGCTATATTTTCTTCTTATCTTTAAGTGGTAAATTAATTGTTTATTTATTATTTTCAACTTTGTCAATTCATTATTTTGGGTTATGGCTTGATAAAATAAATAAAACTAGGGATGAAAAGTTAGAACTTTGTTCTAAGGATGAAAAAAAAGAGATAAAAGAAGAATATAAGAAAAAGTCATATAAGATAGTATTGTTTGTGGTGTTAATTCATATTGGACTACTAGTGGCATTAAAATATACGGGATTTTTTGGAGAAAATCTTAATAGCTTATTGGGTGTTTTAGGTGTTTCATTTAGGTTTAAAATACCAAAGATAATTGTTCCAATAGGAATAAGTTTTTATACTTTACAAGGATTATCATATATTATTGATGTTTATAAAGGAAAAATTAATGCTGATGATAACCTTGGAAGGTTAGCATTATTTATGGCTTTTTTTCCAAGTATTATGGAAGGACCAATATGTAGATATAGTGATACATCAGAGGCATTATATGATGGTAATAGTTTAACATACAAGAATTTAAGTTTTGGTGCTCAAAGAATACTTTGGGGATTGATGAAAAAAATGGTTATTGCCGATAGATTAAATCCTTTTATTGAAAAAATATTTTGTGAATACAGTAATTTAGATGGTGGAGTAATTTTAATCGGAGCAATATTTTATACTATACAACTTTATATGGATTTTTCTGGAACAATAGATGTTGTTATTGGTAGTGCAGAGATGTTTGGAATAACTTTACCTGAAAACTTTAGGCAACCATTTTTTAGCAAGAATATATCGGATTTTTGGACTAGGTGGCATATAACCTTAGGAACATGGTTTAGAGATTATATATTTTATCCAGTGTCTTTAAGTAAACCAATGAAAAAGGTAACACTTGTTTCCAGAAAAGTTTTAGGTAATCATTATGGTCCTCTTTTAGCTGGCAGTATTGCTTTGTTTCTAGTGTGGATAAGTAATGGTTTGTGGCATGGAGCTGCTTGGACTTATGTTTTTTTTGGAATGTATCATTTTGTTTTAATAGTATTGGGTAATGTATTTACACCTTTAATACAAAAAATATGTAATAAAATTCATGTAAATAGAATGAGTAAACCATATGTAATGATACAAATTGTTAAAACTACAGTACTAGTTATTTTTGGAGAATTATTCTTTAGAGCTAATACACTAGCTGGTGGATTTACAATGTTTAAAAAAATATTTACAGATTTTAGTTTGAATTCAATACATAATGGTTCATTGTTTAAATTGGGTTGTGATAGAGCAGATTTTTTAATTATAGGAATTGTGTTGTTAATAATATTTGTTAGTAGCGTTTTAAAAGAAAAAGGAATAAATATTAGAGAAAAAGTTTCAAAAGAAAATATAGTTGTTAGATGGACTTTGTATTATATTTTAATTCTTATCATAATTGTTTTTGGAGCTTATGGGTTTGGGTATGCACCGGTGGACCCAATATATGCAAATTTTTAGGGAGGAATAATGGAAAATTTAAAGAATGTATTTAAACCAATTATTTTTGTTTTGATATTGTTTTTAATTTTACTGGGAATGTCAAAATGGTTTGTACCTAAAAGTAATGTTAAAGGTAATGGAATTATTGAAGCTCGAGCAAATGGGGTTTTTGGAGAAGAAAAAAATACTATTGATGTTTTAGTGATTGGGGATAGTGAGTCATTTACAAGTATTTCGCCTTTACCTATATGGAAAAAATATGGTTTTACTATGTATAACGGGGGTGTTTCTAGACAATATTTAGTTGATACTTATGATTATTTAAATAAAGTTTTAGAATATCAAAGCCCAAAGGTAGTGTTGTTGGAAGCTAATGCTATTTATAGAAATATAAAAATTAATAATATTATTACTACGAAAAGTCAAAATATGTTACCTATTTTAAAATATCATGATAGGTGGAAGAAAATGAATGGAAGAGATTTTATAAATAGAGTTAATTATACATGGACTGATGAGTTGAAGGGGTTTTATTATAATGATACAGTAATTCCTCCGAAATATGTCGGAGATTATATGAAAAATAATAAGAAAAAAACTGGTATATCAAGTGTTAATAAATATTATTTAGATAAAATTGTTGATAAGTGCTTAGATAATAACATAAAAATAATTTTATATACAGTACCTAGTACATTAAATTGGAATAATAAAAGACATGAAGAAGTAATGAATTATGCAAGTAATAAAAATATTTCATATTTAGATTTAAATATGTATGTTGAAGAATTGGGAATAGATTGGAAAAATGATTCCCGAGATGGTGGTGACCATTTAAATTATTATGGAGCTGTGAAAGTTACTGATTATATGGGTGATTATTTATATAATTTAAATATTTTACCAAATCATAAAGGTGAGGCTAAGTATTCTTCTTGGGAAAATGCTTATGAATTATATGAAAATAAAATTTTAAATAAAAATATAAAATATAATGGTATAAGTTTTTAAAATATTTGGTATAATATATATGGTAAATGAAGAAGAGATGTTTTATCTTTTTGAGGACACTAATTTTTTATTAGTGTTTTTTGTTGTATTTTTGTTATTCCGTCAAAAAGTGCAAATTTTGTCTGAATTAAAATAATACCCGTCAAAATGGCGGATATTTTTGTCACTCCGTCAAAAAACGCAATTTTTGTCTGAATTAAAATAATACCCGTCAAAATGACGGATATTTAACAACTTTTCTTTTCATAAAGACTTTCTATCATTCTATTAATAGTTTCTTTGTCTTCTTCTGGTAATTCATAATATTTATTAATTATATCATCACTGAATAAACCATTTATTGAAGTATCTAAAGCTTTAGCTATTTTATATGCAACTGGTAAAGATGGAATTCTTTGATTAGTTTCATAACAAGCTATACTTTGATGGGATACACCAACCTTTGTACTTAATCTAACTTGGGTTATTTTTTTCTTTTCCCTTAATCGTTGCATATACACAAAATCAAATATATCATTTTTAGCCATAATTATCACTCCTTGTTATATTATGAACCAAAAATTAGCAAAAATGTTTCACTTATAGTTGCAATTTATAAAAATGTGTATTATAATGTGAGTGACGAATAAAAAAATAACAAATTTTGTTTTCTTTGTTATTTAGTTTCTTTCGTCAATACGTTTAGCAATTACGTTATGCTTTATGTTGTAGGTAATTAATTCTGCACTTGTTACACCAAGTATTGCAGAATATTTATCAAGAAGTTCAAGTGTTGGTTTCCTTCTTCCATTCTCTAATTGGTTTATATATGGAAGAGTACTCCCTAGTAACTCTGCAAACTTTTCTTGTGACATTTTTCTTTGATATCTATAATACTTTAAGTTTATCGCGAGTATTTCTCTGCTGGTAAGGTTTTTCAAGTATTTTCACCATCCTTCAACTTAAATTATAAAAAATTGCTATACTTATGTCTTTAATATACTTGTATAATATAAAAATATAGTTTATAATATAGGTGTATAAAATATAGAGGAGTTGTTTAAGTATGAAAAAGAAGTATAGAATTATATTATATACAAGTATATTTTTATTATGTGTAGTTGCTAGCATTATATTAGTTGTAAAAAAATCTAATAGTGTTTATGAGGAAGAAAGTAAACCAAAAGTTGTAAAACATAAAAGTATGTTGTCAATGAATTTAGAACAAACAGCAGGAGCAGGCGATTATAAAACAGTAACTCAAAGTAAATGGCCAACAGAAGGATATAAATTTAATGCCGAATTATCCAGATGTGAAAATGGTTCAACCTTAAGTTGGGATGATACAAAGAAAGCAGTGATAGTTTCAGGTAATTTGTCAGATAAATGTTATGTGTATTTTGATATATATGTTCCACCAAGATTTGATGAAACATGTGATACTAGTACTTTGGCTTGTTATATAGCAAAACAATATACAGGAACGCAAGGTGACAATTCACTATATTATCATGATAGTAATTTAACCAATGGAGCTGGAGATAATTCATATAGATATGCAGGAGCAAACCCAAATAACTTTGTGTGTTTTGGTTCAGATGCAAGTCCATGTCCAACAGATAATTTGTATCGAATAATTGGAGTATTTGGAGAAAATTATCATGGAGTAACCGGAAAACAATTAGTAAAATTAATTAAATATGATTATATGACAACGGATGAATTAGGAACAGATGGGGATTATTCACAAACATACAAAGAATGGGGAATGGATAGTACATATAAAGGAACATACGGAGATGGAGAAAGAATAGGTGTTTATTACTGGAATTATAAAGCAACAGGAAGTGCAACAAATACATGGAGTACAAGTTTGTTAAATAAAACGAATTTGAATACCAACTTTATTAATAATATAGGAAGTACATGGGCAAATAAGATAGCAATAACAACGTGGAAAGTAGGAGGAAACACATGGGCTAATATAGGTACAAAAACTTCATCAGTAGCATATACAAATGAAATCACAAATCCAGTAACAACAAATACAACAGATAATGCAACAACATATAGTGCCAAAATAGGATTAATGTATGTAAGTGATTATGGATTTGCAGCAAGTCCAGATGCTTGGACATTAACAATGAGTTCATATAATAATACAACAGCCACAAATAATAATTGGATGTATATGGGTCTTTATGAATGGACCATTTCCCGTGATGCGGACCGTTCGGACCGTGCGTTCGATGTGGACTTCGGTGGTAACGTGAGCAACTTCAACGTGCACGGCAACTATGGCGTGCGGGCGTCCTTCAATCTTGAGTCTTCGGTAAGCTATGTATCGGGTTCGGGAAGTATGAGCGACCCGATTGTGATAAACTAGTGCTTTAGGTCGTGGTTTGTCTAGCGACGAAGGTGCTAGGCAAACGGGGTGAAAAAAATATAGCAGAAAGTAAACGGTTCAGTAATTTTTTGCAGAACAATGGCTGCCGAAGTTGCGACGTAGGAGCAATTGTGGCAGTAGGCGAATTGGCATTCTTTGTGATGTAAGACCAATATGTAGGGAAGAGGGTAATCTTGTGGTAATTTCCCGTAATGCGGACAATTCGAACAATGCGTTCAATGTGAACAACGATGGTAACGTGAACAACAACAACGTGAACAACAACAATGGCGTGCGGGCGTAGACCTTTATAGTTCTAGTGACTATGAGATTAAGGTTTTGTAGTGAATGAGATAAAGGACAAAGATTATCCTAGGGTGAAAACTCTGAATAGGAAATACGGACGGGAAAGCATACGTGCATTCCCTAATCGCCGTATTGGGTTTGCTAATGGTTATTGTCTTATAATTCCCACTTATTAAGTATTAAAAAGGTTGTAAAGGAGTTGATGTTAGTGGAGAAGAATAGTGTAATTTTGTATAAATCAGGGAAGTTTTATAATGCTTATGGAGATAATGGTATTATAATTCATAATTTGTTAGGATATAAGTTTGTAAGCTATAAAAATAGTGCTGGTTTTCCTGAAAGTGCAATAAATAAGGTAAAGGGTGTTCTTGAAAAAGAAAAATTATCATATATGATATATGAAAAAGATGCTTTTGTATCAGAGTATAAGGGTATTAACAAAAATTATAATAAAGTATTAAAAGATTCTTTGAAAAAGTTAGAAATGGAAGAAAGACTTAATAGATTACAAAGTAAATTAGATAATTTTACATTAGATGATTTAGAAAAAGTAGTTGCAGGTATTGAAGATGGAACAATTAAAGAATGAAAGATTTTTAATAATAAAAAATGTTAAAAAGTTTATTTTGGGTTTAGAAAATTTACTTGTTACATTTCCTAAGAAAGATACGTTTAGTAAAGATAGAGTATATAATGATGCATTAGAATTAATAGAATATATTACTTTAGCTAATTATGAGAAAAGAAAAGATATGAAAACAACATATCAAATAATGGCTTTAGGTAAAATTAATAAATTGGATTTTTATTTAGAAAGAGCATATAAATTAAAGTATATTAGTGAACGTCAATTAACAACTAAAGCAAATGAACTAGCAAAAATAAATAAAATGATTTATGCATGGTGTAAAAATGAAGGATAATTTAAATATTAGTAATTTGCTTAGGATATATGAAACTGAGATAAGCAAAAATGTTAAAAATAAAAATAAATTGTATGATTTTGAAATTAATAAAATGCAATATATTGAAGATATAATAAATATGTTAAATAATGGAGTTGTTGGTCATAAACATTATAATATTTTTCTAATTTTTGTACCAAAATGTAGATTAGTTATGAGTCTTTAAGTTAAAGATAAAGTAATAAATCATTTTCTGACTAGATATATTCTTGAAGCAAAATTAAGTAAGTATTTAGATTGTAGAAATGTTGCTACTAGAAAAGGGATGGGTACTGATTATGCTATAAGAAAAGTAATTAAGTATATTAATATATTAAAAAGAAAGTATAAGACATTTTATGTATTAAAACTAGATATTAGTAAATATTTTTATAGTATTGACCATGAAGTGTTAAAAG
>ENA-UOJQ01001718-UOJQ01001718.1-human-gut-metagenome-genome-assembly--contig:-P63-NODE-1718-length-15947-cov-5.966713_pt1 | contig 15947 bp, 20 predicted proteins | sample MGYA00242352_ERZ723899 | MGnify/ENA metagenome assembly ERZ723899 | reverse complement strand
GAGAAAAACTAACTGAACATGAAATGTATAAAGATGTTTTATTAAAACTTTGGACCATGAAAAGTAAAGATGAAAAACAAAGCTTTATTTCAAAATTCATAGATAATGCTACATTAAAGAAAAATAAAGACGGAAGTTTTGATATAGAAAAAGTAAATTTTAGAAGTAGCTTTATTGAACAGATAGACAAGCTATATGATAAAGGAATTGTTGATGTTCCTACTATGATAGAACGAGATGGAAAACTTGAAGATGGAAAACTTGAAGATGCTAAAGTTAGTGTAAATATGAATAAAGAACAATTAGAGGATTATATAGGAACATTGAAAAAAGAATTAGATATTAACTATATGGATTTGGGAGAATATTACTTCCATGATGATAAGATTGACGAAAATTATGATACTAAAACAGAAGTTGCAAAGATTAGAAACAGAGCTGTAGAATTTAAGATTAAGAAAAATCAAAAGATTATAAGATTTGTAGCAATAAAACAATTTAAAAACTTCTTGGCAAAACCAGAAGGAAAATTACGCTTGGGTGTTGTTACCAACATTACTTCGAAGAAAAAGCATAAATAATTGTTGCAAGAATGCTCATGATATTTTCTCTGCAACAATTAAATTAACGTGGCACGTTTGGTTTTTACTTTAGTAAAAATGAAAGTAGCGATAGTTAATTTATGCCTCGCAGAGCCCCCGAGTTATGATAGTATGTCATAACTCATAGGGGAGAACGCTTTAGTTAAGTACACTAAAATGTTCTCCCCATAAAATAGCTTGTTTAAGCTGTTTTTCTTTTATCTAACATTTTTTCAATTACCATTGTCATATTCTCAAGACTAACTGGAAAAGAAATTATGCCGACACCTCTGTAATATATGTCTATTTCTTGAACTTTTTTATCATCTATTTTTTCTGCTTGATGAATTAGTATCTTTTCTATCAATTCATTTAAAATTTCTGGCGTTAGTTCAGTTATTTCAGTATATTTTTTTACATTAGATATAAATTGTGTTATATCGGTATCTTTCTTTTCAGTATTTTCAATATCTTTTGACAATTGTTCAATCTTTGCTTTTAATTCTTTTTGTTCGTTATCATAATTAAAAGATAAGTTTCTAAATCTATCATCTGTAATCTTTCCAGATACATTATCTTCGTAAATATGCATAAATAAATTGTCAATTTCTATTACTCTTTTCTTTGCTTGTTCAAGTTCTTTCTTGTTTTTAGAAATATGCTTTAACTCATCTTGTGTAGATTTGGCAAGCTGTTCTTGAATAAATAAATCTTCATAGCTTTTTATATATGAAACTACTCTTTGAATATTCTCTAAAACAATAACTTGTAATATATCATCTGAGATGTAATGAGATGTGCATAGCGAAGTATCATGCTTATAACTTGAACATCTATAATGATCTTTAGCTTTCAAATCTGTTACAGGTGACTGAAAATACATTTTTTTGCTACAATCATTGCAAAATAGTAATCCTGAAAAAATACTTTTCTTTCCTGACCTTGTAGGCTTTTTTCTGTTATTTCTTAATTGTTTTGCAATATTCCAAGTATATTCATCAATAATTGGCTCATGGGTATTTTTAAAAATTTTTCTATCTTCTTTCAGGATTTTTACTTTAGTCTTGTCTTTATAAGAGCGAGTAGTACATTTAAAATTTACTGTATCTCCAATATATTCTTGTCTATCTATAATCCCAGCTACAGTAGTTCCACACCATTTATATTGATATTCAGTATTTGAGTTTGTATTAATACTTGCATTATATTCTGATGGAGTTAATATCTTTCTTTCTCTTAAAATTCTAGCAATTTCACAAGTACCATGTCCTTGAATAAATAGACTATATATTTCCTTTACAACTTCTGCTGAGGGTTCATCTATTAACCATTTTGTTTTATCATTTTCATCTTTTTTATAACCATAAGGCACATTATTAGCAAGTGAAATTCCAGATTCACCTTTATTTTTAAGAACTGCTCTAACTTTTTGACTTGTGTTTTTGGCATGCATTTCATTAAACCAGTCTTGAATAGGCAAGAAATCATTTAGACCTTTACTACTATCAATATTATCCATTATAGCAATATATCTAATATTAAGCCTTACAAAATCTTCTTCGAGAAGTTGTCCTACAATAAGTCTATTTCTTCCAAGTCTTGAATGGTCTTTTACTATAATTGTTCCAACTTGTCCATTTTCAGCAAGTTCCATCATTTTCATAAAGGCAGGTCTTGTAAAAGTAGTTCCAGAATATCCATCATCAACAAAGAATTTAATGTTTTGAAATTTGTTATCTTCTGCATATTTACTTAAAATCAATTTTTGATTTTTTATACTATTGCTTTCTCCTGCAAGTTCATCATCTCTTGATAAACGGCAGTACAAAGCAGTTATTTTATCGCTTTCTAGCTGTTTCATTATTTTCTCCTTTCTTTGACAGCTCGAAATACGATATAAAATTATAGTTACTACAATTCAAGTAGTGTTTATAATATACCATATTTCAAACTTAAGATTTCAAAAAATCTAGTTAGTATAGTGTGTTCCGAATTTTTGTTAAAATAGGTATTTACTTTATAAACAGAACCTTTTATTTCTTTTTCAAAGTTCAAATTTTGTTCTAGATAAAAACTTTTTAAATATTCTGCACGTTCTTCTTTATTCATTTTAGAGAGTTTATTACAAAACTCGTTTTTTAAATTCTCTAAAAACTTATATTCTTCATTAATTAATTCAATTCTATATATTTTTTCATTATCTTGCATCTCTGTCAGCCCTCCTTTTCTTGTATTCAGGAGAGTTTCTTAATTTTTGTTTTTCAAGACTTTCTTTTTCTTTATCTTGCTCACGGGCTTTTCTTTCAGCTTGTATCTTTTCTTGTTCAAGTTTTTGCTTTTCTAATACATCTTGTTTTTCTTTATCAAATAGACTTTTAAAGAAATTTGTAACTTTTTGTGGTGCGAGTTTTATAGCATGGAAGTAATCTTTTGTTTTTTCTACTAAACCATCATATTTTTCTATCCATCTATTTACGGTGTTTCTTAAATTTTCAATTCTAGTATCTCGTTCATAAATTTCTTTATCTGCTACAATTCCTTTTTTAGCATATTGGGTCAATGTTTCGTAATCTTTTGGTTCTAATTCAATTTTCTTTGAGAATTTCTTTTGTTTACCAAAATTTGAAATATCTTCAACTTTTTTATCATATTGCATAAAATTATCAAAATTCGATTGCTTTTCAGCAACGTTATTTGTTATTTTTTCAAGTTTTTCAGATTCTTTCTTTATTTTAAATTCTAAATCTGTTAAATGTTCTTTGGTACTGCCTTTAATACCACGAATAAATCCTCTATAACCACTATCAGACATATATTGAAAAAATCTATCTTGTAATAAACTATATGATTTTATTAGTTTAGCTTTTCCATTTTCATCATATACAGGATTACCAAAGTTATCAGTTAATTGTTCTGATTTCCATTTCTTACTATGGCTCACTTGGTTGATTATTTCTTTTGTAGTACAGATTAAAGACTTATCTTTACATCTTTTAGACCACTTGATTTCTTTTTTTACAACAGGTATTGCTACAACATGCAGATGATAATGATATATAGGTTTTCCATATTCTTCTGTTAAAGCAGTATTTAATTCATCTGCATGCATAACTGCTGATATAATATTGTCAGTTCCCATTTCTTGTTCAGCAAAGTGAAATGCTTTCTCATAAAATTCTTTTGCAAATTCATAACCACCATGTTTTTCAAAATAGTCAGAGTTAATATCAAATATAAGTTCATCAAATAAATTTGCATTTTCTCTTAAACCTCTTAATGATACTTGTCCACTATCAAGCATTTCTTTTAATTTCTCATTGTAGGTAGTTTCACATCTTTTGTAATGTACATTGTTTGGTGTTTGCTCTAAATCAACATTCATATTAGAATATGATTTATTTTTTCTTTCGTTGTGTCTTTCAGCTTTAGTTATACTTGTTTTAGTATAAGTTTCTACTCTAGCTACTGAATAATTTGTTTTGTTCTTGTCCAATATATTTCCTTTCTGTAGGTAGCTAAGCAAGCGACCGAAGGGAGCTGTTACATAACTTTCTAACGAAAGTATGTAACCCATTATGATACTTTCAAAACTTCGTTTTGGAAAGATGTCGTGGGCTCCTTGCGGAGGGCTCATAAATTATCTAATCTTGCGATAGATAATTTATGTTTGGCTTCGCCAAAGCAAAAGAATATATTTAATACCGTTCATATATTCTTTTGCTCATCTTAACAATTTATTTACATACCAAAAATAAATTGTTAAGCTCTTTTTGTTTCTGTATAAATAGAGAGGGCAGAAAAGTTATGCACAACAAAAAGACCATAAGCGATATACCAATACTCTATTTACCTACATGAATACAATTTTAATAAGCTCAAACAAAATTTGAGTTTTAAATATGTACTCATTTTTTAGTGTGTATGTAAATAGAATATTGAACTTTGCACTCATGGCTTTCTTAATTACTTATAAATACTGGACAAGTTTACTATTATTATTTTAAATTTTTCACACTTTCTAATAACCAGCTCGCAATCCTATATGCGACTCGTTTTCGCCTGGCCTCTGAGGAATTGTAAAATTCCAAAGAAGACATCAATATTCTTGTATTCTGATTAGAATACACATATTTTATATCACGAATTGTACTGAAAGTCAATGAATTTAGTGCTTTTTAGCTAAAGTTCGTTGAAAATAGACATTTTTTATGATAATATGCTTTTAGTAAAATGAAGATAAGGAGCAGAAAAAGTGAAAATAGGTATTGATATAGATAATTGTATATCTGATTTTGATGATACATTATTAAAAGAATATTTAAAGCATGATAAAGAATTAAGAAACACAGGAATTATAAATGAAAATCCAGAATACTTAAGAAAAGGAATGTTTGATTGGACAGAGGAAGAAGAAAAAAGTTTTTATAATACAAATATTGAAGAGTTTGCAAAAAAACTAAAACCAATAGAAGATTCATCATACTATATAAAAAAATTAAAAGAAGATGGACACAAAATATATATTATAACTGGAAGAAATAATGGAGAATATACAAATCCTAATGAATTAACAACACAATGGCTAGATAACTGCGATATTGTCTATGATAAACTAATATTTACAAATGCTTATGACAAACATGCAAAAACAGAAATATGTTTAGAAAACAATATTGATCTAATGATTGAAGATAGTACAAGAATAAGTTTAGATTTAATAAATAATGGTATTAAAGTTTATACAATGAATACAAGGTATAATCAAAAAGAACCAACATTAGATAGAGTCTCAAAATGGAAAGAAATATATGAAAGAATATCAAAATTAAATAAAAAAGAAGATAATCAAAAAGTAGATGTTATTTTAGACACAGATATATATAACGAATGTGATGACCAATTTGCACTATCTTATTTATTAAAATCACAAGACAAATTCAATATTGAAGCTATTACAGTAGCACCATATCATCATGATAATAATATCTCAATAGAAGAAGGAACAGACAAAAGTTATAATGAAATCATCAAAATATGTAATTGGCTACATTTTGACTGGAATAACAAAGTATTTAAAGGTTCAACAGACTATGTAGTAAATGGCTATAGTGAAGAAAATGATGCAGTAAATAAAATTATTGAAATTGCAAATAAAAATGATAAAACATATATTTTAGCAATAGGAGCAATAACAAATGTAGCATTAGCAATAAGAAAAGAACCTAAAATAGTAGATAAGATTGAAATTGTATGGCTTGGAGGACATAGCTTTTTAAACAAAGATAATAAAGAATTTAATTTTAAGCAAGATGTACAGGCTGTACAAACTGTGTTTGAATCAAAAGTAAAATTAACTATTATTCCTTGTAAAAATGTAGCATCAAATTTAAGAACATCAATATATGAATTAGAGCATTTCTTAAAAGGAAAAAGTGAATTATGCAATTATCTATGTCAAAGATTTTATAATGATGGAGTACATGGTATTCAAGAAAGAAGAGTTATTTGGGATATTAGTGTTATAGCTTATATGATTAATAAAGAATGGTTTGAAACTAATGAAGTTAGTTGCCCAAATATCAACGAGGATACATCTTATGAAATAACAGAAAATAATCATAAAATAACAGTAGTTAATTATTTGAATGTTGATAAAATATACAAAGATTTATTTAATAAATTAGGAGAAAGATAATGTATTATTCAGAAATGAAACAAGCAGTAAAGCTTCTAGCAAATGAATGGAATTTAGGTAAAAAAGAATGTGGTGCGACAGGTAATATTTGTGCTTGGATATATTTATTTACAGTATTAGAAGAAAGCGAAAAAATTGTTACTTGTAAGGACGGAAGAAAATTAATTGGATTTAGTGGATATTCAAAAGATAATTCTAAAAAACATTTATTGAAAAAGAAATTTTACACAATTATGAAAAACAAATTATACAAAAGTAAAGATATTAAAGATTTAGATGCTTTAAAGGTCTATGAAAACAATTATGATTATTTACCTAAAGAATTAGAAAACTATTTTGATGGTGAAGTTTCTATATTGATAGTTGATAAAGATTATAGAGGAAAAAATATTGGAAAGAAATTATTACTTGAAGTATTTAAGCTAGCAAAAAAAGACAATATGAAAAATCTACAAATATTAACAGATGAATCATGTAATTTTAAGTTTTATGAAAATTGTGGGTGCGAAAAAATCTATGAAACTATTGTAAAAAATCAAGAGTATGGTAAATTAGGAAACATATCAAGTGAAAAAGCATTTATATATGAAAAAAGATTGTAGGAGGAAATAAAATGAAGTTATATGTAATTAGACATGGATTAACAAAATGTAATATTGAAAAAAGATATAATGGAAAATTAGATGAAGATATAAATGAAACAGGAATATTACAAGCTAAAAAAGCACAAGAAATTATTAAAAATATAGATATTGATTTAATTATTTGTTCTCCATTATTAAGAACTAGACATACTTGCAATATTATAAATATAAATGATGTTCCAGTAATTTTTGATAACAGAATTGGAGAAAGAGATTGTGGTATATATACAGGCAAAGAACTCGGCGAATTTTACTATACTGATTATTGGAATTATTATTCTAAAATTAAAGTAGAAGGATTAGAAAGTATACAAGATTTATTTAAAAGAGTTAGAAATTTTTTAGATGAAATAAAAGAAAAATATAAAGATAAAAATATTCTTTTAGTAACACATGGTGGAGTGGCAAGAGCAGTGTATTTTTATTTTAATAAATTACCAAAAGATGGAATGTTACAAGAATTTGGATCAAGTAATTGTGGAATTACAGAATATGAAATGTAAGGAGAAATATATGAAATTGACAAAAGAACTAGCGTTACAAATGATAGAAGAATATAGAGGAAAAACGAAAAGTGATAGATGGATAGACCATTGTATTTGTGTAGGAGATACAGCAGGAAAAATTGCTAAAGCTTTAACTGAAAAAGGGTATAATGTAGATATTGATAAAACAATAACATTAGGATATTTGCATGATATTGGAAAATATACTGGAGAATCTCATGGACATGAGATAAGTGGATATAACTATTTAAAAGATAAAGGATATGATGAAGAATATTGCAATATATGTATAACACACTCATATTTGAATAATGATATTATTTGCACAGCTGGAGGAGTTCCAAATCCACAAGATAAACCTTCTATAGCAGAGTTTGTAAAAACACATAAATACACAATAGAAGAAAAATTAATAAACTTATGTGATTTAATGTGTCCACAAGGTGGAAAAGTATTTACAATAGATAAAAGGTTAATTGATATTATGATTAGGAGAGGAGCTTATTCAAATATTCAATATCATATAAAAGAAACATATAAATTAAAAGAATATTTTGATGGTTTGTTGGGTTACAATTTATATGACCTATTCCCAGAAATAAAAGAAAATTTATAAAACTAAAAGGAAGTAAGTTGTTTTTTGCCTTACTTCCTAAATATTTTAATAATAGTTTATATACTAATTTTACTCTAATTTTAACTGTTCGTCCATTTTTTCTAATCTACGAACACTACTATTATTTTTCAATAATTCTAATTGTTTTTTAGCTGTATTATTCAGTTTTACAATTCTTTCACTTTGAGAAATTTCACTCATTATCATTTCAGCATTTAAATTTTCAAGATTTGCCAAAACAACTAAATGTAAGATGTCTGTATAATCTCTAATATTTCCGTCTAAATTAGGATTTTTATCTCTCCATTCTTTTGCTGTCATTCCAAATAAAGCAACATTTAAAACATCAGCTTCATTTGCATATACATATTGTTTTTGTTTTTCAGTTAATGTTGGAACAATAAATTCTTTTATACTATCTGTGTGAATAATATAATTAGTTTTAGATAATTCCCTTTTTACAGACCATTCAATTTTATTTTGATATGATTCGTTAATTTTTAGTCTTTCAAATTCAGTTATTAAATATAGCTTAAATTCTGGACTTAACCAACTTGCAAACTCAAAAGCAATATCTGGGTGTGCGAATGTTCCAATGCTATATCTACCGCCTTTTGAAATAATTCCAAAACTATTTGTTCTTTTTATCCATTGTGTAGGAGACATTGCAAAAGAGTTTTTGCCATATTCAGTTTTAATTTGGTCGAATTCGACCAAATTAAAATTAGGATTATGTAATTTTTCCCAAAGACCTATGTAATCAATTGTACTAACTCTTCTTAACCAGTTTTTCACTGTAAAAGATGGATCACTTGAATTTTGATATTTAGCTAAATCAGTTATGTTTTATCAATTCTAATGACACTTATAGGCGTGTCTTTTACTATTATTTCTGTTTTTATAAGTTCATTTTTCATAAATAAACATCACTTCCAATCTCTGTAAATCTTGAATATATTTTAAAACAATTGTTTACAAAAGTCAAGTGGATTTTTAAATATAAATAAATTCATTTAATATAATTTCTTCAGCCGAATTTTTATAATTATTCATAAGTCCAGTCCATTTTAAAGGGTCAGTATTTTTCAAGTTTTCATCAATAGGATTTTGTTCTAGCATTTGTTTCATAAGTATTTCAAATCTTTCTTTAGCTTGTTTATCAATTTCAACAATATGCTTTCTCAAAGTCTTGTTCATGAACATATATTCAGCCTTTTTATGATTTTTTAAATATTCTAATCTTAAATGCCCATATTTTCCAATAATATAATTATTTTCGTAATCTTCTTTCTCTAAATATAAGTCAGGAATAAAATAATCTCCCTCTTTGTGATAAGTTATCTCTACCATAATAAAAACCTCCTAAAATTCAATTTCACTACTTTTGGAACTATAATTTTATATCTGTTTAGCTGTCTTTTATAAAATATATTTTTAATAAAAATTAAAGTGTACTTAACTTATTCCTACTGGGTTAGGACTTATGACAAGTCAAAGTCCTATAAAAAATACTTTGTATTTTTATAAAGCCTTCGGCTAACAAATGCACACAAATTTTTAACAAAATTTGGCGCACGAACAAAGACGTGACATATAGAATTTTACAAAATTAAAGATAGTAATCATGTCACTTTTGTTCGATGAAGAAATTTCAAAGGAGGTGCTTTTATGGAGCAAGAATTAGCATATTCTTTTCACTTAGGTAGCGACAAAAACAAAAGTAAATTAGCAAAGAAAGTTGCAAAAGAAAATTTATCTGGTACTACTTCTCTATCAAATAATGCAATTCAAAATGCAAAAGACCTGTCTGATGTAAATAAACACAACTTAAGAGATTATGATAATCAAAGAGAATTGATTAGAACTATTTATGGTTCAAATGATATTGTAAATGATGTTAAAGAACTATATTTAGAAGAATTTGAAGAAGCTCGTATAGAGTATAACAATAAGCAGACTAGAAATGATAGAAAAATAGAAAACTATTTTGTAAAGATAAACGAATCTCAAAATGACCTTGCTTGTGAAATTATAGTTGAACTTGGAGATATGGACTTTTGGAATGACAAAGATAAACAATACAGACTAAGAATGATTGATGTATATGATGAACAAGTAAATGATTTAGTTAAAATATTGCCAACTTTTAAAATAGCAAATGCTACTATTCATTTTGATGAAACATCTCCTCATATGCACATTGTAGGTGTACCGATAATAGAAAATTGTACTAGAGGGATGAAAAAACAAGTTGGAAAATCACAACTATTTACAAAGGAATCATTAACTAAAATTCAAGATAAAATGAGAAATGCTTGTATAAAGTCTTTTAATAAATTTTATGGTATGGATGTTAAATTAAAAGAAAAACAAAAAGGTAGAAATCAAGATATAAATGTTAAAGATATGAGTAATTATACAAATATAAAAAAGCAACTTGCTGAAAAAGAGAAAAAACTTGATAAAGCTAATAAACAAACTAATAAACTTGATAATACAACAAAAGATATAAATCAAATATTAGATAATTTAAAACCTGCTAAGTTTAATAAAAATAATATGGTTATTTCAAATGAAGATGTGGAGAAAATCAAAAACTTTACTAAAGATGTAAACTCTACTACTAAAACAGTTAGAAGTGTAAATGACTTGAATCTGGCTATTAAGGATTTTGAACGTACTACATTTGAAACAATAAAAGAAGTATCTTCTTTAAAATATGAAATAGAATTAAAAGATAATGTAATTAGCAGTTTGAAAAGTGAATTATCTACTAAAGATAAGATTATTAATAAATTACAAACTGAAAAAGAAAAACTAAAAACAGAATTACAAAAATTTAAAGGCTTTTGGCATAAATTAGTAAAACATTTTCAAAATAAAATTGGATTTGATAAAGATGAAAAATATAAATATGTCAGTGATGACCCATATAAAAATGGCATTTTTAATGACAATGATAATCGAATTGTTAATGATGTATCAAGAAAAGTTAGACCTGCAGATGAAATTGATATTACTAAAACTAAAAAGAAAAATAATATGGAATTAAAATAAGGAGTGTTATGTGTGGAAAGTGAAAAAGTAAAATATTTAATAAATATGATAAATGATATGGATATAAAAGATAAATTAAGACTAGCAATATGTATGAGCCAAAGCAAATGGTCAGGTCTTATATACAACACTAAAGAAAACTATGAAAAATTTGATGGTATGCTAAAAGATATTGATGAAGAATATAGAACTACACTTATAAACTTTGCAAAATATAAACTTGTAATGTTTGCAATGGCTAAACTTATGGAAATGGAAACAACAGAACAAAATAAAGTTGCATTGTATTTATTTAATCTCATATAAAGACTAGCGTTTAAAACAAAAAATCGTCAAAGTATTGAAATATCAATAAATTTGTTGTATAATACTAAAAGCAAAAACTTTTTGCAAAGCCTTTGAAAGCATAAAAAACTATTCGGAGGCTGATGCCTCCGAATGACTATGAGGAGGGAAAATAATGTTAGTTTTAACAAGTACGGAAAAAATCATTGTAATAATTGCCTATGCAGTTGCCTTTATCTTTACTATGATTATGGCAAAAGTGGTTTTTTCAAAAAAAAGAATATCGCCATCTAGCTTTCGGTTTACAGGTAGCTTATACGGCAGGATTTTATTTTGCAATTTTTTGGTGCATTATTTTGGTGGCAATGTTCTTGGGTTTCTTTCTTTGATAAACTAACATAAAAAAGTCTTAAAGGGGGAAATAACTAGCAAAATCCAAAGTACAAATATCAACACCATTGCTAAAGGAAGGTGGTAATATGTCTAAAATATCTACGGAGGCAAAATTATACATACAAAGCAAACGATTTGGGCATAAATGCAGAGCCTCAAAACCTGTGGACAGAAGTTATAGCAACTTTGCAGGAAGTAATGTTCCGACATTGACAAAGGAACAATATGACAAAGCTATGTCTGTATATCACAAGATGAAGAATATGAGTGCTTGATAAAGGGGCTATTTATATGTTCACTATGTTTACTAGTACGAAACAAGAAAAAGTACTGCGAGGACAAAAAAAGTATTACTTGGCCAACAATGTTAATGTGCAAGGCAAGCGTCCTGTCGCTCGTGAAAATAGCAATGTAAATAGTAAAACAGATTTATCTAAATACAAAAAGTTCTCTGCAGACCTTTCTGATTTTGGATAAATGTACGAATGATGACATTTATAATGGCACTCTTGCCAGGTTAGTAGGTTCTGACTTCTACGATAGTTTAGAAGTGAAACAGCGTTGCGAAGACATTATCAGCACACTATTTATTATCGACTGCCTAGAAGTCGTTGGACATGGCCAATATAAACTTCATATGTCTTTTCCCTCAGTAGTTCCGAGGTGATTATATGGCAGATGAACGGTACATGAAGATGACACCAGAAGAAAAGAAGGTTTGGAGAGAAAAGAGAAAGCCTGCAATTTCTCCTCAAACACAAGGATTTTATCCTAAACCTGGTCCTGGTAGAGAAAATGAGGTATTTGAACGTGCTGCTACTAGGCGAGCTGCTGGAACATATGTTGCAAACAATTAAGACTTTTACCCCATGTACGGAGTTTCCGTGCCTGGGGTTTTAAAATTTTTAAGAATTTATATTGTATTTTATAAAAAATATGATATACTTTAATAAATTGATTGATATTTGTATCAATCGTTATGAGAACCAAAAAAGTTGTAGATAACTACTTCGATGGCACCAAAATGTGTTTTTACGAAACTTCTTGCAATAATTATTAAGAGAGTGTGAAAAAACAAAAAATGAATGTCATTCAAACAAATAATATGTATAGAAAATTAATTCGAAATGGAGAGATTAATAATATGATTAGTAAAATATTAGAAGAAGTAAAAAGTCCATTTACAGATGAGCTAATAAAAGGTTTAATTGAAAAATATATTGCTTGTGGTTGTGATGATAAATTATTTTATAGTGAAATCAACAAATTAGGAAATGTTGAAAAAACTATAGGTCCATATACAAGGTAATAGTATGATTGATTTGCATACACATACAATATTTTCAGATGGGACATGGACTTTAGAAGAAATGTTAACAAATGCAGAAAAGGCTAATATTAGTATATTGGCAATTACGGATCATGATACAGCACTACCACATATTAAATTGAAAGATATTGATATAAAAAAATTTTTTTCGGGCAGAGTTATAGTTGGTGGCGAATTTAATGCTATTTTTAAAAATACAAAGATTGAGTTACTAGGATATAATTTCAATCCAGTTCAATTACAAAACTGGATTGACAATACATATAATAAAAAAGAGGAGATTCAGGGATATAAAGAAGAATTTTTAGAAATTTTAGAATTATGTAAAAAAAATGGAATAAAAACAAGCGATGGATTAAGATATGATGAATCATTAAAATATCCTACAAAGATCATATATAATGATATTACAAAGTATAAAGAAAATAAGAAATTTTTTACAGATAAAGAGTGGAGTATTAGAGAAGCATTTTTTAGAAGTTGTACGTGTAATCCTAATTTCATATTGTATAGAAACTTTTCAAAACAATATCCATCAGCAGAAGAAGTTTCTAAACAAATTAGAAAAGCACGGAGGAAAAGTATTCTTAGCACATTTGTATTTATATTCATTAGATAATCATATTGAATATCTAGAACATCTAGTTAAAGAAAAAATTATAGATGGTGTAGAAGTATATTATTCTGGATTTAATTTAGAACAGATAGAAAAATTAAAAACCTTTTGTAACACACATAACTTATTAATGTCAGGAGGAACTGATTGTCATGGCACAAGAAAACCTATAAAATTAGGAATTGGATTAGGAAATCTTAATATTTCAGAAGATGTAGTAAAAGATTGGATATGGGAGATGAATTAATGAACGAATATTTTGAAAAGTAAGTCGATTTAGTCGGCTTATTTTTTGACTTTGCAAGCGAAAAATACCATCAATATATTGACTTGTTATAGAGAATAAAGAAATTATAAGAACAGAAATGAAAGTGAAATACAGCTTGGTAGGCGTAATGAGAGTTGGAAATGTGGATTATATATCTTTAACAGATTTAGCAAAATTTAAGGATAATGAAAGATATAATTATATTATACAAAATTGGCTAAGAAGTAAAGCCATACTAGAATATGTTGGAACTTGGGAATTGCTATATAATCCTAAATTTAACTCCATCGAATTCGATGGGTTTAAAAATGCAGGCTATCTAAATGAAACTAACTGGTCTGTTAAACGTGAACTTACAAAAACAAATTATAGAATACATACTGATAGTATAAAAGAAAACATTGTTCCAACACTCACGGAAAGTCAAAAATTATATGTCTACGCAAATGATTAAAAATAAATATCCTATCTATAGTTATAGAAATTTTGATAACTATGGATAGGATGTTTGGATAATTTAAGATGAGAGTCTTTTTACTATTCAACAATCATAGGACCGATATTTGTAACAGTACCAGCACCTAAAGTTAAAACGATATCATTTTCTTTAACATTTTCTTTCAAATATTTTGCACAATCTTCCAAAGCAGGAATGTATTGAGCATTTTTCCCTAATTTTACAATAGCATCAGCTAAATCTTTTGAAGAGATATTGTAAGTGTTAGTTTCTCTTGCTGCATAAATATCAGTAACGATTATGTGGTCAAAAGAAAGTAATGCATTAGCAAAATCATTTAACAAATTGAAAGTTCTACTATAAGTATGAGGTTGGAAAACAACCCAAGATTCATTATATTTCTTATTTTTTAGAGCCTTAGCAGTTGCAGAAACTTCAGTAGGGTGATGACCATAATCATCAAAAACTTTTGCACCATTTACCATTCCTTTAAATTCAAATCTTCTATCAGCACCTTTAAAATTCTCTATGGCACTTTTTATTGTTTCTACAGAAATATCATATGCATCGCAAAGAGCTATACAAGCTAAAGCATTTAAAACATTATGTCTGCCTGGAATTGATAATTTAAAATGTCCGAAAAATTCACCATATTTATAAACATCGAATTCAGGGAATCCGTCTTCACTAAAAACTATGTTTTGGGCTAAAAAGTCAACATCATCATTTTCAATTCCATATTTTATGGCTGGAGCCTTAGAATACACAGGTAAATCTAAGCAGTTTAAATCATCTGCATTAATTATTAAATGTCCATCTTCTGGCAATAATTTTACATATTTAATAAATGCTTTTTTAATATTTTCAAGATTTTTGTAATAATCTAAATGATCGTTATCAATATTTAAAATTATTTCTGACCTTGGACTGAATTTTAAAAAGCTTTCAACATATTCACAAGCTTCAATTATAAAGTTTTCACTATTTCCAACTCTGTAATTTCCGCCAAGTTCTTTAATAATTGCACCAACTTGAATACTTGGATCTCTCAATGCTTCAATAAAGCATAATGAAACAAGTGAAGTGGTAGTTGTTTTTCCATGTGTTCCAGAAATTGCTATAGTATTTTTGTAGCATCTGGTAAGTTCGCCAAGAAAATCAGATCTTTCGATAGTTGGAATTCCAAGCTCTTTAGCGTGGACTAATTCAGGATTATCTTTGCTAATTGCAGCAGTGTATACAACACAATCAGCACCTACAACGTTTTGAGCATTGTGACCAATAAAGATTTGGATTCCTGAATTTTTTAGTATATGTAAAAGTTCAGAATCAGTGCGGTCACTGCCAGAAACTGAAAATCCCCAATTTACAAGGATTTCAGCAATCCCACTCATACTAACCCCACCAATACCAATCATATGTATTTTTTTATATTTTTTTATATTATTAATATTTGGCATTATAAACACTCCTTATTTTTGTTTTATTATTATATACTT
>ENA-UOJQ01001704-UOJQ01001704.1-human-gut-metagenome-genome-assembly--contig:-P63-NODE-1704-length-16053-cov-4.842605_pt1 | contig 16053 bp, 16 predicted proteins | sample MGYA00242352_ERZ723899 | MGnify/ENA metagenome assembly ERZ723899 | reverse complement strand
AGGGCCCACTGTAATGCCTCAACAACATTATAGTAGCCCGATGACGGCCGAAAGGCAATGGAGGGGCTGCGATGCCACAACGAACGTTTTTAATGATGTTAATCGTCGTCTGTGTGACGATACTGTGTTTTGTCTGGATGGTGAGGGATTCGCATTGCGGATTTCGTATCGAGCAGGGAAATACGGTGCTTGTGGCAACGTTAGCCTACGAAGTTAAACGTTAACGGGCAACACGGCGGCAGGACATCTGCCGCCGGATTGTTGCGAAGGCTGACCTCAATGCGCCTTGTTTGTCTTTTTTACCGGACGACTGCTGGTTGCTGCTGTCCGGCAGCTATTATTTTTTCCGTCCTGTGCGTCATCAATTATGACAGTCGCTCTCATTTGGTTGTCTCTGGTTAGATGTATTATTAGATATTTTCGGGGTGATTCGATAAAAGTTATCCACTTCAGCACCAGACTGAATGATATATGCAATAAGATCTAAACGATGAATCTCGTATCGTGTACGTAACTCCATCATTTCACGCCATGGAGTACCATGTCGTGCTGGAAAATTGCTGCGGGATTCAGACATGATTTTATCTTTATGTTTTCTAGGTACTGCCTTGAGTGTGTGGATATGATAATTATTTATAATGATATTGTTATCTTTTATAGATAACTGATATGCAGAATTGTATTGATTTTGTCTACAGTGGGCAAGACAGTGCTAAGAATTTGTGGGGAAAACATAGAGACTCCATGCGGCGTCCTGAGATAGACGGCAGACAGGCATTCTGCCTGAAAAGAAAAAGCCGGTTCAGAGAAAACCGGCTGACGGATTATCGTCTAACAGTTGATAGCTACCTCAAAATACTTCTGCAACAGGAACACCGGCAACTTTTTCCCACTCTTTAACCCGATACCGGATCATCTGTGGGAAACGTTCCTTGTACTCATATCCACGTGCAGCCATGGTGTGCATGGTGTTGGCCAGCGTCCTTGATGAGATGCCGGAGATCTCAAGAGGAATCATCGGCAGACTCACATAGGTGGTGTGGATTTCCAGCTTGCCGTCCTCAGCAACCGTGCGGGTAAAGTTGTGAATATCCAGACCAATCACATCCATCACATTGTTCGGATAAATGCGCACATACAGCATGGTGCCGTTTTTAATGTCGATCCCGAAATAACAACTCTTTGAGAATGACAGTTGCTCGTAATCGCTGGTCGGCGCAAAGGGACTGCTTTCTTTTATCTGCTGAACAACCTGCTGGACTTTCTTTTTCTTCGCTCTGGTTCTCAGATATAACCAGAGCGGAGGAATGAAAAGAAGAAAATAACATCCATATGCCAGAATAAAAAGACTTATTGAATGTCTTAGATTATCATCTAATAAATCTGATGTATAAGCGGCTGAGTATAAAAGTAAACACGGTATTCCTAATAAGAAATAAGCGTTGCGGGCCAAGTGGTAATATGCCCACCAGGAAGGATATCTGCTTTTTGTTTTGTTCAAAATAAACCTCCATATTCACCTGAATATATTTTAAACTCTTCAGGTGAATATGGCAATGCTGTTTTATTGGTTTTTCTATGTTTTCATTTTATTGTTTTATTCCGTCTTTATCATCTCTATTAATATTTTTCAGTCTATCTTCCCGAACGCCAGGTGTTCTGCGCATATTGGTATTACCTCCGGCAATAATATCTTTGACTGAAGAAACCATATTTCCCAGCATATTAACACCGTCACGCCCGCCCAGAAAATTAATCACATGGTCAGGCAGATAAGCCTGAAGTGCAAAAATGGCCGCAACCAGCGTGGTACAGGCTCGGGCATAAATCATCAAAAATCCCGCCATGCTGAACACGCCCGTCACAGAGTTTATCTGGACATTCATCAGCGCAGCAGCAAACAGCGCATTCAGTATTGTGCCGCCGGCCACGATGGCGACCGATGCAAAAAAGAACCCGAATACCATCAGCAGCGGTCTGATCATGCTGTCTATCAGGTAGATGTAACCGTAAGCGGCCCGGCTTCCCCTGTCCTGACTTGTTCCCAGATGGGTGGCGGCCCACAGGGGGCCAGCAGCACATCCAATCAGTACGCTGACTATCCAGTTGCCGATGCCGGTCATCCAGAAGATAAACGGGATAAACGGCAGGTAAATAGATAACGAAAAACCGGCACAGAACAGCAAAAACAGCAGGAAGTAGAGTGGTGGTGCGGAGGCTTCCAGAAAAGCCTTTGCTGCATCAGATAAGCCGCTGACGGCATTGACCAGTCGGCCAAAAACGGAGTTGCTGCCGGCAGTAGAAAGCACCCTGACGGTGGTATAACCCGCCCAGATGGTTTCGGTTGTGACCATGGTGTAATCACCAATGTCCTTCATCTTCAGCAGAGGATTTGCCTGCTGACTCGTTGTTCCTGTTCCTGAATGTATGGTTGCTACTTTATTTGAAAATCGAGTTAACCCTGGCCCTATGAACTCTAACAGGGCTGATTGAGGATTTTGAGTATTAGATGCGTGGTATTCACTGGCAGATGTGGTTGTTCCCAGTGCAGGAGTATACGCTGAGTTCTGTAGCTGTGCCTGGTAAGCCCCCTTGACTTCCTTCAGGAATTCCGTATCCCCGGCTTCGCCCAGTGACGAGACGCCACTCACTGTAGGAGCACGGTCGGCCAGTTCAGCCAGTCGCTGGTTGGCGGTGGCAAAGGTCTGGTACCAGGCGCCCAGGGCAACCCAGCCGTAGGTGGTCAGGTAGGATTTCAGCTGCTCCCTGCGCTCAGTTTCTGCGTTATCTGTTGGCAACGCCTTCTGCACCGTTTCTTCATACCGGTTGGCTGCCTTCTGAATACGGCTTTCAATATCCGGCAGGTTGCCGTTACCCGTGTCGCGCCGGGTCCGGTATGCCGACACAAATTCCTGCGCCGCGCTGTCCAGGTCACGGAGCATGGTATCCATGGCGGAGCGCTGTGCCGTCAGAACCCCCTGATATTCCGTTTCAATGAAGGGATTGAAAAAATGGGCCAGCGCGGACTGCTTGTTACTGCCGTTTCCTTTCACGGAGAGACTCACACTCCCGCAGGTGGCGCTGCCATTTGAGACGGTGACGGTATATCTGCCATTCTCTGTCCGTGAGGATTCGCTCATGGGCGGCGTGGATGAACGTGCGGTACGGTTAAAGTCATTGAGGCCCGTATTCATGGCGTGTTTGCACAGTTCCATCTCCAGAATTCCCCGTGCTGCCGTGCGGGTGGAGACATGAACTGGCTGTACGGTCATTGAATAGCCTTCAGCAATGTTTTCTGCCGCTGTCTGAACCATGATATTGGCGGAACCGATGCCCATGATGGATGCGCCCCACAGCATGACCAGTTGCGCCAGACTCCAGCCGGAAGCGGTGGGCACAATCATCAAAAATCCACTCACGACACTGAGTATGCCGACGACGTCCCGTCCGTTGTTAAAGACACTGCCCTGGTGTCCCGTGCGGACAGCATGACGGATACCAATAAACAGAAACCAGACTATCCCCATCGTGGCGATAATTGCGTTAAACACCATGAACAGGTTGCCAATGATGGTGTTGCTGCTGGCTGTCAGGGGATTTGTGACCACATCACCAAAAATGGTGACCAGTGCCTGGCGCGACAGGTCATCCGGATTGGTGGCGGCACTCACAATGTCCTGATAGGTGACGAAAGCCTGTGCAGGTACGGCAGCCAGCGCCAGACCTGCACTCAGTGCTCTGGGTATGATTTTCACGGTAACTCCGGAACCGAAGGGGATGCCCGGGCATCAGCCCCCGGAATGAGGAAAAGAAATTGCAGACCGGACAGTCAGTACTGCCGGTGGGTAATGGCCAGCCATGTGGCCTGTTTCCAGCCGTGCCGGGCCTGCAGGTAATCGGGGAATGTGCCCTGTTCGTCCTCGCTGACCCGACGTTCATTCAGCTGCCAGAGGCGGTATGACGCAATCAGGGCTTTTGAGGCACACAGTGCTGCAATGGTACTCATCAGTAACAGGCAGACCAGGATACGTATCAGGGTGATGACCGGCAGTGCGGTGGCCGCAAGGGCCATACCACACAGCAGAAGTACCGGTATCATCATCAGCCAGAATCCTGTCCGCCAGAACATCCTGCGACGTCGCAGACGCCGGTCCAGTTCGTCGACCGTCAGTCCGCTGGCCCTGACCGCTTCCTCCCAGGTCATACAGACCGGACTCTCCGGTTGCCGGTCGGGCATGAGGCGCTTCAGGCGCGTTTTATGCTGGTCCAGCATATGGCGGCAGCTGCGCAGCATCCAGCGGGTTTCGGCCAGTGGTGCGAACAGATTTATCCCTATATCACCGATGCGGCGGAGACGGGGGGCCGGTTTTTTTTCGTCGATGCTGTTGTCGTCTTTCATCTTACGCTCCCCTGGCTCATGGCCTGTGACAGTTCGCCAAGGCGCTGTCCGTAATACTGCCGTGCGGCCAGCGCAAGTTGCTGCCCGGCGATAACGTTACCCTGACGAATCTGCTCTTTCAGATCGTTCATCTGCCAGTTCAGCAGGGCGGTGGTGCGCAGCAGCTCACGGAGAAGGTTATCGCCTTCCATGCCCTGCAGATCCTGCTGCCAGTCGGTGTTGGCATACCGTCTGCCGGCTTCAAAGGCCTCAAACTCCCGCTGGCTCATGTGGCCACGGGTGCGGGCTTCTGATGATGCGGTCCGGACAAAATATGCCGCAGCTGACGGTGACTGCAGGGCTTCAGTCAGTGCCCCACGGGAGGCTTCATTAGGGGTACTGTCAGCAATCAGTGACAGCTGCGGATGAGAGGCGGCATCGATGATGCCGTTGTATTCATTCTGCAGGCCCACATACGTGCGCCCGGTCTGTGTGCCCACTTCTCCTTTCCCCGGGGCACGACCCGCTGACGGTCTGGCGGTGTTTTTCATATAAGCCGTCGCGGCATCAATCTGTTTCTGATCCCAGGTGAGAGCGGCCGGGGTATCTGCTGTGCCTGCGCCCTGATAGAGCGATCGTACCTGGCTGTCTCCGCCCGGCAGATCGCCCACGGCAGGGCAGACATCAGTTCCGCCAAAGCGGGCATACTCCGCTTCCGTGCAGTAACCGGCGTGGATGCCGGCACTATCATACGCCTCGCGGACCGGGGAGTCCGCAGCCCGGGAGAGACGTTCCCGGATGGGTTTACTGCTGACCCCTCCCCCCTGACTCAGACGTGCCGCTGCAGACGCTGCTGCCCGGCGGCTTTCTGCTGCAATGCCGGACGCGGATTCACTGCAGATGGAGTCCGGCACGCTGAAGCTTTTCCTGGCCTCCTCGAGGCGGTGTGTTTCATTACTGAATATCATCTGCTGACGGGTGGCCTGCCCGTCCTGGGCAATGACGGTGGCCAGTTTTTCTGAGTTCTGGGTGATGGCTGTGCCGGTGGCCGTCTGCATACGGACCATTTCCTCCATGATGCCCTGTATGGTGGCCAGCTCCGGCATGATCTGTCGGGTGACGGGCTGACTGGACACAACATTCACAGAGTAGGCATGGGTGGCAGGGATAACCGCACAGCCTACAAGGAGTGCAAGCAGTGTGGTTGCAGATTGTCTTTGCATTCTTTTTTCTCCGTTTTCGGGGGATACAGGATGTCTGGTACGCGATGACTGAGTGATTCCGGCAGCGGAGCCAGCGGGAAACACTGGAAGCGGCGCGTGATCCATCCCTGACGGTTACGGTTATCGATGAGCGTGAAGGTACGACGCTTCACGCGTTTCAGTGTCGGGGTGTCGCTTTCCATGACCGGCCAGTCTCCGGCTGTGAGTGCCGGTGTGCCGGGGACATCCGGCCACAGCCAGGTGTTGTCAGACATCAGCGCAGTGAGTGGTGCGGGCAGAAGCCAGTGAATGACATGCTGTATATCAAAAGGCGGTCGCTCCGGCACGTTAACCTGCCAGGTGGCCGTTGTTATCAGCGTGCCTGTCTCTTCGGGCAGGGCCAGGCGAATACCACTCATCTCCCCGTCAGCCCGTCTGTCACTGGCAAAAATGACCCGGGGATTGGGGGACGGTCGCAGCGTGAAGCAGGCGGACGGCAGGGTGAAGCTGAAACTGTCACCGTCCACGCGCAGCGTTTTCAGGAAGACCTGTCCCCGTGCAGGACGCCGGCAGCGGGGAGTGATGTGTATGCTGTACATCAGAGGTGATATCCCTGCTTACGGATGAGTTCTGCAGCCAGATCATGGATGACGTTTTCACTGTCATGTGTACGGGCGCGGTGTTCTATCAGTGAGGTGGCTGAACCACGGGGAAAGTGTTCTGCCAGGATCTGGCGTGCCCGCAGTGACCCGAGCTCCTGCGTCAGCGCACGTCTCAGGGCGCTGTCTTTGGGTGAGGAATTCAGTGCCCACAGCTCCAGTGGACCGAGAGTGAATTTCAGGATCCGGGCCAGCGTACCGTTTTTTACACGGAACACAGCCAGTACCGGGACACCGCTGCCATCCGGTGCAGCCCCTTCCGGCATTTTCAGGAAGCGCCGCAGGGTGACTTCAGGGACACCAAAATTATCCCGCAGAAACGGAATTTCGTCAGGGCGGTAACGCAGCAACCAGAGGGTGTTGGCGGATTTGAGAACTGCCGGTGGATAGTCCTGCAGTAGCTGGGTGCTCAGTACTGTGCGTATCCCGAACTTACGCTGCTCCAGCTCCTGGGTGTCCAGGGCTTCCCAGATGAAGTTGATCCCTTTTGCATTGTGCAGTTCGTCATAGACTTTGGTCTTGACCTCCTGATCAAGCTGTTCAATGCGGCGGAAAATCACCTCATGGTAGCGTGGGTCGAGATTTTTCCGTATTTCCTCCTGATACTGCGGCAGGACAAAATCCCCGCCGGCGATTTGTCCTGCCAGCAGGTACATGATGCCGGTGCGCAGACGCCCGGCAGGTGTCTTGTCACCGGCCACATTGTTCAGATCAACGGCCACAACGCGGGTGTCGGGGCTGAGCATAAACCGGGTACAGCCGGACATCATCGGGTAGTCACTGTGTCCCTGATCGAGGGCACGGCGGATGTAGTCCAGTAACAATTCTGCTGAGTTATCGCGCTGAACTGTGCCGAACACATCCCGGATGGATGGCTGTCCCAGCAGGGCGGACATTTCAGCCAGCAGGGGCATGGCCTGGTAGTGTGCCCGCTGGGCTGCGGGGATATTGCCAGCCATATGCAGCATGTCCCTGATTTCAAACCAGGTGGCAGCATTCCACCATCCTGCGTAATGTTGTTCTGCGATGCCACTCTCTTCCAGGGCGAGATCCACAAGGGGCTCTGTTCCTGCACGGTACAGTCTGGGGTTGTTTTCGCCATACTCCCTGAAGGCCAGATCCACCAGGTTGCTTATGATTTGCCGGGTGTCACCGGGATTACAGGGCTGACCGGTGCCGGTATCCACGCACAGTGCGCAGAGTACAGATACCATGAAGTTCTTTTCCGGGGTGGCGGGTTTTCTGGCACCGTACATCACATCAAACAGGTTACGGGTGTGTTCCGGATCATTGCTCAGAATGATCCCCACGGCTTCGTCCTTTCTCTGCTCCGGCAGGCTGTCACGGATAAGCTGTACCAGTCCCTGTGCACTGAATCCCTTGTCGATATAGGCAATGAAAGGCAGGTTCTTCTGGGCTGAGGCTATCTGGATCTCCGACAGTGCGTTGATGAGTACCGATTTGCCCAGACCGGGTGCGCCGGGCGTCAGTTCCGTGTGCTTGTTCTGTTGTGACGATGCCAGCGCGACCTCCCATGCAGAGCCGTCCTCGGTGTGCATCATCAGATTTCCCTGTCCCCGCCAGACAGAGCCGGCCCTGTTCAGGGGAAACAGGGAAAGGGCGTGTGAAAGGGGCGGGTAAAGGGGGACTGGACCGGAACCGTGGGAGGCCGCCAGAACCGTGTTCACCCAGGCACGTCTCGGATCACCGAAGGTGGTGGTGGTGCCGCATACTCCCCAGCCTTCCAGCGCAGATTTCAGGAGAGCCTGGTTGCGGGTACAGACTTCCCGGCTGTTTCCCCATGTGGTGGCAACAATGGTCATGATACAGACCGGATCATGTTTGTTGATGTCATTCAGCATCATCACCGAGTCATACATGGGCCGGAGAGGGGAAATAAAGCTGCTGTAGGTTAGCAGGGTTTTCTTGACCCCAAGCGCCTTCATGCCGCCGGGCATCAGATCCATCCGGATACGCCAGGGGATTGCGCGGGGCACATCCCTGACCAGCTGGTTGAATGTCCGCAGATTCTGGGGTGGCAGGGTAATGGCGACCATACCGTGCCAGAGGTCACCGGCCTTTATCAGGCTGCCGTGTGTTTCAGGCTGTGTGGTGAATAACTGCAGATTCAGCGACGGTGCGTGGAATACAGAGGTATCCTCACCCTGTCGCCAGCCGGCAGGACGGGCATCTTCAGGCAGATGAGGCTGCCATACTGCAGGTGTGCTGTTGCGCTCCAGTTGACGGCGGATTTCCCGTCCCACTTCATGAATATCCATCAGGCGAACCAGCAGACCATCAGAATCATGTGTCAGGGCCTGCTCCAGCGTGTCCAGTAAGGCGTCATGCCGTATTTTGAGTGCGGAAAGTGGCCAGCGCCATGGATCCTGCGCAAATCGGGCTGGCGGAGCGTGTTCAGCGAGTTTCCTGATACGGGTCTGGTGGTCCTTGCGATCGGTCCGGCTCAGCAGTTCTTCAGAGCTCCAGACGGTCAGCCAGCAGCGTTCCCGGACAAGCCAGGGGGTGAGCGTGGTGACTTTTTCATCCAGAACGTCCTGAAGCAGGATCCCCGTGCGTGCGATGGATTTTCGCTGGGGTAAGAGCATGGCTTCGATTTCATCCCTTCCACGCTCCGGATCGCGTTCGAAAACAAAACTGATTTTGTGACCGGAATTTTTCCAGGCAGTGTTCATTCGCTCTGCCAGCGCTGTAATCAGTGATTCCAGTGTGCCGGGGGCTGTCAGGTCCGGGTTTTCATCCATTTCTTTCAGGGCACCGCTGATTTCAAAGACGGAAAGGTAATACCCCTGTTTTGTGGTGGCAATGTAGGGGGCTTTCAGCCAGGGGCGGCGTTCGCGGTCCTGCTGGTCCAGACCGATGACGGTGTGCAGATCACAGTAATCGGGGAAGAATGCGGAAACGGAATACCGTGACAGGGTACTGATACAGTCTTCAATGGCAAAAATAATGCGGTTGATATTCATGGCATGGGGCACTCCGGTAAGGATGAATCATCACGGTCTTATATTTTTTGATGCCACAGCAGGGGATGTGGCATGAAAAAACAGCAGAGAAAATAAATAATCTGTTGAGAGGCAGGTGCGTATTTCTGTGTGATTACAGTAAATAATAAAAATGTAATAAGGTGGAAACACGCTGTCAGCGTAGTGAATTTACTGGCGGATAAGTGATTTTATTAATATGTACAACAATACATTTTCTTCTTTCATTTCGTATAAATACAGGGGGGATATAAAAGAAACGGAGACTGCAGAGACAGAGATGCAGTTGTTTTCCCCGTTTCCTTAATGAAAATTCAGTCAGGGGTGTGGCCGGATAATTATGCCGCGCACTTAATTCCCTGTTGAACTGAAGTATTCCGGCAATATTCAGCAGTACGCCGGCCAGCCTGCCGTCATCATCCCGCAGGAAACGACGGAGTAGCCGGTGCTCTTCTTTGGCGGTACTGTCAGTTTTTCCGGCCAGGTGTGCGTGGATGAGTGTTATAAGCGTCTCCGGGGATATGCGGTGAATTTTCATCATTCTTCTCCTGATTTTGTCGGGGGCACACCCGGATAGATAAACTGCTGGCGGCGAATGAAAAAATCACAGAAGGGCATATCCGGTAATTCCGGGAGACCGGATACGGCAATATCCATCCATGAGAGATAGTTATCGACGCTCACTGTGACGGTGATGCTTTTATGGGTATGGGATCTTTCATGAATTTCTGCAGCCAGAAAGAGCAGCCAGCCGCCGTTAAATGCCGGGTGGCGGAGAATGAACCGGGCAATCTCTTTTTCATCTCCGTCAGGCGGAATATCGTCCGTCAGCGTCCGGATAATAAAGCGCCGGAATGAATCTGCGGAAAACTGATATCCGGCAGTGAGGGTATCCATTTTTTGTTCCTCTGTCAGTTGGGGCCGGCAGAACGTCACCGGCAGCGGTGTGTGTCACATGACGTACTTTTTGTCAGGAAACGAATCTGGCATCAGAATGAGCGCCACCCCGTCCATTTTCTCCCTCAACGTTTTACGCTGTGCCGGCGGCCAGCGGCGCAGGGCATCAGCAAAATCCGCCGGACGCCAGGTGCGGAATTTCTCCTCAACGGCCAGGCGGTTCTGTACCAGGGCATTCAGTACGGCCCGTCCCTGTCTGACTCGCTTACGCTCATCGCTGAAAATTTCCTTCAGTGCCCGTGCATTGAGAGCAACTACCGAGGCCGGATGCAAATCAGGGAGCCAGACCATCACCCCCTGTGCGGCAGCGTAGCCGTTCAGGCAGTGCCAGGCGTGGCAGAAGGCACAGAGATGAAAGGGCGGGCCTTCCGGCTGCAGCAGTTCACTTTCATTTTCGCTGAGTGCATCTGTTGTGACGATTTGTGACTTTTCCACATGACGCAGGGCCAGTCGCCTGGCCGACAGGCGGGCCTGTGCCAGGGACCGCTCCGCATCCTGCAGGGTTCGGGTGTGTTTCTTTTTTTCGTCAGCGTTTTCCGGTACCGGATGTTTTTTCAGGCGCATCACCCGGGTGAGGTTTTTTTCCAGCAGGACGACCGTATCCCGGCAGGTGTCAGCCATCTGCTGTAATGGCCATGAATCCTCCAGAATGAAGCGGTGAGTGACGGTCCTGCGACAGCAGGGACAGCGTCCGGGTGTTGAGAGCACGGGTGGTGGCAGCAGGGATTCACCGCTGAATACCGTGTCCGGTTGCGGGAGCGGGAAAAGCCAGCGTTCCCGGACTGGGGCGATGAGTGGCGGGGTCTTTTTCATACGCTTTTCTCTCTGTATACAGGGTGACGGCAGCCAGAATCAGTGCTGCTATAGCGGTGGAGTAACACTCTGCAAACACAAACTCCTGATTATCCCGGTTGTCGCGGGCAATCACGTTGCCGTGCTCTGTTCTGAGCAGGGTGAAAGGGGGCAGTTCACAGGACATGGTCTGGTCCTCCTCATTGTGTGAAGACGGCACCGGTTTCCCGGTGCCTTTGCGGATTAACTGATTGAAACCGGAGAAAGACCGAGCGTTTTCTGTCCGCTGCCCATCAGTTCCGGTACGACGGCAAGGCCGAGGCCGACCAGAATTGACAGCAGGCAGGCCAGCCCTGCACCGGGTTTTTTACCGATTTGTTTGAGGCCAAGCAGGCCGCTGATAAAGAGCACCAGGCCAATAACCTGACCGATAGCCACAAACGAACTGCTGGAGCCTCTGGCACCATCGCCAACGGTTTTAATCATATCGAAGAGGGTATTTGCCATTGCAGTGTGGGGCAGCAGCATCACGGGAAGCAGCAGTAACAGGCGTACCAGCCGGTCACGGCAGGCCATCAGGCATAACTGAACATAAACAGATGCAGCGCGCAGACGCGCCGCCATGGCACGAAGTCGTGACATAGTGTCTCCTTTATTAACAGATTGATTTACTGAAAAAATACAGGGGGTCAGAAGGCGATACCGAGGCTTGCCAGAGTGGCATCGATAACCCGGTCGTTGAAAACCAGCAGAACGCCGGCCACAAACTTGACGTTCCCCTTACTGATGGATTCACTGGCGCTCAGGGCGGTATGCCCGTCCAGCAGTGATTTGCGCCAGATGGATATGCCGTTCATGACAAAACCGACGCCGGCCAGTTTTGCCAGTGAGAGAATGGCATTGACGGCACCGGCAGCGGCACCAAAGGAGCCCGGCTGCACGTATGCGATGGGGGCGAAAGAATCTGCCCTGAAGCCCATCTGGGTACCACCGGCATTGATCATTGAGGGCAGACTGACCAGCATGCCGCAGATGAAGATACCGGCAATAAATTTTCCCGGTCCCATACTGTGACGTCCTTCTGCCCGGGCGCGCATCAGATGACCGATAAGGCCGATAATCCCCAGCAGCTCTCCCCAGGTAAAGAGAAACTCCATGCCTGCACTGAAAATACCGCTGGCAAAGTTCTCTATGGCTGTCAGGGCATCAATGCTCATCATCGTAATGTACCGGCAGAGGTGATGACTGCCCGGCTGGACGGGTCAATCCGGGTGATGGTGATGTTTCCCAGACTGTCGCCTTCCCGTACTGCCCAGGCACTGCCCTGCCAGCGGATCCAGGCCATGCCTTTCTCCACCGACATGATTTTCATGCCCTGCAGAGGTGAAGGCAGGGTTTTCGCAGGCTGTCTGTTATTCCCGGTCGGGACTGGCAGTGCTCCCTGCATCTGCAGGGTATGCACCTGCTTACGGGTCTCCTCAAGCAACTGACGGGTTTCCTGTGCCCAGGCCTCATCCTTCTGAATGGCGTTACTGAGGGTGGTGATACTGTCCTTCAGCATGGTCAGGGTGCGCCGGATTTCCTCATCCCGCCTGTCCAGCTCTGCTTTCAGGTCACGGGCAAGCTGCTGCATGTCTGCCTGTGGGGTGACAGGAGGCACGGACATGGTGTTTCCGCTCCCGGTCTCCGTCATGGGCATGGGCTCTGCCCAGCTTTCGGCTGCGGGCGGTGTGACAGCGAAGCCTGCATCTGCAGGGGGCTCTGAGGGTGTCCGCAGAAACTTGTACCAGACTGCGGCCAGGATGATGAGGACACAGCCGGCCCAGACTGGCAGGCTGTATCCCATATACTGGCGTTTCAGGAAGGATTTGCCGGATGCCGGTGTCGTTGTTTCGCCAAAACTGCCGGGATCTTCATGTTCGTTTTTCATGGATGACTTTCCTGTTGTATTCCGTAACGTTGCCGCATTTCGTTCTGTTTACGTATGACAGCTGCCTGGATCCTGTCAGACGCCTGACGCTCTGCTTCTTCCTGGGTGAGCGGGCGTCCGGAGGGCGGTGGCACAGAAGGGGCAGTGCCGGAGGAGGGGGGACTGATATCGTTGCTCATGACCGGCTCAACAAACAGAATGGAGACAACCTCTCCGCGTGACACTGTCACCTGCCGGTAAGGTTCGCTCTCCGCCTGGCGGGTCAGCAACTGACTGCCCCGTTCGGCCATGCCGCCTGCAATGACGCCGGCCAGCGCCTCGCCATCAGGCATTCCCACCCTGCCGGTAATGCTGCCGTAGTTTCCCTGAATGACCTGTGTGTTGGCGTCTTTGTAAAGACTCCCGACACTGCCCGCCCCACCGAGCACAGACGGCAGAACGATATGCTTAAACCAGCGGTGGTTCACGTCGCTGGCCACGGATGACATGCCGGTATGTTCATTCAGGGCATATGCATTGACTTTCAGAAACATGCCCCGCCACATCATCCGGTCAAAGTGGATATCCATTCCCTTGCCGGCGAGTCTGGCGTCCTGGCTGTAGAGGACGGCCCCGGCCCATGGGCCGGCAGGTACGGAGGCCACCACGCGGGAGACAGCATTGTCAGAGTCCACTTCCGTATCAATGAAGGCAGGTACGCGGGTCAGTGCCGGTATCAGCTGTATCCCTGTACGAGCTGCCGGGGTTGCCAGACTGGCCTCCTGCAGACGTGGTTGTGGTGATGTGCCGGTACCGGGTGGTGAGGCATGTGAGCTTATCCCGGGAGCACCAGTGGTGCCCCACATTGCAGCCGCCACTACCGGGGGGCGGGCGTCAGGATGCTGTGTGTTGATGCGGGCAAGCAGTTTTTGTAACGCTTCCCGCTGTTTTTCCCGGGCAGTCTGATCTTCCTGAGGGGGGGATGCGTTTTGCCCGGAAGTGCCTGACTGATCATCGGGGGGATTATCCCTTTTCTGATCGTTTCCGGTATCGGTATCCAGTCCCCGGGGCAGACTGGCGATAAACGTCTCGTTATTACGTAACGCTTCTGCAGCACCACGTTCATTGTCAGCCCGCAGTAAATCCCGGTAGTGCTGTGTCTCCATCACGTTCCGTCCGCCGCCGGACGTTGTGCTGTTGATATTGACTGACGAGAGCGATGCAGCGTTTTCGGGGGACAGCCAGGTGAGCAGCAGGTATCCGCCCCCGATGATAATCACGCCCCCCATAACCAGCAGGGCTGACAGCTTTTTGCCGGATTTTTCGGCTGTGTCCTGTTCTTGTTCTGCGCTCATGATTTACTCCAGTTCCGGGGTGACGTGAACGGACTGACCATTCACGGAGAAGGTGAGTAAGGGGGTCACCGGCAGTTTCCACAGCCGCGTACCATCAGCCGATGCCAGCGTCTGTTCAAATTCATCCCGCAGCATGGCCCGTGAGCGCACGAGAAGATCATCGCCGTGTTGCCAGATGGTGGTGTCCGGGACGTTACCGGAGAATTTCAGGCGGCGGATGGCGGGATCATCCGGTGGCACACCGTCCAGAAAGGCCTGCAGGGTGGCATCATGCAGGGCAATCTTCTCTGATGGTACGGCTACCACAGGACTGGCAGGTCCCTGACGGGGAATGCGCAGATCCAGACGGCTGTCGATTTCCTGACTCAGGGTATTGGTGTCGGTTTCACCACTGGTGATATTCAGAATGACCGGTACAGACAGTCCTTTGAGGTAGACCGTTACATTCCCTGCAGCCCAGGCGCGCAGGGGAGTGACGGAGACCATATTGCCGTTGAACTGCACATCAAAGTGACCGGGTGCCGCGTTATAAGGCGGATCCGACTGAGGCCACGGGGAGCCGTTGATGTCCGTGAACGTTACCACGCTGACGTTATGCAGTGCGGTTCGGACAAGCGGCAGACTGGCCCCGGGTGACAGATTTACCGTGAGGGAGCTGATACGGGGCACCACACTGGTGACAGGTGCGCTGATGGCCCGTTCGTTATCGGCCATTCGTCCCCGCAGTTCCCGAATTTCACCTGCATTCAGGGGGGAATCCAGTGATGCGGCTTCCTGAACAAGGGGAGAGGCAGGTGGCGGCAGGGAGCCTGTGAGTTGTGTGGCTGGCGGGGGGCCGCCTGCGGGGGCGCTCCCGGGAGCCTGTCCTGTCTTTCCGCCAGCCTGTGGGGTTCGTGCGTTCTGCCAGCCCGGGTTATCTGCAGCCGTGACAGTGCCGCACACAATAAGCAGTGCGCCAAGAAGATGATGTATTTGCATGATATGAGTCTCAGGTTCCTGATGCGGCGTTACGGGAAACCATCTGGCTGATTTCCATGCCGCCGGGTTTGATTCGTGGGTCAACGCGCCGGACAGTGATTTCAAAGGTGAAGGCCTGCTCGGGGCGGGTGCTGGTCTGACCGACCAGACGCATCCTGACCGGATACTGGAATTTCCAGAACCAGATGCCGTTTTCCATCTGGCCCTGATTCACCAGCGTGCCGGCCCCGATGGTGGCTGTGAGGTTAAATTTCTCCTTTTTAATGGTGTCCAGAATGTTGGAGGCCTGAAGAGCATTCACATAGCCGGCAAAACCGGCTTCGGAAAAGCGGGGGGCCAGTGTCGTGATTTGTTTTCGGTAGTGGACAAAATCGAGATTGAAGGCTTCGCTCAGCGTCATGCTGCCAAAGTTCATGACGTCGCTCTGACTCCAGGCCGGCTGGCTGGTTGGTGCCAGACGGACCAGTCGGCCATTGTCAGTGGCAAAGTATTCGCGCGTCACGCCGGTGGCATGCCAGTACTGTATGCCATTAGCCACCAGGCTGATGCAGAGTGCTGCGCCGCTGCACAGCAACGCCCTGACCAGACCGGGTACCAGCGCGGCCCGTTGTTCTGACTGTGCGATGGTTCTGAGCACGGGGTTATAAATATCTCCGCTGTTATCCGCTTCCGGTGAGACAGGGGAGGTGGGTTGTGCTTCGCTCATGGTGCTCCTGTTCAGAGGTTGTAGTCTTTCCAGGGGTCGATATTCCCCGGAAGATGGTCATTCACCCGATCCACGACGGCATCACAGACCTGGTTTTCCAGGTCGCGGAGGAGCT
>ENA-UOJQ01001685-UOJQ01001685.1-human-gut-metagenome-genome-assembly--contig:-P63-NODE-1685-length-16197-cov-7.538657_pt1 | contig 16197 bp, 11 predicted proteins | sample MGYA00242352_ERZ723899 | MGnify/ENA metagenome assembly ERZ723899 | reverse complement strand
GCTGCGCAGGAAGGGGCGGGTGGTCTTTTCCCAGCGCATGACGCTGCACCACTGGTTATACAGCTTGGGCAGGTCACGGTAGCTGTGGATGATATGGGAATAGTGCTCGCAGAACAGCGTTTCGCTGGTGGGGCGCACGCACAGGCGCTCCTCCAGCTTTTCCTCGCCGCCCATGGTGACCCAGGCGACCTCCGGGGCGAAGCCTTCCACATGGTCCTTCTCTTTCTGCAGAAGGCTCTCCGGTATGAGCATAGGCATATAGACATTCTGGTGACCAGTCGCCTTGAACATGCCGTCAAGAATATGCTGGATATTTTCCCAAATGGCATAGCCATAGGGGCGGATGATCATGCAGCCGCGGACGCTGCCGTAATCGACCAGCTCGGCCTTTTTAACGACATCGGTATACCACTGCGCAAAATCGTCCTCCATCGAGGTGATCTCGGCTACCATTTTCTTTTGATCTGCCATAGTATTTCTTTCTCCCTTTCAGTAGGATATATACCTTTATATTATACGGGTTTTTGCGGCATTTGCAAGGGATTGCGGGGATTTTGTGGGGAATTGGGAGGCGGGAGGCCAAAAGAAGCGGGCGGGGGGAGGTACGGCCCGGACACGGCAGAAGCTTGCGGAGGATGCCGGCAAAAAACCCGCCGCGGGCAGGGGCTTCAAAATTTATTTACAATATTTCACCTTTTCGTCACGGCATTTTTACCGACCTTAAAAAAACAGGTCAAGCATTGTTCACAATTTAACGGTATACTAGGAAACAGTCAAGGGGCCAGGCACCCCACAGAAAGGCAGGTCGGTTCCATGACATATCCGAACGACAACTTTAATGACCGCAACTTTACCACCGGCAATACCGATCTTCCCACCGGGGAGTATCGCTATGATAAAGACAGCATCCATCAGGATGCCGCGTCCGGGCAGGCGCAGCAAACGGCTGCTTCGGGGTATCATCCCTCGGACGCAAACAAAAAATCCACAGGACGGGGCAAAAAGGGTACGGCGCTGCTGCTGGCAGGCTGCCTGGTGCTCTCGATGGTGGGCGGCGCAGGCGGCGCTGTGATCGCTGCCAAGAGCGGCCTGCTGGGCACCGGTTCCACCGTTCTGTATCAAGGGGTAGAGGTCCCTTCCACCAACGGTTCCACCGTCGGCGTCAGTTATTCCGGTGTGGTGCAGCAGGTGGAGGACAGCGTAGTGGCCATCACCACCGAAAGTGTGGCGACCAACTACTTCTTCCGGCAGTATGTCACCCAGGGCGCAGGCTCCGGCGTGGTGCTGACGGCGGATGGCTACATTGTGACCAACTACCATGTGATAAAAGGTGCACAGCAGATCACCGTGACTGCCAATGACGGCAGCACCTATGCCGCCACCCTGGTGGGTACCGATGAGGATAACGACATCGCGGTGCTGAAGGTGGACGCCAAAGACCTGACCCCGGCTATTCTGGGCGACAGTGACACCCTGAAGGTGGGCGACGCCGTGCTGGCCATCGGCAACCCGCTGGGTACCCTTTCCGGCACCGTCACCGATGGTATCGTCAGCGCGCTGGAGCGCCAGGTAACGATAGACGGCAACAACATGACCCTGCTGCAAACCAGCGCGGCGGTCAACCCCGGTAATTCCGGCGGCGGTCTCTTTAATGCCAGCGGAGAGCTGATCGGCATTGTCAATGCCAAATCCACCAGCGATTCCAGCGGCAATGCCGTGGATAACATCGGCTTTGCCATTCCTATCAACAGCGTCAAGACCATCATCGAGGATCTCATCAGCCACGGCTATGTGACTGGTCAGATCGTGCTGGGTGTCAGCCTGGTGGATATCACCGATGAGCGCACCGCCCGCTACTACGGGCTGGACAGCACCGGCGTGTATATTCAAAGCGTGGAGTCCGGCTCCATAGCGGATAAGGGCGGCCTGCAGGCCGGCGACCGACTGCTGAGCTTTGGCGGGGTGGAGGTTTCCACCGCGGATGAGCTGAAGGCAGCGCTGGCCAGCCACAGCGTAGGCGACCGGGTGGAGATCAAGGTCTCCCGCAATGGCCGGGAATACACCCACAGTGTGGTACTGACCGAATATGTACCCAGCAGCGCCACCAATTAACTTGCCAACTTCTCCATACTCCTTTTCAATATCACAGCGAAGCCTCCCCCGTGAAGAATGGGGGAGGTTTCGCTGGATTTTGTACTTTTCCTCGGCAAAAAAATATGTTAGAATAGAACCAGAAGAAAGAGCTGCCATGCGGCAGCGCAACGATAGGAGGAATCCCCCATGAGATTTTGCCCGAACTGCAACAGTGCCGTATATGATGACCGGGCGGAGCTTTGCCCAGAGTGCGGCAAACCGATGAAACAAAATGTATGCCCCAGCTGCGGCCGGCGGCTACAGCCTGGCCAGAAATGTCCCCACTGCAGCGACTGCCGCGCCCACGGCGAACGCTATACCGTGCGAAACCAAAGTCCCGAACAGACTGTCAGCGGCGGACTGAGTATGTGGGCCTATATGGGGCTTATTCTGCTGGCGATGGTGCCGGTCATTGGGCTTATATTTATGATAGTGTGGGCGTGCGGCGTGAGCAGCAACCCCCAGCTGGCCCGCTTTGCCCGCGGCATGCTGCTGGCCAAGGCCGCGCTGTTCCTCATCGGGATCATCTTCTTTTCTGTGATGATGGCTGCCATGCAGCCGCTGCTGAATGAGCTGGAGGACTGGCTGAGCTACTACGGCGATGAATACGGCTACTATGATAACTTTGATGATTCCTACAATTACAATTTTGGCGATGACTATAATGCTGGTGATAACGGCGATCTCTTTGGTGATGACTGGCCCGATTTTTACGGGGAGGAGGCCCCGGCTGCCAATGCCGCGTAAATCATAAAGCAAAAGCCCCCTCCGGGTGTACCGGAGGGGGCTTTTTTATGTGGGATCACTTTTTGAGGGTCTCGCGGCTGCCCTTCCTGGCAGCGGCTGCTACCAGCCCGCCCAGTGCTACGATAGCCAGAAAGTTGGGAATAACCATCAGCTGGTTAAACATATCGGAAAGCTCCCAAGCTAGGTCATTGGATACGCAGGAGCCGAGGAAGATGAGCGCCACAGCGATGATGGAATAGACCGGGACGGCCTTTTTGCCAAAGAGGTATTCCACATTGATACGGCCGAAGAAGTTCCAGCCCAGGATGGTGGAGAAAGCGAAGAACATAAGGCAGATGGCAACAAAGAGGTTGCCGGCAGTACCGCCCATAATAGTGGAGAAAGCGATCTGCGCCATATTGGTCTTGCTGACACCTTCGGCTGCGCCGGAGGCAAGGATCCCGTTGCCGGCGTACAGGGTGGAGATCACAACCAGCGCCGTCATGGTGAGAACCACAAAGGTATCAATGAATACGCCGATCATGGCAACAACGCCCTGCTCATGCGGGCAGCTTACCTTAGCCATAGCGTGGGCGTGGGGAGTGGAGCCCATACCGGCCTCATTGCTGAACAGACCGCGCTTGACGCCCTGGCTGATGGCCTGCTTGAGCGCAAAGCCGAAGCTGCCGCCGATGATGGACTGCGGCTGGAACGCATAGCGGAAGATCATACCGAAGGTTTCGGGGACAAAGCGGATTCGGGCAATCAGCACCACCAGACCGCCAATGAGGTACAGACAGGCCATCACGGGGACGATCTTTTCAGCCCAGGAGGCCACCCGGTGGCTGCCGCCCAAAAATACATAGGCAGAAAGCGCTGCAACAACGATTCCGATGACCCATGTGGGAACGCCGGTCGCATTGGAAAGGGATTCCCCGATGGAATTGGACTGCACCATGCTGCCGATAAAGCCCAGCGCAATGATAATGGCTACGGCGAAGAAGCCGGCCAGGAACTTGCCGAAGCCACCCTTAAAGGCACGCTTGATGTAATAAACCGGACCGCCGTGGACGCTGCCATCCGCATTGACCACACGGGTCTCCTGCGCCAGCACCGCTTCCGCATAGATGGTAGCCATGCCGAAGAAAGCGATGATCCACATCCAGAAGATGGCGCCGGGCCCGCCGATGAGGATAGCGCCACAGGCGCCGACGATATTACCGGTACCTACCTGCGCGGCAATGGCCGTGGCCAGCGCCTGGAAGGAGGAAAAGCCGCCCTGCTGCTTTCCGCCATGGAGATTGATGTTGCCGAATACCCGGCGCATCCCCTCGCCAAAGCAGCGCACCTGCACAAAGCGGGTACGGATGGAGAAATAAAGGCCCGCGCCGATCAGCAGGATGATGAGGATATAATCCGAGAGATAGCCGTTGATTTTTTGTACGATGTTGAGCAATGCTGCTTCCATTTGTTTCACTCCTGATTAAAATATTGCAGTGAAAAAAGGATAATAAAAAGGCTGCCCGTCTTTTTTAAGCGGCAGCCTCTGAAGAATAGCGAGCGATCAAACAAAAGATGCTTTGATGACCGCTCTGTCCTTTTGCCTGAGAGATTCGGCGGAAAAACCGCCTTGCACCTTCGGCACTCAACTCAATGAGATTCTCCAGAGCCCCCTCCATATTCAGTCTCTTACGATTCTGAATGTTTCTGCGGGGTCGCTATCGTTATTCACTTGATGTTATTCTACACCATTTTGCAGCTTTGTCAAGAGAAAAATGCAAAATGCGTTATTCTTCCGTGCGGATGCACCGCACCGTTACTCGGGCACGGCCATCGTAGGTGCAGGTAAACAGGGTAAGATCCCACTCCCCAGCCCGCATTTCCTCCACGGCGGTCTCCGGCAGGGTCTCCACCCGGTCCACCGTATAGCGGTAGGTCTGCCCGGCTGCATCGGTAAATAGGACGGTATCCCCGGGACGCAGGGTGTGCAGCGCGGCAAAGTGCCGCCGGTAATTGTGCGCCGCTATGATGATATCATCCCCGGCCAGGGTACCGGCATAGCGGCAGGGTGCCTGGCGCAGAAAATCCATCTCCCATTCGGCCCCCACCGGCAGCTCCAGCGCCAGGGTAGGTAGAGAAAGGATGCCCAGATACTCCTCCCCCTCCAAAGAGACCGTCAGCTCTCCGGCGGGCAGGGTAGGCATCGGCGCTGGAGACTGTCCGATGCTATGTGCCACAGCAGGCAAAATCTTTTGGGTGGCCGCCGCGGCACGGCGTTCCTCCCGCAGATTAAACCCCAATAGGAATGCGGCGGCCAAAATGCACAGGCCGCCCAAAATGATGCAGAACCGGCCGATACGCTCTCGTGTCATGTCGGTTTCCTCCGGCGGCGCAGGCGGCAGCCCACCGCCACCAGCAGCACCCCTAGGGCTGCCAGCAGCGTGATAGGCCATTGCAGCAGGCCGGTCTGAGGCAGCTTATCCCCTGGGGTGGGGGCTGGGTTATCCGGTATGATGATGACCGGCGGTTCGGGGGTACCGGAGCGCTCCAGCTTGGGCTCTACCGTTGCAGCGTACTGCCACCCGCCGCCCGCCTGTTGGGCCGGCAGCTCCAGCAGCACCGGGGTGGTGGTATAGGTGCAGCCGCCCTTTTGGTAGGGAGCCGCGCACAACAGATACAACCCGGTGGGCAGCCCCTCTAATGCAGCTTTGCCATCAGCCGCGGTGGTAAGCTGCTTTTCTGGGGAAATGCTTTGCTGCTCCACCCATTGGTCCAGCAGCCCGGCCGCCTGCCGCCAGTCGGCGGCATCCCGCAGGTTCCCCAGCACAATACCGCTATCCTCATAGGCCGGCAGCAGGGTGTGCTCTCCCTGCGGAGAAAGCGCCGCCACCCGGTACAGCGAAAAGCCCATGCCGCTTACTGGCTTATTCTCATAGTGACAGTCAATGGTCAACGCGCACAGCGCGTCAGGATCGGCTGTCTGTGCTATTGCGGGGAGACACAGCAGTATGATCAGGATCAGGGCCAGAACGGCTCTGAGACGCTTTTTCATCAGTTCTCCCCCTTTCTATCACATTGCCCTCTTCGGGCCCGGTTTTCTTTTTCTTGCGGCGCAGCAGCGCCAGGATGAGCAAAATAAGCAGGAACAGCAGCAGCGCGCCGATCAGCAGCTTGCCCTTCCAGCCCAAGCTGTGTACTACCTGCTGGGTCACGGTCACTTCCACCGTTTCCTCCACGGTCTCCAGCGGGATGCGGTGCCCGCGCACCAGCAGCCGGTGGGTATTTACGCCGTAGGGCGTACAGGTCACCAGGGTAACAAGGTCCTCCCCTTCCACCGGGTACAGGCCCTTTACCTCATCCGGCTCCACCACCAGGATCTGATCTACCTCATAGAGGAGCTGCTCCCCCAAAATGCGCAGGGAAAAATGGTCGCCCAGCTGCATTTGGTCCAGATCGGAGAAAAGCAGCGCCGAGGGCAGCCCCCGGTGGCCGGAAAACACCGCGTGGGTGCCCTCTCCGCCCACCGGCAGGGAGGTACCGCCTAGATGCCCGATGCCATGCTGGAGGACCTCCTCCGTGGTGCCGTGGTAGATGGGCAGCCGCACGCTGATGCGCGGGATCTCGATGTAGCCCATAATGCCGTTGCCATCGGGATCCAGCAGGCCCCAGTAGGGGTCCCCCGCGGGCAGCTGCCGCCCGGTAAAGGCATCCCGGAAGGTGGGACTGAGGTTTTTATTGTATTCCTGCGCCGCTTCCCACAGCGCGGAGTGATCCTCCGGGGCAAGGGTCGTGGTGCTTTGGGTGTAGTGGGAGATCAGCTGGTTCTGCCGGTGCTGGTTCCACAGGTCGCTGGCCACCGGGTAAAATAGAATCCCCAGCCCCAGCAGAAAAATGAGGATGGCCAGCACGGTGCCCAGCCGGTTTTGTCTTTTTTGTTTGGCTTGTTTTGTCGTCACGAATGGTACTCCTTTGGCAGTAATGCAGCAGGGAAAAAACCGCAAGCCGTTGCAGCGGGCTTGCGGCCTTTTCCTTGCCGCCCATCCCGCCGGGGAGAGAAAGAGGAAAAACCCGGCGGGACGGCAAGAAAATGAGGAGGATGGCAAATTACAGGGTGGTCTTATTCTGCTCCTGCTCATCCTCACGGCGACGGCGGGCAAAGAGGAAGAACCACAGCGCCGCACCCATGCACAGCAGGCCGATCACCGTGAACATCACGGTGCCGACACCACCGGTGGTGGGCAGTACGGGGGTGGAGCTATTGAGAAGGTCGGCTTCAAAGCGATTTTTCTCAGCATTCAGGCTCTTTTTCTGAATCAGTGCGCGATCCGCTTCTTTCGTTTCAGTAAAACCGCCACTGGCCAAATCCTTGACCAGACTTTCGCTGGCATCCCGCTCTGCGGTCAGATCCAGCTTAAAGATGCCCTTGGGGGCATAGTAGCCGGAAGGAGTCTTGGTTTCCTTCACATAGTAGGAACCGACATCCAGGCCGCGGATGGAAAGGGTATTATTATCATTGCCCATATTGGCATCCATCTGCGCCACGGCGCCTGCCTCGCCCGCCAGCGCGGGGCGGTAATAGGCCCCGACATCTCCATTGGCTTCCACCTTTACCATATTGATGGCTTTGGTCATCGCTTCATCGGCATACAGGATGAAGCCCGCACCGGCCAGGGGCCGGTGGCCGGAACCCGCGTTACTGGGATCAATCAGCTCATTGGATTTCTTAAAGAGGGTAAAGTCATAATTATAAACCGCAGCGGTAGAGTCGGCGGTCGTTTTGGTATTGCCCGCCTCCATGGAGAATACATTTTCCAGCTTGGCAGTTGCGGAAGCCTCAGATTTTGTAACTGCATCCGGGGCTACGGTGGCCTTGAAGTGGAGATAAATCAGCCCTCTGCCGGTGGCAGCATTGCGGATCTTGCTGTAATTCAGCTCAACGGTCAAATTACCGTCGGCACCTACGGTAGTCCCTTTAATGGCACCCTCTACGGCATCGCTATCCGCATTGGACTGGGCAGTCGCCTTCATGCTGCCCTCCACATACTTCAGCCCGGCCAGCTGGCAATTTGCAGTCAATTTGGTGATGTTGAAGGAGTTATCGGTGTAGGCCGGAGTGGAAACCTCCATATAGAAATCCATCGTTTCGCCAACCCGGCCACCGGCGGTTTCCTTCCAATCATCTATATCGCGACTGTCATCATTTACCCGTACATTGATAGCTGGACCTTCCTCGTGCTTAAATACAGCGGTCAGGTCATCGGCGAGCTCACTGCCGGCGGCATACACCTTTACATTCCCGTTCTTCACCTGCACAAACACGGTAACAGGCATATAGGTACGGTTATTCGCAGCAGTGGTAGATACCAGCAGCAGATAATAGCCGGGCTCCAAAGTCATCTGAACCTTGTTGCCGGCATCGGCAACCTTTGCCACCGGATTGGATGGCAATGTAATAATAGGACTATCCAGAAGTGAGTGACCATTCATCAGGACATAGCTAGCCATCATGCTGGTCAAGCCTTCCTTGGTGGTATCCTTCAATATATTTTCCGGCAGCCTATCGGGCTCCTGATGTTGCAAAAAGGTTATAAATCCATCGTGAAATATGTATTTGTTGTAGTTTTCATCATACCACCCCAGCTTGTACGCCTTCACGGTATCGCCCTCGGCCACCCCGGTAAAGGTGATGGTTTTGTCGTAGGGGGTGGCCGCAGCGGGGACCGCCATGGCCAGCAGCATGGCCAGCGCCAGCAGCAGCGTCAGGCACTTTTTCATTGTCTTTTTCATGTTACTTTCACTCCTTTGGTATCATTGTTATCCACAGCGGCTTCCCCTTGGCAGGGGGCGCGCTTATTTCACTTTCTTTCGGCCTGGCAGCAGTACCGCTACGGCCATCAGGGCCGCGCCCGCCAGTGTAAAGGGCACCGTTCCGGTGCCGCCGGTGCTGGGCAGGATATGCAGCTCCTTCAGCTTCAGGGTCAGCAGATAGGTGTATTCCTCCCCCTCGCACTGTTCCAGCTGCCATGCGGTATTCGCTGTATCCAAATAGGTCAGCGTGCCGTATTCGGCCTTTAGGTTGGGGGCGCTGTCCTCCGGCACATAGCCCGTGGGGGTGCCCGCCAGCTGGATGATATAATCCCCGGCAGGCATCTGCTCCAGCAGGGCCGCGCCGGCTTCATCGGTTTTATACAGCATCGGGCTACCATTATCCCGCGTCACCCGCAGCACCGCCCCGGGGAGTTCCTCTCCCAGTTGGCCCAGCACTCTCAGCTTCAGCCGCAGCCGGGAGGTATTCTTCACCTCGGTAACGGTGGTGCCGCCCGGTGTAGAAACGGTCGCCTTCCCCGCCGCGATCTTCACCGTCCAGGTGAGCTCCGCCGCAGTGTAGCCCACAGGGGCGGTGGTCTCCCGCAGGTAATAGGTGCCGGCCGGCCACTTATCCTCAAACTGCACATCGCCGTTTTCATCGGAGGTGGCTGTTGCCAGCCGCTTGGTACATTCCACATCAGCATACAGGGTAAATTCCGCGCCCTTTAATGGGTAGCCCTTTTCATCCACCTTTTCAAAGGCGATCTCGCCCCGGATGCCCTCATTATTGACCACCAGCAGAGCCTCCCGCGCAAAGCATTGCGTTCCATCGGCCTTCTGCCACCAGTGCTCCTCCCGGTATTCCTTATCCTCGGCCTGCCGGTACAGGGCCTTGGCATAGGTCACCAGGTAATCCGCGAAGCCATCCTCGGCCACACCGGGGTCACGGTAGGTGTCCCCTATTTCGATTTCCCGCAGCGTGTAATCAGCCACCGTGCCATCCGTAAAAAGCGGCAGATTTTCCCAGGTGTATTGCCATTCGTTTTCCTTGTTCAGCTCCACGGTATAGGCATCACCCGGCAGCGGCGCGCCATCGCGCCACAGCTCCACCGTCACAGGCAGCTTATCCCCCGTGGCGGGCCAACTGCTGCGGGCCGTCACACTGATGAGCATTCTGGGTACATTTAGGATGACCACATTGTCGGCATCGGCATTCTGCAGCCAGCTGCCGGTCGAGGGTGTTATCCCTTCCGGCAGCGCTTTTGCCTCCGCATGGTAACTGATATTCCCTCCAGTATTTTGGGCGACCGTCACCTGCACAGTACCGGGGCCAAAGTACCCCGTCGGCAGCGTTTCGGTCAGGGTGTAGGTCCCTTCCTCCAGCCGGATGGTAAAAAAACCGCTGGCATCGGCAATGATCTTGCAGTCGGCGATCTGCTCGGTATAGCCCTCCTCCTGCACCACGCTGTAAAGGGTGGTGTTCGGCTTGCGGTACAAGACCACTTCAGCGCCGCCCGGCCGGGACAACTTATACTCTACCTTTGCCAGCCCGTTGCCGGTAATGGAATCCTGCGTTTTTACCGTCAGGGTACCTATCCCCACATATATGTTCTGCAGAGCCACGGTCTGCACCGCAGTGTTCGGCACATCGTTGCCGTAGGCCGCCGCCGTAATAGTAATGCCGCTTTCCTCCGGGTAGTCCTGATATCCCCCCGAAAGTCCCTGCGGGTGATTGCGGATGAGATAGCGGTTGTTCACCCGCCATTTGTCACCCTGCAGCGTATGGCCGGTTTCTTTTATCGTGTAGTCCCGCCGCTGCTGGGCCGGGACTTCCCAGGTGTAGGTATCGGTCTCGGCATCATAGCGGGTATAACCGATTTTGCCCTGTTCCGTTACCGCCTTCGCAGGCTGCGGCACCAGGGTAAAATCGGTCACGCTGCTGCCGTTTTCGGTGTGGGAGACAGTAATGAGGAACTTATCCCGTACCTGTTTTATCGCCTCAGCATCCCCCGCAAAGGTCTTTGTCACAAAAAAGCGGGTGCGCTTGGCCACCAGCACACCATCGATATGCCAGCCATCGGAATGCTCAAACTTGACCATGTTCCAGCGGATCTGGAAGTAATCCGAATTGAGCATCTCCGCGGGGATATCCACTCCGTCCACCTTCATGGTAATGGTATCGCTGTGGGCCCGCAGGTAGGCAAAGATCGTTTCCTCATTGGGGAGATCCTCCAGCCTACCGCCCTGCACCGGGTTATTTACCATGTTGCGGATCGTGTCATCCACCGCGTAGGCATTGTCGCCATTGGTTGCCCGCGCTACCAGCGGCTTTACCACACCCTCCGCATTTTTATTGGAGTACTCCGCCGGGATATTGTCCGCCCCCAGCATCCGGGTGGTATGTAGGGCGGGCGTATAGTCCTTTTGGTCCTCCCATTGCACACCGTCATCCACCGAGCCCCTGATCTCTCCATTGAGATGCAGGAAAAAATATGTGGTAATTGGGCGTTTCAGCTTATCCTCGCCGCTCCATTTTGCCCGCAGCGTCACTTCGCCATCGCTGCCGGTATAGTGCTGCAGGTCTGCGGCAGTCAGCTTTGTACCGGGCTGCAGCAGCACCTCTTCCGTTATATTGGCCACCCGCCAACCTAAAAAGGAATAGAACAGTGAGCGGTCATTGGCTTTTTCGCCGGTCAGCTTTACCTCTATCCGGTCAATATCCGGGGCCAGCAGCGTGTAGTCTCCGTCACCCGGTTCCACCAGCAGGGTTTTTTTGCCCTTTACCATCGCGCTTTGCTGGGGCGCCTGCACCGAAGGCTCAAACTGGCCAATCTTGTGCTGCCAGCCGTCCGGCTCGGCCTCATATTTTATTACCAGGGTATCGGTATGCGGGTAGAAAACCACCGGCTGGCTGATTTCCACGATGGTATAGGTCACACTGGTTTCGGTCTGCTTGGTCGGCTCCAGCTCCAGATGCGTTCCGGTCAGGCCATCCATGGCGTCCCAGGCCATACTGGACACGGTATTTAGGGTAATGCTCACATTCTCCCCATGGAAAGCGATCTTCGGCGCGGGCGGCTCCTGGTACACCCTGTTCAGGTCGTCCTCCACCGTCACCGTGTAGAACATATTCTCCGCCAGCAGCGTTTCGTCGCTCAGTTCTTTATTATTAAGGAAATAGCTTTCGGCACCTTCTTCATTCGCGGGCAGGTAGTACAGCCGGATCTCGGTCCGGTGGCTCAGCGGAATCTGCCAGCCGCCGTCCTCACTCTTTATGGGAGCGGCATCTGCCCACATATTGTTGGGGTCATAGCTATCGGTGTGCGGGAAGAACCGCTCCCCGTGATAATTCGCCGCCTTAAAGCCATAGACGCTATATGCTTCCTCCAGCTCCGCCGCCGTTATATAGTAGCGGAGCTTTCCGCTGCCATCGGTATATTGCGCGGTGGTTTGCACCGTGTTCACCGGGTACCAGATGCCATCCCGTGCCGCATAGCATTCCACCGTGGCGGCCGCCGCACGGGCCTTGTCTTCAGCGGGCTGCGCTTCGGCCGGCTGCTCATCCGTCTCTTCCTCTTTTGTCATGGAGTCTTCCGGTTCGGGCAGGGCCTCCTTCGGAGCAGGAACCAAAGCCGGTTCTTCCTCCGCCGGGGCGGCATCCGCCACCGTGTAAAGGCCCGTTGGCAGCATGGTAAACAGCAGCGCCAGCACCACCAATAGCACCGAGACCCTGCGGACCCGGTGCCGGCGATGTTCCTTTCCGCTGCTGATTTTGGTATGCATTATTTATCCTTTCTGTTCTAATTTTTGTAAATATAAAAGCTGACTGCGTTCTTTTACTCAAGAATGCAGTCAGCCGGTCATGCGGTTTCCCGTTTAGACGCTTTACTTTGCGTCCCTGCCTTTCAGCAGGTTTGCCAAGGATCATTCAATTTATGGGAATCGTTCCTGTTTCCTTAGCGTCATCTTAACATCAACTCACAAAGAATTCAAGAGAATTTTTCATCAAAATCTCATCTTCCATTATTTTTGTTCAATTATTGCATTTTATTTGCTGGCGCTCATCTTACAATTGTGTGTTTTTCCTATATTCTCGCCTTTTCTCCTTCAGATATTATAAAAAGGAAATAATATCCTTGCAAAAAAGCCCGCGCTCCCCACATCCTCCTCCACAGCAAAAAAGACGCCCTAAAGGCGTCTTTTTTGTGGTGGAGGAGGATGGATTCGAACCATCGAAGTCAGTGACAACAGATTTACAGTCTGCCCCCTTTGGCCGCTCGGGAACTCCTCCATATTCGGTTATGTCATGCGGTGGTGGAGCTGGTGGACGGATTCGAACCCCCGACCTGCTGATTACAAATCAGCTGCTCTACCGGCTGAGCTACACCAGCGTATCCGCTGCGACTATATTACTATACCATTCACCCGGGGCAAAGTCAAGCCCCAAAATACAGTTTTTTGCGGCAAAACAAAGCGGCAGCCGGCCCACTGGTCAGGGGGCTGCCGTCTATTCGCCTTCTGGCCGTTCTCAGCTGTCGATGTGCTCCTCCAGATAATGGGCCAGCTCGCCAACAGTGTGGATCTTCTCAATGTCCTCATCGGGGATCTCGATATCGAACTCGTCCTCCAGGGTCATCACCAGATCCACTACATCCAGCGAATCCGCGCCCAGGTCATTGACGATATCGGTATTCTCGTTCACTTCGTCCGCCTCAATATCAAGCTGTTCGCACAGCAGTTCAATCAGTTTCTCCAGTACCATATTTGCCTCCTGAAAAAGTATATACATATTTTTTACGGTAAATTTTACAGTGACTATATGATAGCGTGTTTTTGGGGGGTTGGCAAGATTTTTTCTTCGGCAAATGGCACAAATATTCTGTGAATACCTTGTGATAACCGCACCAGTCCGTCAAAAAGCTCTCCTAAAATCCTCCCCTCCACTCCTTTCTCCCCGTTGCGCCGCCCCACGCGGCCTGTTATAATAGAAAAAAGTAAGGGGATATCCTCCCCGCTTTTTGCCGAAAGGATTGATACGCCATGAAAATGAAAGAGATCCTCACCCTGCTGGGGGGCCGCCTGCTGTGCGGCGCACCGCAGGACGACCACGAATTTACCAGCGCCTTTGCCAGCGATATGATGAGCGATGTGCTGGCCTATGGCCAGGGCCAGTCCCTGCTGCTCACCGGGCTGCTCAACCAGCAGGTCATCCGCACCGCGGAAATGCTGGATATGCACTGCATCATCTTTGTCCGGGGCAAAACCCCCGCCGAGGAGGTCCTCACCCTGGCGCGGGAAAAAGGCATCGCCGTCATCAGCACCCAGCGCGGCATGTTCACCGCCAGCGGCCTGCTGTATGGCGCCGGCCTGCGCGGCGTATAAAGGGGCCCGCCATGACACTGCAATATCATTACATCGTCCCCGGCGATGACTTTGTCCATGCTGGGGAAGCCAGCGGCCACCTCAAGGGCGTGCTGCGCCAGCTGGGCTACCCCGGCGATGCCATCCGCCGGGTCGCCGTCTCGATGTACGAGGGCGAAATCAATATGGTCATCCACGCCAATGGCGGCGAGATCGATGCCGAGATCGATGATCACGGCATCACCATTGTCCTGCGGGATCAGGGGCCCGGCATCCCCGATGTGGAAAAGGCCATGCAGGAGGGCTGGAGCACCGCCAGCGATGAGATCCGGGCCCAGGGCTTCGGCGCCGGTATGGGCCTGCCCAATATGAAAAAATACACCGACAATATGCAGATCGACACCGTCCTGGGGGTCGGCACCACCATCTCCCTGCGGGTGGATCTGCATTGATGCCGGGAGAAACTAAGCGAGGAAAAGATGGAACACCAGACCTATTTTCACTCCGTTACGCTCAATAAGGATCTGTGCCACGGCTGCATCACCTGCGTCAAGCGCTGCCCCACTGAGGCCATCCGGGTTCGGGATGGCAAGGCCCGCATCCTGGGCGAGCGCTGCATCGATTGCGGCGAATGCATCCGCATCTGTCCCCACCACGCCAAGCGGGCTGTCAGCGATACCATGGAGGCACTGGATGGCTTCAAGTATAAGATAGCGCTGCCCGCGCCGGTGCTCTTTGCCCAGATCAAGCATTTGGACCACACCGGCCGCATCATCCTGGCCCTGCAGCGCATCGGCTTCGATGAGGTTTACGAGGTGGGCGCCGCCGCGGAACTCATCTCCCAGTCCACCAAGGAATACATGGCGCATTATCAGGGCCCGCTGCCGCTCATCTCCTCGGCCTGTCCGGCCGTGCTGCGGCTTATCCGGGTCCGCTTCCCCGATCTTTTGGAGCACCTGCTGCCTCTGCAGCCCCCTGTGGAGCTGGCCGCCGTGCTGGCCCGCCGCGCCGCCGTGGAAAAGACCGGCCTCAAGCCGGAGGAGATCGGCGTTGCGTTTATTACCCCCTGCCCCGCCAAGGTAACGGCCGCCAAGGTGCCGCTGGGCAATCAGACCCGTAATATCGATGCCGCCATCGCCATCAGCCGGGTATACCCCCAGCTGGTACAGGAGGTCAAAAAGATGGAGCTGCCCGAGTTCGAGCATCTTTCCCACATGGGCAGTACCGGTCTTAGCTGGGCCGCCAATAGCGGTGAATCCACCGGCAGCGGCCAGCGCCGCTACATCGCCGCCGATGGCATCGAAAATGTCATCAAGATTCTGGAAGCCATTGAGGATGAGCAGTTCACCCGCCTGGATTTTGTGGAGCTTTCCGCTTGCCCCGGCGGCTGCGTGGGCGGCGTAATGAATGTGGAAAACCCTTATGCCGCGGCCGCCCGCATCAAGCGGCTGGCCCGCGATCTGCCGCAGGTGGGCACCCAGTGGCCCACCCCGGAATGGCTGCCGGAGGATGTTTATTTCAATAAAAAGATCGAGCCGCTGAATGTCATGTCCTTGGGCAGCGATCCCTCCCAGTCGCTGGTACTCTTCGCCAAGATGCAGAGCTACGAGCGCCGGTTCCCCGGCCTGGATTGCGGCAGCTGCGGTTCCCCCACCTGCCATGCCCTCGCCGAGGATATTGTCCGCGGCTACCGCACCGAGGATGACTGCATCTACCTGCTTAAGGAAAAGCTGGAGCAGCTGGCCCAGTCCCTGGCGGGGCTTTCCGCCCACCGCACCCCCATGGAGGATATTGAACATGACAGCGAATGAGCTTTGCCGCGCCTGCGGCTTTACCCTGCTGTGCTGCCCCGAGCGGGAAATAACCGGCGGTGTATACTGCTGCGATCTTCTCAGCATGGTGATGGGCCACGCCCCCACTGATGGGGTCTGGTTCACCGTTATGGCAAATCAGAACACCATTGTTGCCGCCCTCATGGCCGATGTGTCCTGCGTTGTCCTCACCGAGGGCATTCGCCCGGATGACGCTATGCTGGCCCGTGCCAAAACCGAGGGCATTGCCATCGCCGCGACTGACCTGCCTAGCTTTGAGGCGGCCACCCGCGCCCACACCACACTCTGCACAAGGTAAACATTCGCGGCGCAGCCGCCCCCGGCGCCCCCCGGCGGG
>ENA-UOJQ01001681-UOJQ01001681.1-human-gut-metagenome-genome-assembly--contig:-P63-NODE-1681-length-16218-cov-8.227990_pt1 | contig 16218 bp, 18 predicted proteins | sample MGYA00242352_ERZ723899 | MGnify/ENA metagenome assembly ERZ723899 | reverse complement strand
GCTCTGGGCGCTGCCGAGTATGCCCGTCAGAAGGGTCTTGCCAAGAAGTAAGCCATACCATAGAAAACCGAAGCGGCCGCTGATCACTCAGCGGCCGCTTTTGTCTATGCAGGGCATAGACAAAAGCAAACGATCCCATTCGAGGCGGGCGCTTCGCCCCCTCGAGCTCCCCCGCTGCCCAGAAGTTTTCCACGGAAGCTGGGGCGGTAATTGGAAGTGACTGCCGATCATCGACGGCCTTCCGGTTTGCGCCATGTGCAGGAAAAAGCAAACGCTCCCATTCAAGGCGGGCGTCCTTATTCCCAGTAGCCGGAGATGCCGTCCGGCGCGTGCGCCTTGCTCGGCGGGACGGCGTCGTTTTTCCGGTTGCCGTGCGGGACGCTGTGGTCGCGCGCCGCCGCGCGCTGATCGTGCCCGGTCGGCACCGGCGCGGGCTTGCGCCCGCCGCGTTTGTCTTCTTTCATCTTGCGTTCCTCCTTATCAGGCCAGCCCAAAGACGGCCAGGATCAGCCCGTAGATCACGCTTGCGCCGATGCCGTAGACGATCACCGGTCCTGCGATCGTGAAGACCTTCACCGCCGTGCCTGTGACGAGCCCCTCGGTCTTAAATTCCAGCGCCGGGGATACGACGGCGTTTGCAAACCCCGTGATCGGTACGAGCGACCCCGCCCCGGCAAAGCGCGCCAGATCGTCGTAAACGCCCAGCCCCGTCAGCAGCGCGCCGAGAAACACCAGCGTGATCGAGCACCATGCCGATGCTGTGTCCGCCGCAGCGCCGCAGGCTGTGTACAGGTCTGTCAGCGCCTGCCCGAGCGTGCAGATCACGCCGCCGACCAGCCCCGCGCGCAGCAGATCGCCCCAGATGGGCGAGCGCGGCGAGAGCGAGTCGACAAAGGCCGCATATTCCTCGCTGCTCATGCGCATTGTCCTCATCTCCTGCGCACAGTATGGCTCGATGCACGAAATCTATGCAAAAAACGCGGCCGCCGGATTTTTTTCGGCGGCCGTGTTTTCGATCGGTCTCTTATTTGAATTGTGTGATCCCTTCCAGCACCAGCAGACGGCGCTTTGCTGCCATCCCGCCGGCATAGCCGGTGAGCGATCCGTCCGCGCCGATGACGCGGTGGCAGGGGATGAGGATCGGCAGCGGGTTGCGGTGGTTTGCCATGCCGACGGCGCGCGCTGCCCGCGGGCTGCCGATGGCGGCGGCGATCGCGCCGTAGCTGCGCGTCTCGCCGTAGGGGATCGTGCGCAGCGCCGCCCACACGCGCAGCTCGAACGCCGTGCCGCGCGGATCGAGCGGCAGATCGAACGTGCGCCGCGTGCGTGCAAAGTATTCGTGCAGCTGCGCCTCGGCCGCGTCAAGCAGTGCCGAAGCGTCCCGCGCGCCCTGCGCGCCGAAGCGGACGGCCGTGACAGCGTCCGCCGACGCGGTGAGCGTCAGCGCGCCGATGGGCGTCTCGATCGTGCGCGTGCTCACGCCTCGATCACCAGATTTTCCACGCCGGACTTTTCAAACTCATCCATGTATTCATCCATGCGCGCGTTGAGCTCGGTCAGATCGGCGGGCTCGCCGTCGAGACAGCCGAGATCGCGCCGCGCGAGCTCCTCGGCCAGAATGTCGAAAAACACGGCGTCCTCATAGTCGGCGATGGCCTCATGGATGCCGCCGTTTTCGTATGCCTGCGAGGGGAAGATATGCCCCTGCCAGCGGGAGATGAGCGCGCTCATGCCGTTTCTGGCGCACAGCGCAAAGATCTTCTCCTGCAAAATATCATAGTCCTCAAACCGGTCTTTCTCGCGCGTGGAGTTGAGGATCCAGTTGCCGATATAGACGAGATCCAGCAGCCGCCGGAACTCCTTGTCGGTGAGCTCAATGTTCATCCGGTCATCCCTCCCGACGGGAGCAGCGCCCCCGAAAAATGGCTGGCATCCGCAGCGGACGGCGGCGGATGCGCTTGTGCTACCATTATAGCAAACGGTGACGGGAAATTCTACACCATTTTTCTGTTGCGAAGTTGGACAAAACAGTATATAGTAATAGAATCGCACAATTATGCAAAGGAGGCGGCGTATGCGGGTCGTTATCACGATCGAGGGCGCTCAGGCGGATGTTCTGGAGCAGGAGCCGGACGAACGGGTGCAGTTTTCGACCGACGGGGAATATACCTGCGTCGACGGCTGCGGCATGCTCACCTATCCCGAGAGCGAGCTGACCGGCATGGCCGGTACGCTCACCACCATCACCTTTACGCCGTCAAACGCCGTGCTCAAGCGCACCGGCACTGTCACGAGCCGGATGGTTTTTGCCCCCGGCACGCGCAACACGTTTTTGTACCAGACGCCGTACGGCACGAGCACGGTCGGACTGGAGACGCAGCGCTACCGCTCCACGCTCGGTGAGCGAGGCGGCGTGCTGGAGCTGCTGTACGTTGTGGATTTTGACCACGCCTGCGCCAACCGCAACCAGCTTAAGATCACCGTCAGAGAACAATAAAGATTATAGAATAGAGGGTAACTGATTATGGCCAATCGAATCGAACAGGCACGCGCCGCTGTGGATGCGTGCATCCGGGAAGCATATCTGCGTGCCGTCGCCGCGGGCGAGCTGCCCGAGGGCGCGGAGATCCGCGGCAGCGTTGAGCAGCCGAAGGACACCGCCAACGGCGACTTTGCCGCAAACCATGCCATGGCATCTGCCAAGACCATGCACATGGCGCCGCGCAAGATCGCCGAGGCGCTCATCGCGCACATGGAGCTCGGCGGCTCATGGTTTTCCGGCGTTGAGGCGGCAGGCCCGGGCTTTTTGAACTTCCGCCTGTCCGACAAGTGGTATCAGGACGTGCTGTCCGCCGTCGAGAGCTCCGGCGCGGACTACGGCCGCGTGGACGACGGTCACGGGGAGAAGGTCATGGTGGAGTTCGTGTCCGCCAACCCCACCGGCCCCATGACGATCGGCAACGCGCGCGGCGGCGTGCTCGGCGACGCGCTCGCGTCCGTGCTCGAGCGCGCGGGCTATAATGTCTGGCGTGAGTTCTATGTCAATGACGCCGGCAATCAGGTCGACCTGTTCGGCAAGTCCATCGAGGCGCGCTACCTCCAGCTCATCGAGGGTGAGGACGCGGTCGAATTCCCGGACAACGGCTACCACGGCGACGACATCAAGGCGCTCGCCAAGCTCATCTACGAGCGTGACGGCGACAAGTACCTCACCGTGCCGAGCGCCGAGCGCTGCGCGGCGTTCGTGGCCTTCGGTCTGCCGTACAATATCGCGCGCATGCAGCGCGACCTTGAGCGCTACCGCATCCACTTTGACCAGTGGTTCCTCGAGAGCAGCCTGCACAGCTCCGGCTACGTGGCCGAGACTGTGCAGCTGCTCACGGATGCCGGCCTGACGTATGAAAAGGACGGCGCGCTCTGGCTGCGCAACACCGACCTCGGCGCCGATAAGGACGAGGTCCTGCGCCGCTCGAACGGCTTTTATACCTACTACGCGGTCGACATCGCCTATCACCGCAACAAGTTCATCGAGCGCGGCTTTGACCGCGTCATCGATGTCTGGGGCGCTGACCATCACGGCCACGCCATCCGTTTTGCCGCGACCATGCGCGCGCCCGCGCTCGGCCTTGAGGGACGCAAGCTCGATTTCCTCATCATGCAGATGGTGCGCCTGATGCGCGGCGACGAGATCGTCAAGGTCTCCAAGCGCACGGGCAAGGCGCTCTCGCTCGCCGACCTCATGGACGAGATCGGCGTGGACGCCTGCCGCTTCTTCTTCAACGCCAAGCCGGACACGCACCTCGAGTTCGACCTCGACCTCGCAGTGCGGCAGGACAGCGAAAACCCCGTCTACTACGTCCAGTATGCGCACGCGCGCATCTGCACGCTGCTGGCTGCCATGGCGGAGAGCGGCTGCACCGTGCCCGCCGCGGCGGATGTCGACGCAGCGCTGCTCTCGACGCCGCAGGAGCGCGAGCTCATCAAGCAGCTCGCCATGCTCCCGGAGGAGATCCACCTCGCTGCGCGCGATTACGATCCCAGCCGCATCAACCGCTATGTGACGGAGCTGGCCGCGCGTTTCCACCGCTTCTACAATGTCTGCCGCATCAAGGACGCAGAGCCCCTCGTGCGCGACGCCCGCCTGAAGCTGGCCGATGCGACGCGCTGCGTGCTCGAGATCGGTCTGGGCATCATCGGCGTGACTGCACCGGAAAAAATGTGATTCGTACAAACACAAGCTGCCCTCTCCCGCGTATGCGGGGGAGGGCAGCTTGTTCGTATAGGCCCGAAAACGGCAACAACGTGCCGCCGGAGAGTGGCGACACGTTGCTGTCGAGAGAGCAAAAATAAGAAGAGAAAAGAAAAGAAATCGGAAGAACGTTGAGTTAATTTATTAACTAACGTGATTATTTTATAACACATTCCGTCAGCTTTGTAAAGCAAAAAGTGCGTATTTTTGCAAAATAGGCGTTTTGTCAAGAAAATATCAACCTCGCCGTCTGCTTTTGTGCACTTTGTCGTCCGCCTATGTACCCCAGAGACAGCGCACCAGCGCCGCGGCCGTGACAAAGCCGGTCACGTCGGCGACGATGGCGGCGGGGATCGCCCAGCGGCTGTGCCGGATGCCGCATGCGCCGAAATAGACCGCCAGCACGTAGAACGTCGTCTCGGTGGAACCGAGCATGACGGCGGCGGTGCGCCCGATGCGGGAATCTGCGCCGTAGGTCTGGATGATGTCGCTTGCGGCGGCCAGCGCACCGCTGCCGCTGATCGGCCGCACGAGCAACAGCATCGCTGTCTCGGGCGGGATGCCGAGCCAAGCCAGCACGGGCGCACACAGCCGCGTGAGCGCCTCGAGCGCGCCGGATGCGCGCAGCATGCTCACGGCGGTCAGCAGCGCTACAAGCGCAGGGAAGATGCGCATGACGGTTTTTAGCCCGTCGCGCGCGCCGTCAGTCAGCGCAGAGAACACATCCGTCCCGGTCAGCACACCGCAGAGTCCGACACCGGCCAGCAGCAGCGGCACGGTCAATGTCAGCAGTCCACTCACGGCCATATGCGCGCGAGCACCTTTCCGGTCAGCAGCCCCGCCGTGACCGAGCAGAGCGAGCTCACCCATACGGCGGGCAGAATGTCGAACGGTACGGCAGCGCCCGCCGCCTCGCGCACGGCGGCGATCGTGACCGGCAGCAGCTGGATCGAGGCCGTGTTGAGCACCACAAGCAGGCACAGCTCGTCGCTGGCGGTGTCGCCGCGCAGCTCGCGCGCCATTGCCTGGGCCGCGCGCACACCGGCCGGTGTCGCTGCGTTGCCGAGCCCGAGCAGATTCGCGCTCACGTTCATGCTCAGCGCATCGAGTGCCTGCACATCGCGCGCAGCGTGCGGGAACAGCCGCCGCAGCACAGGCCGCAGCAGCCGCGACAGCCCGCCTGCGATGCCGCAGCGCCGCATGAGCTCCATCACGCCTGACCAAAGGCAGATCATACCGCCCACCGTCAGGCAGAAATCCACTGCCTGCTGCACGCCCTGCGCCGCCGCTGCGCCGAGCTGCGCACCGCGTCCGGACGCCGCGCCGAAGGCCAGCGCGACGCATATCATGCTGACCCATATCCGGGACAATGCCATCGTGGTCGCTCCTTTCTATAAAAAATTATAAGTTTTCGGTGATTATTCACAAAAACATATTATGCGCAAGGGAACCAAAATATGCAAATGGTAGAAAAGCGTAAATTAGCTGTGAACGTTTGTCGAATCCGTTGACATTTTGACAACCTTTGGTATAATGCAGTTGTTGAAATGAATGATTTTTGAGTCATCCTTTCCCTTATCCCATACGTATTGGAGGACACATTTATGAAATCTACCGGTATTGTTAGAAAAGTAGACGAGCTCGGCCGTATCGTGCTTCCCATCGAGCTGAGAAGAACGCTCGGCATCGAGGAGAAGGACCGCATCGAGATCTTCGTGGATGGTGAGTCCATCATCCTGCGCAAGTATCAGCCGGCCTGCATCTTCTGCGACAACGCGAAGGACATCATCAACTACAAGGGCAAGAACATCTGCCCCGACTGCATCCGCGCTATGAACGAAAAGCTCTGAGCGGAGCTGAAAAAAGTCCCCTGACCTCAGGTCAGGGGACTTTTTTTTCGCCAAAATCAAAATAATTTTGAGATAGAAACCGATTCCATCATGCTCAGATGTTGAGCGCCATCTGATACAATTCGTTTTTGCCGAAGCCGGTGTCGGCGGCGGCGAGCTTGCACGCCTCCTTGAGCGCGCGGCCCTCGCTGCGGTAGCGCGCCACGATCTCCAGCGCCTGCTCGGCCGTGACCTCGGGCTCGGAGCGCTCGGGCGCGCCGCGCAGCACGAGCACGAATTCGCCCTTCGGCGCGTTTTCGGTGAAGTATGCCACGGCGCCGTCGAGCGTCGTGCGCAGCGTCTGCTCGTGCAGCTTTGTCAGCTCGCGCGCGAGCGTGATCTCCCGCTCGCTGCCGAACGTGTCGCGCAGGTCGCCGAGCGTGCGCAGCAGCTTATGCGGCGCTTCGTAGAAGATCATGGTGCGCGTCTCGCCCTGAAGCCGCTGCAGGTGCTCGCGGCGGGTCTTGCCGCTCACGGCGAGAAAGCCCTCGAAGCAAAACTGCTGCGTCGGCAGGCCGGACACGGCCAGCGCGGCGATGGCGGCGCAGGGGCCGGGGATGACCTGCACGTCGATGCCCTGCTCGGCGCACTGGCGTACGATGTCCTCGCCGGGGTCGGAGATGGCGGGCATGCCGGCGTCGGTCACGAGCGCGCACGTCTCGCCCGCGAGCAGCCGCGCGACGATCTTCTCACCGCTGGCGTACTTGTTGTGCTCGTAGTAGCTCACGCACGGCTTTCTGATCTCAAAGTGGTTGAGCAGCTTTGCGGTCACGCGCGTGTCCTCGGCGGCGATGAAGTCGGCGCGGCGCAGCGTCTCCAGCGCGCGCACGGACAGGTCGCCGAGATTGCCGATCGGCGTGCCGACCAGATACAGTGTTCCGCTCATGGTTGCGTCCTCCTGTGATAAATTCTGCGGATCTCGTCCGAGTCCGTGCCGTCGGGCGTGCACAGCGCCAGCGGCGGCGAAACGGTGAGACCCGGCTTTCCGCCGCGGCGCGCCTCGACCAGTACGAGGTTGGGCGCGGCGTCGGCCTTGTATGCCACGGTGCGCAGACGCTTGGGCTCGAGCCCTGCGGCCGTGAGCGCGCACAGCAGCTCGCTCAGCCGCTCCGGCCGGTGTACGAGCGCGGCCGAGCCGCCCCAGCGCGTGAGATAGGCCATGGCGGCGCAGATGTCCTGCATGGTGCAGGTGCGCTCGTCGCGCGCGTGCGCCCGCATCGGGTCGGGCGAGGTGTAGCCGCTGCCGGCGGCGAAATACGGCGGATTTGCAACGACGAGGTCGAAGCTCCCGGCGGGGAGCAGCGTGCGGTGCGCGCGCAGGTCGGCGCAGAGGATCTGCGCTCGGTCGCTCAGGCCGTTTGCTTTGATATTGTCGCGCGCGAGCTGCGCCGCGTCCGGCTGCAGCTCGATGCCGACGGCGGTCGCCTGCTCCAGCGCACGCAGCAGCAGCACCGTCAGCACGCCCGCGCCGCAGCCGAGGTCGGCAATGCGCCGTGCGCGGCGCTGCGCCGCAAAATCGGCCAGCAGCACGCTGTCCGTGCCGAGGGCAAACCCCGCGCCGGAGCGCACAAAGCGCGGTCCGCCGGGCCACAGGTCGTCAAATACCGGTTGGGTCATGGCGCACGCTCCTTCCGTTGCCGTCATATAGACAGAGGCGATATGCAGCTTGCATATCGCCTCATTCGTTTGCGTTGTTCTCCGAGCGGAACTTAGTCGACGGAGATCGCACCCACCGGGCAGTTCGCAGCGCAGGTGCCGCACTCCATGCAGCTGTCCGCGTTGATGACGTACTTGCCGTTGCCCTCGGAAATTGCCTCAGCCGGGCAGTTGGCGGCGCAGGTGCCGCACATGACGCAATCATCGCTGATAACAAAAGCCATTGTCGTTACCTCCTATGTTTTTCACCGGGTATCGCTACCACTGGTATGAGAGTCATTGTAGCACAAAAATCTGAAAAATCAACCGCGTTTTTCGAAATTCGAAAATGTGTGCTGATTAAAACCCGGGAAGACGTGGAAATAATACAAATCAGTTTCCCGGATTCGGCACATTCCTTGCGCCGGCCGGAGGATAATAGAGGCGTATGACCGGCGAAGGAGGCAAACGATCTATGCGCGGCAGCGAAAGGTTTACACAGCGGGCATCCACGGCGATCCGCAAGGCACACGATGCGGCGGCGGGAATGGGGCACAGTTATGTGGGCACGGAGCATATCCTGCTCGGAATCATCCGGGAGGGAGAGGGGCTTGGCGCGCGCATTCTGGCGGACAACGCGCTTACCGATTCCGTGCTCACGCGCATGGTCACGGAGACGGTCGGGCGCGGCGTGCCCGGCACGCCCGAGCAGGGACTCAGCCCCCGTGCGCGGCACGTCATCGAGCTGGCCGCCGAGGATTCCAACCGCCTCGGTCACTGCTATGTCGGCACGGAGCACCTGCTCATGGGTATCCTCCGCGAGGCGGACAGCGCCGGGGCGCGTATCCTTGTGGCGGCGGGCGGCGACCTCAACAAGATCTATACGGACATCATGGACGTCTTCGGCCGCCCGGAGTATAAGCCCCGGCCGCAGCCGGGCGCACCGCGCGCACAGCCGCGCCGTGCCGCCGAGACGAAAACGCTCGACCAGTACGGCCGCGACCTCACGGAGCTTGCTGCAGCCGGACGTATGGATCCGGTCATCGGCCGCGACCGCGAGATCGAGCGCGCCATCCAGATCCTCTCGCGCCGCAGCAAGAATAATCCCGTGCTCATCGGCGAGCCCGGCGTCGGCAAGACGGCGGTGGCCGAGGGGCTCGCGCAGCGCATCGCCGACGGCAGTGTGCCCGAGGACCTGAAGTGCAAGCGCATCGTGAGCGTGGATCTGACGGCCATGCTTGCAGGCACAAAGTACCGCGGCGATTTTGAGGAGCGCGTCAAATGCGTCCTGCAGGAGGTGCAGCGCTCAGGCAGCGTCATCCTCTTCATCGACGAGCTGCACACGATCGTCGGCGCGGGCTCTGCCGAGGGCGCGATCGACGCGGCGAACATCCTCAAGCCCGCACTCGGGCGCGGCGAGCTGCAGATCATCGGCGCGACGACGCTTGAGGAGTACCGCAAGTATATTGAAAAGGACGCGGCGCTCGAGCGGCGCTTTCAGCCCGTGCGCATCGCAGAGCCAACGCCCGAGCAGAGCCTGCAGATCCTGCGCGGCCTGCGCGCGCGGCTCGAGGCACACCACCGCCTGAAGATCACGGACGAGGCGCTCGACAAAGCGGTCGCACTCTCGGTGCGCTATATCGGCGACCGCTGGCTGCCGGACAAAGCCATTGACCTCGTCGACGAGGCGGCCTCACGTGTGCGGATGCAGGCGCTGGTGCAGCCCGAGCGGGTGCACACGCTCGAGACGCAGCTCGCCGCCGCAGCGGCGGAGATGGAACACGCCGTGCGTGCGCAGGACTTTGCGCGTGCGGCCGCCCTGCGGGAACGTGAGCAGAAGCTGCGTGCGGAGCTCCGGCAGCAGCGCAGCCGCTGGGAGCAGGCCAATTCCGGCTCTGTGCGCGCCGTGACGGGCGAGGACGTGGCCGAGATCGTCTCGCTCTGGACGGGCATCCCGGTCGCGGGCATCACGTCGAGCGAGAGTCAGCAGCTGCTGCAGATGGAGGCGTCGCTGCGCCGCCGCGTCGTCGGGCAGGAGGAGGCGGTGTGCGCGGTCTCGAACGCCATCCGCCGCAGCCGCGTCGGGCTTGGCGATCCGAACCGGCCGATCGGCAGCTTTCTCTTCCTCGGACCGACTGGCGTCGGCAAGACGGAGCTCTGCCGGGCACTGGCTGAGGCGCTCTTCGGCGACGAGCAGGCGCTCATCCGCGTGGATATGTCGGAATATATGGAGCGGCACAGCGTCTCGCGGCTCATCGGCTCGCCGCCGGGGTATGTCGGACACGAGGAGGGCGGCCAGCTCACGGAGAAGGTGCGGCGCAAGCCGTATTCCGTCGTGCTCTTCGACGAGATCGAAAAGGCGCACGAGGACGTCTTCAATCTCCTGCTGCAGGTGATGGAGGACGGGCAGCTCACGGACTCGCTCGGGCGCAAGGTGAACTTCCGCAACGCGGTCGTGGTCATGACTTCGAACGTCGGGGCGAAGGCCATCACCGACAGCCGCCGCAGTCTCGGCTTTGCACAGCAGACGGGCGCGGATGCGGGGCGCACGGATGCCGAGATCCGCAGCATGGTCATGTCCGATCTGAAAAAGACGTTCCGGCCGGAGTTTCTCAACCGCGTCGATGAGATCATCGTCTTTCACAAGCTTACGCGCGCCGATACCCGCCGGATCGCGCAAAAGCTCCTCGGCACGGTCAACCGGCGCATGGAGCGCGCGGGCGTGGAGCTGCGCGTGCCGGATGCGGCGCTCGATGCGCTCTCGGCGACGGGCTACGACCCCGTGTACGGGGCGCGGCCGCTGCGCCGGGCGATCCAGAGCACGATCGCCGATCAGGCGGCGGGGATGCTGCTCGACGGCTCGCTCCGGCGCGGCGATGTGGTCACGGCGCAGGTGCGGGAAGGAAAAATTGTTTTGACGAAAACGTGCGAACGTGGTATGATAACGCCCTGAATGTAATCTGGACGGAGGCGTACCCCAATATGGCACAGAATATGCAGACGGAAAACAAGGCGGTCTATCTCGACCCGTTTCGTTATAATGAGTTCGAGGGCTTCAATTCCCACAACCACATCGTCGTCACCGAGGTCGGCGACGGCACCAGCGTTGTCGAGGTCAAGCTCGTGCAGGAGAGTCTCAACCCGCTCGGCATGGCGCACGGCGGGCTGATCTTCACGCTCTGCGACGTGGCGACCGGTGTCGCCGCGCGCACCGGCGGGCGCATCACCGTGACGCTCGACAGCAACATCCATTTCCTGCGCCGCGCCAAGGACACGGAAAAGCTCGTCGCGCGCGGCCGCGTGGTCAAGGCAGGCCGCACGACCGGCCTTGTCACGGCGGAGGTGTTCGACGATACGGACAAGCTCATCGCAACCGCAGATATGACGGTTTACTATGTGGACGAGAACACATACACGGACACCGCGGCACAAAAGTAAGCACGGAATAAGAAAAAGAGACGTCTGGAGACGTCTCTTTTTTGTTCAGCCTTCGGCGCGGATGAGCGCCGTGCCGGGGTAGTAGTGCGCGAGAATGTCGGCGTAGCCGCTGCCCTGCGCCGCCATGACGTTCGCGCCGTACTGGCTCATGCCGACGCCGTGGCCGCTGCCGGTGACGGTGAAGGTGAATATCCCGCCGCCGTATGCGACGGAAAACGCCGCCGAGCGCAGGGAAAAGAGCGCGCGCACCTGCGCACCCGTGAGTGTCTCCGAGCCGACGGGGATGCTCGCCACGCGGCCGCTGTCATCGAGTACCGGCGTGCCGAACCACGCGCTCGGATCGTCGCCGAGCACACAGTCCGGATAACGGTCCAGCACGGCATCCTGCACGGCGTCGGCTGCGATCTCGGCCGTGGAGACGTAGTTCGGCACGTCCTGCGCCGTCTCCGGGGAGGACACGCTCACAAGATACGGCGCATCACCGCCCCAGAGTGCGGCGCTGCACTCGGTCGACCCGGCGGACGCGGCGTGAAACACCGCGCGGATGAGCTGCCCGTCGTAGACGAGATACTGCCCGTCCGTGTCGGCAACGGCCTTCCGGATGCGCGCCATGTTGTGCGCATAATCCTTGCCCCACTGCGCGCGCAGTGCCTCGTCGTCCTTGTGCGCGCAGCAGCAGGTGTACCGGTCACAGATACCGGCCTCCGGATGGTTTGCGCCGCCGCCGCGCACGCGCTGGAGGATGTAGGTGCGCGCGGCGACGGCCTGTGCCCGCAGCGCCTCGGGCGCGAAGGAGGCGGGCATCTCGGCGGCTACCACGCCGGGCAGCCAGTCGGCCATGGTCGTTTCGATGAGCGCATCACCGCACAGTGCCGTGATGGGCGTTGCGCCGTCGGGCGCGACGGTGTCCGACACCGGTACGGACGGGGCGGGCGGTGAAGCCTCCTCTCCGGCCGGGGCGAGCGTGACCGCAAGCCACGGGATCAGCAGCGACAGCGCCACGAGCAGCAGCGACAGCAGAAAAACCCTGCGCATCCGCACCGCCTCCTTTCTGCCGCGCGGGGCGTTTTGTGCCTTGACGCAGCGGGGAAATCAGTATAAAATAGCTCTGTTAAATATGTATTGGGACAGGTAGTTTGTTATGCGCAAAAATGCTTGGGTGATCTGCTGCTGTACAGCTGTGCTGTCGGCATTCGGGATCTTTTTTCGCTGGCTGCAGGATCAGGCCTGCTTTGAGGCCGAGACCGGCCTTGCCGTACACGGAAGCATCTGGCCGTACGTCGTCGCGCTGATGATCGCCGTTGCCGCGGCGGTGCTGGCCGTCGTGTGCTTCCGGATAAAGAATCAGCCGCACACCAGCTTTCCGGACTCGCTTCCCGCGGCGTTCGCGGCGTCAAAGCGTGCGCGCGCGGTCGGCGGTGTCCTGCTCGGCGCGATGCTCGCGCTCGGCGGCCTTTGGCTGCTGCTGAGCAGCGGCGCGCTCTCCGAGCCCGGCCTGCAGCGTGTGCTTGCCGTGCTCGCGGTCGTGACGGGTGTGGTGTTCGCGCGCCAGATGCTCGCCCCCGGTGAACGGGAGAATGACGCCGGCGCGCTCGTGTGTGCGTCCATGCCGATGGTGCTGCTCGTGTTCTGGCTGATCGTGAGCTACAAGGTCAACATCATCAACCCCACCATCTCTGCCTACGCGGTCGAGATCCTGGCGCTGTGCGCCGCGCTGATCGCGTTTTATGAGCTTGCGGGCTTTGCCTATGGCCGCCCGAAAGCCGTCAAGAGCATTTTTTGGAGCCAGTTTGCGGCGTTCCTGTGCATCACCGCCCTGCCGGATGACCGCGCCGGCGCGCAGCAGCTCATGCTGGTCGCCATTGCGGGCATGCTGCTGTTTCAGTCTTACCTGACCGCGTCCAACATCCGCCCGGCTGTATCCGGGCCGGCCGGCGGCGCGCAATAAGCTGTGAAAAAAGCCTGCACGGTGTATGCCATGCGGGCCTTTTCATATACGGATACCGGCCGTTACCGGGGAGGAGAACATTTATGAACAACATCTTAGCCCAGCTCAACAGCGCACCTATGTACGCGATCTGCGGCGGCATCATCGCGTTCGTCGCGGCGGTGTGCGTCGTGTTCCTTGTGCGCTCGTACCGCGCGGGTCTGGCCATCGGCATGGACCCCGCACGCATGAAGCGCGCCATCACGTCGAGCGCCACATTCTCGGTCCTGCCGAGCGTCGGCATCCTGCTCGGCGTCATCGCCCTGTCCGGCAGCCTCGGCACACCGTGGCCGTGGCTGCGCCTGTCCGTCATCGGCGCGCTGCATTATGAGACGCAGGTCGCGCAGGCTGCCGCCGAGCAGGTCGGCATGCACGCGCTGTCCGCCGCCGAAATGACGCCGCAGGCCTTCACGACGATCGCCCTGCTGATGAGCTTCTGCATCATCTGGGGCATGCTCCTGTCCATCTTCTTCAACAAGCGCTACCTCAGGCGCCTCGGCAACGACGGGGCGAAATCCGCCTCCGGCGTCGGCTTCGGCGACAGCGCCATGACGGCCATGTTCATCGGCCTCGTCTGCGCGTACATCGGCAGCTACATCGGCGCGTTCGTGTCCGGCGAGGGGCTGTTCACCTGCGTCGGTGACTGGACGCCGCTGGTGGTCGTGGCCGTGTCGGCGGCGGCGATGGCGCTGTTCGTGTATCTGGCCGAGAAGAAGAATATGGCATGGCTCGAGAGCTTTTCCATCGCCGGCAGTATGCTCATCGGCATGGCGGCGGCCGTGCTCGTGCGCCTGTAAGGAGGGGACATCATGAACGAAACCGAACGCAAAGTATATCTGGAACAGTTTAACCGCCGCACGCACGTGCTCGGCCGCGCCGTGTGCGTGATCACGCTGCTGCTGCTCGTCGGCGCGCCGTTTCTCATCGGCACGTTTCTCGGCGCGATGCCCGACATGGGCGCCGTCGGCAAGGGCTTTTTGTCCGTCGGCGTCGTGTGGGCGGTCGCAAGCGTGGCGGAGTTTCTCATCTACACGCCCATGCTCGGCGCGGGCGGCGGCTACCTCGCCTTCATCACCGGCAACCTCATCAACATGAAGATCCCGTGCGCGGTCAATGCGCGCGACATTGCCGGCACCAAGACCGGCACTGCGGAAAACGAGATCATCTCGACGCTCTCGATCGCGACAAGCTCGCTCGTGACCATCGTCGTGCTCGCGCTCGGCGTGGCGCTGCTCGTGCCGCTGCAGCCCGTGCTGCAGAGCCCCGTGCTCCAGCCGGCGTTTGCAAACGTCGTCCCCGCGCTCTTCGGCGCGATGGCGTATCAGTATTTCCGCAAGAACATCCGCGTTGCCATTGCACCGCTGGTCATGATGAGCGTGCTGTTCATGCTCGTCCCGTCGCTGACGGGCTCGACCAGCTTCATGATCGTTCCGAGCGGCGCGCTGGCCATCGGCATCGCCTACGCGCTCTACCGCAAACAGAATCAGGAGGGTGAAACAAAATGAAATTCCGTCCCGGATATCTCGCACTCGCACCGCTGGCCCCGCTGGGAGCGGCAGTGGCGCACGCCGTGCTCATGCCGAAGAAAAAATCCGCCTATCAGCCGCAGCCGGACGCAGACCGCGCCATGGCTTACGCTGAAAAGCTCGCCGCCATGATCCGCTGCGACACCACGTCGTATGCCAACGTCTACGCCCCGGAGCGCTTCGAGCGCTTCCATGCGCAGCTTGCGCAGCTGTTCCCGCTCGTGCACGAAAAGCTCGAGCGCACGGTTATCGACGGCAACCTGCTCTTCTACTGGAAGGGCAAGGCACACGACCGCCCGATCGTGCTCATGAGCCATCAGGACGTTGTGCCCGCCGAGGGCACGTGGTCGCACGCGCCGTTTTCCGGCGACATTGCCGACGGCAAGGTCTGGGGACGCGGGGCGTCGGACACCAAGGCCTCGCTCATGGCGTTTTTCCAGGCAGTCGAGGAGCTGCTTGCCGCCGGGTATGAGCCCGCCAACGACGTCTATCTCTCCTCGTCCTGCACGGAGGAGTGGGCGGGCGACGGCGCGCCGAAGCTCGTCGCCGAGCTCAAGCGCCGCGGTGTGCGCCCGTTTCTCGTCTGCGACGAGGGCGGCGGCATCATCACCGAACCGATCGGCGGCATCCCCGGCAACTTTGCCATGGTGGGCGTGTTTGAAAAGGGCAAGGCGGACGTGAAATTCACCGCCCGCAGCAACGGCGGCCACGCCAGTGCGCCGATGGCGAACAGCCCCATCGCGCGCCTGTCCGCGTTCGTGACGGACGTGGAAAAGCACGATCCGTTCCGCAGAAAGTTCCTGCCGGAGGTCTCGGCCATGTTCGCGCGCCTTGCGCCCTATGCGCCGTTCGGCCTGCGGCTCGTGATGGGCAACCTCTGGCTGTTCCAGCCGCTGATGAAGATCGTGCTGCCGCGCGTATCGGCGCAGGCAGGCGCGATGCTGCACACGACGATCGCCTTTACGATGCAGTCCGGTGCGGACGCGTACAACGTCCTGCCGCAGGAGGCAACGCTGGGTGCGAACATGCGCTTCATCCCGCATCAGGGTGAGCAGGAGAGCCTTGCCATCATCCGCCGCCTTGCCGAAAAGCACGGTCTGGAGATGGAGGTCATCCACGCCAACGACTACTCCGAGACCGTGGACATCCACGGCGAAGCCTTCCGTCAGGTGGAGCAGGTCATCGGCGAGACGTTCCCGGGCCTGCCCGTGAGCCCCTATGTCATGACCGGCGCGACCGATGCGCAGTTCTATCAGGAGATCTGCAGCAACTGCCTGCGCTTTGCGCCCGTGATCTATGGCCCGGAGCAGATGAAGGGCATGCACGGCATCGACGAGAACATCGAATATAATTGCCTGCCCGGCGCGGTCGATTTCTACAAGAACCTGATCCGCGCGCAGGAGCGATAAAACCGAACACAAAGAGCAAACCGCCCCGGTGAAAACCGGGGCGGTTTGCTCAGCTTGTCATAGAACCTCGTAGAGTTTGCGCCCG
>ENA-UOJQ01001671-UOJQ01001671.1-human-gut-metagenome-genome-assembly--contig:-P63-NODE-1671-length-16335-cov-16.755221_pt1 | contig 16335 bp, 15 predicted proteins | sample MGYA00242352_ERZ723899 | MGnify/ENA metagenome assembly ERZ723899 | reverse complement strand
GTGACCGAAGTGCACACCTGCCTCGAGAAGCTGCTTCATAGAAACGACTGCCATAATAAAATACCTCCAGATATTGTTTTGCCTCCGCACACCGTGATCTGCACGGTACATCGGGTACCGGCGGACTGCCCTCAACCCAAAAGGGCACAAAAGGGCATAGTGATGCGTGTGTAATGCTTTGTTATAATAGCACAAAAAGAATGCGGTTGCAAGTAGTTTTCTCTGTTTTGTATAAAGAAATGCGTACTTTTTCTCTTATTTGCCCGTATTCATCCCGCTCAGGCCCGCAACACCCATGCGGTTGAGGGCGTATCCCTTGCCGAACATCAGGTCGTATTGCAGCATCCAGTGCTCGTTTGTCCAGCGCTGCTGGAACTCTGTGGGCTGCTGGGTGGTGGTGCCGTCTAAGTTCATGGTGGTGCCGCGAGTACAGCTGCGGCTGGCGACCCGCAGCTGCCGGTTGAGGAACTGGAAGTACAGCGGCTGCTCCAGCCCGAACAGTTCCATCATCACCGGGGAGATATCGTAAGCGGCAATGGTGCCAAAGTCCACCTGCTGCTGGCTGTAATTCGACCACATCAGCAGCGTGGTCTGGTGCAGACGGGGATCGGTGCTGGAGCCGCTTGCGTAGCCGGTGGTGGTGTAGACATCGTAATTGGAATCGATGGGGTTATAGTGGTCGCCCCAGAACACCAGAATGACCGGCTCGTCCACCTGAGAGAAGTATTCCGTCAGCTTGCCCAGCATGGCGTCTGCATCCCGGATGCCGGTAGCAAAATCTTCCAGCGCGCCCACGGTGCTGCTCTTGAGCCCCACCGGATGAGATACAACGTGTACCCGCTCGTCGTCCGGGTAGTTATCCCTATTATAATTGGTATGGTTCTGCATGGTGACCGCGTGCAGGAAGATGGGCTTATCAGAGGAAGTGCTCATCTTTTCGTACTGCTGAATGATCTGGTCGGCCATGGAGTCATCGGTCACAAGACCGCTGGTCCAGTAGTGCTTGCGCACCTTGGTCACGCCGTGCATATCCTCCAGACTGATAAAATCGCTGAAGCCGAGGTTGGGGTACGCTTTATCGCGGCTCCAGTATTTTGCCCAGAAGCAGTGCACCGCAGCGGTCTGGTAGCCCTTGAGTTTGAGGTAATTGGGCAGGGCGAACATGGGCTTTGTGACGTGCTGCTGGTAGGGCTTGCTGCCGCTGGGCAGGAAGGACACCGAGTAGCCGGTCAGAGCTTCAAACTCCACATCACAGGTGCCGCCGCCAAAGCTGGGGCTGTATGCCCTGCCGTAGGCGCTGGTCTGCTGCAAAGCGTGGAGGTTCTGCGATACATCGGTATCAAAGGTGATGCCGTACTGTTCCAGCTCGGAAACATCCCAGTAGGACTCATCCATCACATAAATAATGGTGGGCTGCTTTGCCTGCTCTTCCTTGGGGGTAGTAGCGGCATAGCTGCCCGCATACATGGGACCGGTAGAAAATTTCTCGCTCTCAGCTACGTTATCCAGAATATCGTCCACTGCCTGCTCCGAGTAGCCCTCGGGCTTGGCGATCTCCAAATTGGTGAGGTTGGTCATAAAACCGGTAAGCACACCGTAGTAACGGTAGTAGCGGTCCTGCATCCACGCATCCGGCGTGATGCCCAAAACCTGCGTGACTGCAGGCTGTAAATAAACGCCGAAGATCAGCAGACACAGCGCCGCTGCCGAGGCACCGGTGCCCGCAAGCCTTGGCAACCAGCGCTGGCGCAGCCGCCCGCGGTAAACAAAGAAGCTTGCCACCGTCAGTGCCAGCACCAGCACAATGGAGACCACCATGCTGGTCTGCAGCTTGAGCCCGGCAGCAGAGGCCACACCGGCGGCTTCGGACACCTGCATCAGGTCCCACGGCAGAAAGGGCTCACCCCGCAGCTGCATGGTATAGAAGTTTACTGCGCAGGGCGCACAGCCCAAAACGGCCATGCCCAGCGTAGCAAGCGGCGGGATGCGCAGCACCCAGTCCAGCAGCTCCCACACCAGAAACAGCAGCAGCCATGCCAGCAGATACGCCCCGAAATGGGGGAAAATAAAGCTGATAAAGGTATCAGCGGTCAGTGACCCGCGCGCGATCCACTCACCCAGCAGCAGCACAATAAAGGAAGCTGCCGCCGGGAAGAGCATCCGCAGGGTCAACAGCGGTTTGGATGTTTTCATAGTCGATATCCCTTTCCACGTCCCGAACCCTATTTCCAAAGCGGCTTTGCTATTTGCACAAGCCTTTCGTGCCTATTATAGTCATTTCGCCGAAAATGTCCATTCATGATTTTACAAAAATTACAGTTTTATTTTTCAAAATATTCCCCTATTTTTCACAGACCAAGCTTTGCCCGCAGCTGCTGCCAGAAGCCGTGAGGTGCTGCCGGTGCTTTTGGCACGGCAGTATGCACCAGAATTGCGTCTGTGCCGATGGTCTCGATCTCCTGCCACGGGATGGTCAGGCTCTCGTCCCGGCCCAGCAGGCCAAAAAGCCGCGGTCTGCCCAGCAAAATCAAGCTTTGCAGCTGCGCCGTTGCGGGGTCAAGCTCCAGATCGTCCGCGCGGCCAAGGCACACCCCCTGCTCCAGCTGAACGACCTCCTTCTCACAAAGTTCCCGGATCGTCACGGTGCTCTCCCCTTTCTGTCACAGCATACGCCGGGGCGGCATTTTCTATGCCAAAGGGGTGGAAAGCACCCGCCCGGTTGTGGTATACTATGGAAAATATCTGGAAAACATCCAATACAAGCGAGGCAGTATTTATGTATAAAAGCATTATTTTTGATATCGGCGGTGTACTGGTGGATTTTGACCCCAAAGCCTACTTGGTAGACCGGCTGTGCAACGCCGAAATGGAGGAAAAGGTCTACGATTTGACCTTTGGCAGCGAGGAGTGGCAGTTGCTGGACGCAGGCAAGCTTTCCCGCTATGACGGCAACCAGCGAATGCTGGAGCACGCCCGCGCCGAGGGCTGTGCCTTTGAGGTGCAGGGCGTTCTGGACGACTGGATGCACATTCTGCGCCCGCGTCTGCGGATGCTGGAACTGGTGCGGCGGCTGAAGAACCACGGCTATTGCGTGTATTACCTGAGCAACATCCCGCAGGATGTGCTGGAGCTGCTGACCGAGCGCGGCATACTGACCCAGTTTGACGGCGGTGTAGCCTCCTGCGAGGTACAGGTGAATAAGCCTGACCCGCAGATCTACAAGGCTTTGTTGAAAAAGTATCAGCTGAAGGCCAGCGAATGCATATTTATCGACGACAGACTGGAAAACGTGCAGGCCGCCTTTGCGCTGGGCTTTGCCGGCATCCAGATGAAGGACAGCGTTGGTACGCTGATCCGCAGCCTTGCCACCTGTAACGTGGCGCTGCGCTGAATGTTCATATAACAAACAGCAGCCCCTGCCGGAAAGGTTTCTCCGGCAGGGGCTGCTTTGCGTTGGTGGGAACTTACTTTTCCTCGTAGCTCTGGCAGTAGTGCGGGGTCTCCACCTGCTGGGTGGTGCAGCTGCACTGCTCCGTCACCTTGATCTGCGGCAGATCACATTTGCAGCCGTCCACATTGTGGCAGCACGCGCAGACATCACAGGTCACGCCGATGTTTTCCATGTTTATCACCTCTTTGTCCATAGGTTGCCCTATGGAGCAAGAGTTTATACATGGGTTTTACCAAGCAGCCAGATCTGCGCCCAGCTTACGGCAGGCAGCCTGCACATCATCATCGGGCGTTTCGTTGCAGATGAGGCCTTCCTCGCTGAACAGCTGTGCGCCGTCGTCCTGTGCGCGCTGCGCCCAATCGCGCATCCACTGACCGTCACCCCAGCCGTAGGAGCCGAACAGTGCGATCTTTTTGCCGTTCAGAGAGCCTTCCAGCGCAGCAAACATAGGCTCGAACTCGCTCTCCTCCAGCTGCTCTGCACCCATAGCCGGGCAGCCAAAGGCCACAACGTCAAACTCTGCCAACTTTGCGGGGGTCATCTCGGTGCAGGGCACGATGGTGCCGTTGGCACCTGCACCCTCGGCGATGCAGTTTGCCATGGTCTCGGTGTTGCCGGTGGCGCTCCAGAATACGATTGCTACTTTGCTCATAAAACTCTACCTCTTTCTCTGTGTAGTTAGTTTTGGATAACTTCATGCTCTGTGAAAATGCGTCCATATTTCATGACGCATTTTTGTAGTTAGTATTTCCTAACCGTCAACAGGATACCACAGCCCTGCCCTGCTTGTCAAGACGTTCGCGCAATGTTTGCACGGTGCAACAATGCCGCCTTGCTCAAAAGTGCATGAAGCATGTGTTTCAGCCGCCTAATACGCGGAAAACCACCAACAGCACTCCGTAGATGACCGGCTGATGCAGTAGATACAACAGCAGCGAGTGCCGCCCAAGCCAGCCCAGCGGCGGGCAGACCGAGCGACGCAAGGGCCCCATGCGCTGCCGCCCTACAATGCCGTAGAGAAAGTACCCTGCCCAGAACAGAAACAGCCACGGCAGAAGGGCAAAATAATCCGTAGAATAGAACCACAACGGATAAAAGCCAAAGTACGCAGTAGCGTAATTTACATATAGTGTCTGCGGCAGCCAGAGGCGCAGACTACCAAAACCCAGATAGCCTGCCGAAACATTGCGGGTAAGGGCGAACAGCACTGCGGAGATAGCAAACCCTGCTGCGGGTGGAATGCGCCGCAGCGGCTTTTCCAAAAGGCCGGTCAGCAGCATGGCGCTACCCAGCAGGGTCAGCACACCAAAAACGACCCTGTCCTCCGGCATAAAAAGCAGCGTGACCGCCGTGACAAGCGCCCCTGCCCCAAACACCTGTGCGCCCCGGCGCAAGGTATGATGCCCCAGTTGCACACAGAAGCCGGACAACAGAATAAACACCCAACAGATGCTCTGCTGCCACAGATGCCCGGGCAGACCATAATACCAGTCGGCCTGAATGCCGAAGAGATTGACCAGATCCCAGCAGCCGTGATAGAGCATCATACTGACCAGATCCAGCCCACGCAGCTCGTCCAGAAGGGCGTAGCGGCCAGAAGTATTACTATACTTCACGGCGGTTTCCTTCCTTTTTGTCACGCTGTTACACCGTTTTCCGGCGCAGCAGGCTCATGGGCGGCAGCTCCGGGGTGGGCATGGTGTATTTTTCCATGGCGTGAGGAGTGCTTTCCATCCGCTCCCCTGCTTCGTTCTCGATCCATTCCGGGGTAAGTGCAATACTACGTCCGTCCGGGCACAGCGCCTCCAGCGTATCCCCAAGGCTCCATTTGCCGCGCTGCTGGCAGTGGGCGATGCCGTTTTCCCAGCTGTCCACCGTGCCCACGAACTCCCACTCGCGGATGTAAGTGGCGCTGTCAGTGGCCTGCTTGGCCTGCTCGCGGCCAAAATAGAAACCGGGAGAGTAGTGCCGGTGGCTGGTGCGGGTAAGCTCTGCGTACACCTCCGGCGGCAGTTCAAAGTTATCGTTTGCCGGGTCGGCCAGATAGGTGTCCAGTGCCTTGCGGTAGGCAGCGGTAACGCTGGCCACATAGTAGAAGGTCTTGGCACGGCCTTCGATCTTCAGGCTGTCCACGCCCGCCTTGCAGATCAGGTCAATGAAGGGCGCGGTGCACATATCGTTGGCGTTAAGGATATAGCTGCCGTTCTCGTTTTCACCGATCTCGTACAGCTGGCCGGGGCGGGTCTCCTCGCTCAGGTAATACTTCCAGCGGCAGGGCTGGGCGCACTGGCCGCGGTTGGCGTCACGTCCGGCCATGTAGTTAGACAGCAGGCACCGGCCGGACACGCTCATGCACATAGCACCGTGCACAAAGGCTTCGATCTCCAGCTCCGGCGGGGTCTTATCGCGCAGGATGGCAATATCCTGCAAGGTCATCTCCCGGGCCAGCACCACCCGCTTTGCGCCCATTTTGTAGGCGGCGCGGGCGGCTGCCCAGTTGGTGATGCCGGTCTGGGTGGAAAGATGCACGTCAATGTCCGGGGCAAAGGTCTTGCAGGCGTCCAGCACACCAAGGTCTGCCACGATAAAGGCATCCACACCGGCCTTGGCGGCTTCCTTGATGGCCTCCGGCAGGCGGTCGGCCTCCTCGTTGGTGGGCAAGGTGTTCATGGTCAAGTAGACCTTGCGACCACGGGCGTGGGCGTAGATGACGCTTTCCGCCAGCTGCTCCGGGGTGAAATTAGCCGGGGCAGAGCGCATGCCAAACTCCGGCAGACCGCAGTAAACAGCATCGGCACCGTAGTTGATGGCATAACGCAGACGTTCCGCATCGCCCGCCGGGGCAAGCAGTTCCGGGATCTGTAACATTTGTAGGTTCCTCTCTTATGTATCACAGTTTTTAACTGGAAATGAGCCGCTGCACCGTGTTTTTTGTGCAGCGGCCTTTCCTTAGTTTTTCAGGCTTTTGTTCACAGCTGCGGCAGTTTTGCAGTTGGCATTGTGCTCTGCCAGCGTGTGGGCGTAGTAGTAATTGCCCTTGAGGTCGGTCACAAAGAAGTAAGCGTCCTTGGCTTCCTCATCGGGCTGCGGCTCCAGCGCTGCCTTGATGGCGGCAAGGCCGGGGTTCGAGATAGGGCCTGCGGGCAAACCGGTGCAGCTGTAAGTGTCGTAGGCTGCAAGGATATTTTCCGGGATATTGTCCCAGCCGCCGTAGTAGGGTGCGACCCAGTTCCAGAGATAGTTGTTGTCGGCGTCGCTCTGGACATGGCTGGAGGTGTTGCTTTGCAGCCGGGGGTAGGGCGAGCCCTCTGCCAGACGATTGCGGAACACCTGCGCCACGTTGGAGTCCTGACTGTTGCCCGCTTCCTCCTGCACAAAGGAGGCAAGGGTGACAAGCTCCGGCAGGGTCATTCCCTGCTTTTTGAGCGCTGCGTACATTTCGGCGGTGAACTGTGCATCGAACTGGGCGTAGAAGGTAGCCACATAGTTGTGCACCGTATCGTCCTTCAAAAACTCGTAGGTCTCCGGGAAAAGATAGCCCTCACACTTCATAAAGCGGTTCGGGGCCTCCTTATCCTCCGGGACATACTGCCAGAAGGTATAAGCGCTGAAATCGCCCTCGTTGGCTTCCTTCAAAAACTCCTCGGCGGTGCACAGACCGGCGGATTCCATCTTTTGGGCGATGGCAATGGCCGTGGTGCCCTCCGGGATAGTCACCCGCACCGTTTCCGCTTTGGCATACTGGGAAAGCGTGCTGATGAGTGCATCGTAGGAGCTGCCGGTGGTCAGTTCAAAATCGCCGTACTGCAGCTTTGCGGCAGCGCCCTTTTCCCCCACATACCAGCGAAACAGGTAGGCAGAGCGGATGACGCCCGCCTCCTTCAGCTTGTTGGCGATCGCCGCTACGCCGCTGCCCTGCGGGATGCTTACGGTCACCTCTGTGCTGCCGGGTGCACCATTGCCGTGAATCTCATTGTAGGCAAACCGCACCGCTGCGCCCGCTGCCAGAAAAAGCAGCAGAAGCACTACCAGCAGAATTTTGCCTGCGCCGCCCTTTTTGCGGGCTGCGTGTGTATCGTTGTGTGCCATACGCACCTTCCTTTTTTCAGTTTTCCAGCATCAGACGCAGATAGCTTTCGCTCACGTCAAAAGGCTCTGCGTCAAAGCGGATCATGCCGTATTCCTGCCGGGTGCCCTCGCCCAGAAACAGCGGCTGAGCAGCGCCTACCGTGATGACCGCCTTTTCCACGATGACTTCCTTCTCGCGGGCAGCTTCCATCAGGATCTCGGCGGCGCGGTCGCTGTCGGCCATCATCTCCACAAAATACAGGGTATCCTCCTTGCGGAAGTAGATGCCGTAGCCATGTTCGTTGGACACGATGGTAGCGCCCCGGGCGTACAGCTCCTGCAACACCACCGCCATGCGTTCCGGGCTCAGCTGCACGGTGTCCTTCCAGAACTGTTCCCGCAGCTCGCACAGCTTTTTGGCCGTCACCGTGTCAAATTCCGCCTGGCTCCACAGGTTGCGGCTCACCTCACGGGGCAGGCAGCGCAGGGCAAAAGCCTTTGCAAAGCCTTTATCCTGCAGCAGAGCGGCCTGTGCTGCATCTGCCGGGACTGTCACGGTAAAGCCTGCGCCCCGCAGCTTTTGCTGGGCGCACAGGGTATCCAGCAGACCCGCCAGCAGCAGACTGCCCTCGCCGCACAGGCACAGGTAATTGCCCGTGCGCCCCTGCAGGGTGACCGGCACAGCCAGCGCAGCCGCCACGATGGCGTCGTTTTCATCGGCCACATAAATGTTCTGCATACCGGCAAAGCGTTCCAGTACCATTTTTGCAAAATCTTCGGTATCATGATGCTGGCTCTGCCACAAAGCCAGCACTGCCGCCTCATCGGACGGCTGCATCAGACGATACATCGTTCAGGATGCCCCCTCTTATCATATTTTATCGTTCAGCCCAGTGTTTTCCGAGCAAGCTGCTGTACCTCTTGCTGGATATCTTCAATGCTGCGCATGGCGTCCCCGCTGGTGCAGTGCACGGTATCCCAGCCAAGATGCCGGGCGCAGAACTCGGCAGCAGCGCGGCTGCGCGCCAGATAAGCCGTATCCTTTTCGTGCACGTCCTTTTTGCTCTCGTCGCCGTGGTAGCGCTGGGTCATCAGCCGCTGGCTGACCGCCGGGTCTACCTGCAAATAGATGACCCTGTCCGGTGCGGGCAGTCCCAGCAGACGGAACTCGTAATCAAACAGCCAGTGCAGATATTCCTCCCACTGCTCCTGCGGAAGCTTCGAGCACTGGTGCACCGCGTTGGAGGTGGTGTAGCGGTCGGCGATGATCACACCGCCCTGCTCGTAAAAGCTGCCCCAGCTGGTTTTATAGCTGGCATAGCGGTCCACCGCGTAAAAGCTGGAAGCCGCATAGGCGTTTACATCGTCCGGGTGCTGGCCGAACTGCCCGGCCAGATACATCTTGACCAGTGCGCTGGAATCACTGGCATAGTCCGGGAAGGTGATCTTTTGTACCGGCACACCCTGCGCGGCGAGATGCTCTGCCAGCAGCTTTGCCTGTGTGGCCTTGCCGCTGCCGTCCAGCCCTTCCAGCACAATCAGTTTGCCCTTGCTCATACGGCGGCACCTTCTTTAATGGCGGCATATTTTGCGCGCACCTCGGCGGTCTTGCCGCAGCACATCTTGCCCTCCGGGCAGGGGCCGCACAGGCAGGCGGGGCCGGCCTTGGCAAAGATATGGGGTGCCACCGGGTACACCAGCATGAACATCTTTTCAGCCAGTTCCCGGATCTCCCACTGGGCGCGGTTGCAGCAGCGCAGCTGGAAGAAGTTCATCAGGCTGCGGGCGTTCATGGTGACCACCATTTTGGTCTCGCAGGCGTTGGGCAACACAAAGCGGGCGTCCTCGTTGGCCTGTTTAGAAGCCTTGGCGCGTGCCTGCTTTTCCGGCATTCCCTCAGCCATCAGGCGGGCGGTGTGCCCCTCCTCCAGCTTGTGGGCAAGGTCGAGATAACGCTGGGCGTCCTCCTCCATGCTGGCAAGGAAAGCCGCCTTTGCTTCCGGGATAGCCTCGATCTCCGGGGGCGTCACATAGCGGAAATCATCCAGACGCACATAGCGCTGGCTCTGCACGCTGAAGGACGCGATGCGGTGCCGGGTGATCTGGGCAAGCAGAGTGCGGCTGACCCCCTCGATGCCAAAGGTAAAGCTGGCGTGCTCGATGGGACTGGCATGGCCAAGGTCGCTGAGCATGGTCAGGAATTTTGCAGTTTTTTCCTCGTCCAGACCGTCCAGAAGGTCGGTGATGTGGGCGTCGGAGTAGCAAAGCTTTGCAGCAGCAGCCACCACCTTTTCCGGTTCCGGGGTGTGGGCGATCAAACGAACAGTCATCATAGGGTCATTCTTCCTCCGTAATCTTGGTCAGGGGCGCAAAATTGGCCATCGTTTTCTTGATGCCCACTTTTTCAAAGTTGATCTCTACGATCTGATCCCCGGCAGCGGGCTTTACTTTCAGCACCGTGCCGCGGCCAAATACTTTGTGCTCCACGATGTCGCCCGGCTCATAGTGCTTTGAACCGGAAGCTGCCGGTTTTACGGCAGAATTTACTGTAAAGACTGTTTGCTTTACAGTGTTTTTCGTCGCATTTCCGCCGGAATATGCGGAGCCAAATCCGCCGCTTCTTGTGGTCGGCTGGGTGGAGCTGTTGCCATAGTGGCTGCCAAAGCCGGTGGAAGATGTGCTTCTTCCGCCGTAAGAGGAGCCGAAGCCACGGCTTTCACCGGCGTTATATTCCCGATTCAGGTAGCCGCTGCGGTTGCCCGAACTGTAGCCCGAGCCATAACCGCCGCCGTAGCTGCTGCGGCTGTAACCGGAGGGGCCGGAGTAACCGGATGCTCCACCGGGCACGGTATCACTGTACTCAGAGCCCCAGCCGCCCATGCGGGAACGCTGTTCCAGCACCGGGCTGCGGGTCTCCTCGATATATTCCGGCTCGATCTCCCGCAGAAAGCGGCTGGGCTCGTTGCGCTGGGTGCGGCCGTACAGCATCCGCGTAACGCTGTTGGAGATGTACAGTTCCTTTTTGGCGCGGGTGATACCGACGTAAGCCAGACGGCGCTCTTCTTCCAGATCTGCTTCGGAGTACTTGCTCATCTCGCTGGGGAAAACGCCCTCCTCCATGCCGATGAGGAACACATAGGGGAACTCCAAGCCCTTGGCAGAGTGGATGGTCATCAGCACCACCTGATCGCTGCTTTCGTTGTAGCTGTCGATATCGCTGATGAGGGCGATATCCTCCAGATAGCCCTCCAGCGTGGCTTCCTCGCCGTGCTGGTCACAGTAGTTTTTGACGTTGTTCACCAGCTGACCCAAGTTCTGCAGACGGTCGGCGGCATCCTCGTGCCCCTTGGCGGCGTCTGCTTCCAGCATGGCCTTGTAGCCGGTCAGTTCAATGACGTCGGAGGCAAACTCGTCCAGTGTGCGGGTTGCAAGAGAATCCTGCAAACGCTGGTAGATCTGCCAAAACTTGAGCAGCGGCATGACCGCGCGGGAAAGTTTCGCGTATTGGTCTGCATGGCTGATGATATCCAGCATACTGACCCCCTGCTGCCCGGCAAGGTCTGCAATGACATCCACGGTGGTAGCACCGATCTTGCGGGCGGGCTCGTTGATGATGCGGCGTAGCCGCACATCGTCCCGGGGGTTGGCTACAATAGACATATAGGAGTGAATGTCCTTGACCTCCTTGCGGTCGTTGAAGCGCTGCCCGCCCACGATCTTATGCGGGATGCCCGCGCGGGTGAAGTAGCTTTCGATGGGAGCCGACTGGGCGTTCATACGGTAGAGAATGGCGTGGTCTGCCAGATGCCCGCCCTCCTTCAGGTGCTGACCGATGACATCCGCGATATGGCTGGCTTCGTCCTGCTCATTCTCGGCGGTATACACCTGCACCTTATCGCCCTCACCGTTGTCCGTCCACAGGGTCTTGCCCTTGCGCTCGGTGTTGTGCTGGATGACGCAGTTGGCTGCGTTGAGGATATTGGAGGTGGAGCGGTAGTTCTGCTCCAGTCGGATGGTCTTGGTGCCGGGATAGAGTTTTTCAAAGTTGAGAATGTTCTCAATGGTAGCGCCGCGGAAGCGGTAGATGCTCTGGTCGTCATCGCCCACCACGCAGATGTTGCGCTCCGGCCCGGTGAGCAGGCTGACCAGACGGAACTGCGCCACGCTGGTATCCTGATACTCGTCCACCAGCAGGTAGCGGTACTTGTTCTGGTAGAACTCCCGCACGTCCGGGTGTTCAGCCAGCAGCTGCACGGTCTGGTAGATGAGGTCGTCAAAATCGAACGCACCGGCCTCTTTCAGCTTTTTCTCGTAAGCTGCGTAGATGCGGGCGGTCTGGGTGCTCTTCACGTCTCTGGCGTGGTCTGCAAGTGCCTGCTCCGGGCTGACCAGCTGATCCTTCCAGCGGCTCATCTGGTTGATGGCGGCCTTGATGGGCAGGAATTTATCATCGATGCTCAGCTCTTTATATACGGTTTTCATTACACGCTGGGCATCGTCTGTATCATAGATGGTAAAGCTGCGGGGGTAGCCGATTTCTTCGGCCCAGCGGCGCAGAATGCGCACACAGGCCGAGTGGAAGGTGGAGGCGAACACTTCGTCCCCTTCCTCGCCGCCCAGCATCCGGCGCAGACGCTCTTTCAGCTCCCCTGCTGCCTTGTTGGTAAAGGTAATGGCCATCACGTTCCAGCTGCGCACCGCGTTGCGGCGCAGCATCCCGTCCAGCCAGCTGGGGGCGTCTGTACCGGTCATAATGGCGGTGCGCAGGGCTTTGACGTCCTCCTCGGTCACCGGGCGGGGCGTTTCCTTAGAGCCGTGTGCCGAGCCAAACCGGATGAGGTTGGCGATGCGGTTGACCAGCACGGTGGTCTTACCGCTGCCGGCACCGGCAAGGATGAGCAGCGGGCCATCCGTGGTAAACACAGCCTGCCGCTGCATATCGTTCAGGCGGCCGAATTGCTTTTCAATGTAAGTATCACGCAGGGTGCAGAATTCCTGCCCGAGAGATGCTGCCATGGTTTCACCTGTTTCCTTCGCTGTTATTCATACCGTATAGTATAACACATTTCGAAATAGTTGTACACCAAAACTGCATAGAGTTACAGCTGCTTTTCCAGCAGATAGCGGTCGTAGCCGCCGTACATCTCCCGACGGCAGCGGATGACGAAGCCGCCGGCCTGTGCGTTGTGCAGGCTATAACTGTTATCCGGGCTGACGGTAGCGCCCAGATGAGTGATCTGTGGCGGCAGCAGCGGCAGAGCCGCTTCCAGCATGGCGCGCTGCAAGCCGTTGCCCCGCCAGTCCGGGTGCACTACTGCGCTGTCTGCGTTGGCCCAGTGCTGCCACTGACTTTGCGGCACGCCCAGAAAGGCGGCATAGTTTTCATCGCTCTGCCCACACAGACGCAGGATGAGGTACGCCCCCAGCCGCCCCTGCTGCCACGCACCGATACATATCCCGGTGCGCAGATAATCTACGATATTTTCCAGCGTATCCGGCACGAACTGCTCCGGGTGCGGCATGGCGGCGCGCACTTCGTTTTGCAGCGCGAACACCGCCGGTGCCTCGGCAGGGGTGCAGCGCCGAAGGGTAACGGTCTGCCGGGCGGGCCGGCCGCCTACTTTTTGCAGAAAATAGTCCATCTGTACTATGCCCTCCAAAATAAAATCGTACTTTTCAGCAGATTCCAGTATAAATGACGCTTTTCTAAATGTCAAATTATGCTATAATAAGAGAGAAGGGGCTGTGGAGGAATCCTCCCGGCCCGTTTGTATGAAGTTCGGGGCGGCGCCGCCGCCCGGAAACGGAGGAACCATCCATGAAAGATCCCGCACTGGCATCGTCCAGCCGCTTGGGCGGCGCTGTGATCAGTGACCGCGTTGTTGCAAGCCTGCTGGAGGAGCTGACCAACGGGCGCTATGCCCAAGCCGACCGCCTGCCCGCCGAGGTAGACCTTGCCACCGAGTTGGGGGTAAGCCGCACCGTGATCCGTGACGCGCTGAGCGAGATGGAGCGCGCCGGTTATGTGGAACGTGTGCGCGGCATTGGCACGGTGGTGAACCGTGCTGTGCTGGGGCTGCGCAGCCGCTTGGACCAGAAGCTGGAGTACTACCCGCTGATCCGCAGCTTTGGCAGCTACCCCCATGCAGACGGCATTCAGGTGATGCTTCTTCGTGCAGGCGAGGAGATGGCCCACGCGCTGGCGCTGGAGGTCGGCGATGAGGTGATCTGCATCAAAAAGCGCATCCTTGCCGATACCACCCCGGTGATCTACTCCATCGACTACCTGCCCCGCAGCCTGTTCGGCAACCGGGACTACACCCGTATCGACCTGACCGGCGACATCTTTGAAATTTTGGAGCAGGAGTGCCACCAGCAGATCTCTTCCAACGTGGCGCACCTGAAGGCCAGCTGCGGCGACGAAGCCATCCGTGCAGCCATGCGGCTTGCCCCGGGCGAGGCCATGCTGCTGCTGGACGAAGTGTGTTTCAATCGTTTGTGCAGGCCGGTGATGCGCTCGCTGAGCTACTACACAAACTTTTTTGATTTTTCTATCTTACGCAAACTGCTTTAAACGGAGGTATACTGTCCATGCGTCATCTGATCGATCCTTTGGATCTCACCCAGCAGGAGATCACACAGCTGCTTGATCTTGCCGACCGTATCTGCGCCGACCCCGCCGCCTATCAGGAGGTAGCCAACCATAAAAAGCTGGCCACCTTGTTCTACGAGCCCTCCACCCGCACCCGCCTGTCCTTTGAGGCGGCTATGCTGAACTTGGGCGGCCATGTACTGGGCTTCCCCAGCGAGAACGTGTCCAGCGCCACCAAGGGCGAGAGCGTGGCCGACACCATCCGGGTGGTGTCCTGCTATGCCGATATCGTTGCCATGCGCCACCCCAAGGAGGGCGCACCGCTGCGTGCTTCCCGTTACTCCCGCATTCCGGTGATCAACGCCGGTGACGGCGGCCACCAGCACCCCACCCAGACCCTGACCGACCTGATGACCATTCGCCGCCGCATGGGCAGACTGGATGATCTGACCATTGGCCTGTGCGGTGATTTGAAGTTCGGCCGCACCGTCCACTCCCTGCTCAAGACCATGGCACGCTGCAAGAACATCCGCTTTGTGCTGATCAGCCCGGAGGAGCTGCGGGTGCCGGATTATATCATCAACGACGTGCTGGAGGCCAACGGCATCCCCTACAAGGAGACCCGCAGTCTGGAGGAATCCATGCCGGAGCTGGACATCCTGTACATGACCCGCGTGCAGAAGGAGCGCTTCTTCAACGAGGAGGACTATATCCGCCTGAAGAACAGCTATGTGCTGACCCGCGAAAAGATGGCGCAGGCCAAGCCCACCATGGCGGTGCTGCACCCCCTGCCCCGTGTGAACGAGATCGCGCTGGACGTGGACGACGACCCGCGCGCCGCTTATTTTGAACAGGTGCAGAACGGCGTTTACGTCCGCATGGCACTGATCATGACCCTGCTGGGGCTTGCAGACCCCAAAGCACCGAAGGAGGAGAACTGATATGTTGAATATTGACGAGATTCAGAACGGTATTGTCATCGACCACATCAAGGCAGGTACTGCCGTTGGTCTGATGGATCTGCTGGGCATTGCGGGCAACCGCACTGCCAGCGTGGCGCTGATCCAGAACGCCCGCAGCAAAAAGACGGCCAGCGGCCGCAAGGACATCATCAAGGTAGAGGGCGATGCCTCCTGGCTGAACCTGGATGTGCTGGCTTATCTGGACCCGAACATCAGCGTGACCATTATTGAAAACGGCAAGGCTGTCCGCAAGGAGCAGCCCAAGCCCCCCAAGCGTCTGGTGAACATTGTACGCTGCAAGAACCCCCGCTGCATCTCCAGCATTGAAGAGGAGTGCGACCAGATCTTTGAGCTGAGCTCCAACGGCAAGTACCGCTGCATCTACTGCGAGCAGGAGCTGCAGGTAAAGCCGGAGTAACTGCGCTTTTTACGATTTTAAATGCGCTCCGCTTCGCTCTGCGCATAGTTTAAGGAATTGCATTTTAGTTTTGCAGCTCAGCCAAGCCTGCGGGCTTGGCTGAGCTGCTTTTTCATGGGAGGGACGCAGAGGGAAACCGCAGCTGCCGCGCTGGTTTTCTACCGAAACAGTCGCGCGGCGGGTCGGCTTTCTGCTGACTGGCAGATACGATGATTTAATAGATAAAAAGGACTGCTATACTGGGCAAAACCCATGTACAGCAGTCCTTTTTTGAACAAAAGAAAACTGACGGGACTCTTTGCAGCGCACGATACCCCGGCTTGCCTATACCATTTCCGTACAGCAGGCAGCGCCGGAATTGCGACGCATCGAGAAACTTTATCGACTGCAACCCCCAAAAGGTCCGCCGCAGAAAGCCCCGTCAGCAAGGTACTGTGCATTCCTGCACAGCCCAAAAAAGCAAAGGTAGGCAGCCTGCTTACACGCACCGCAGGCTGTTTTTCCATCCAGCAACAAAGCTTTTAAAAAGAAGGGTATTCCCCCCCTCCCACCGCAACGTGACCATGTCCGCACGGAAGGCTTCCTTTACTGACCACAGTATAGCAGAGTTACGCTTCTGTTGCACAAAAATTGTCATATTCTGACGGTGCAGATGTCATGAATTGCCGGTAGGCACCGCACAGGTAAAGCGGAACCAATTGTCCCGGCAGCTCAGGGTATACTCCGCACCGTGGCGCAGCAGAACGTCCCGCACATTGGAAAGCCCCATGCCGTGGCCGGGCTCCTTGCGGGTGGTGCGGGGCAGCTGCCCATCCGGCGGCAGCTCCACGTCCCGCTGCACCCG
>ENA-UOJQ01001643-UOJQ01001643.1-human-gut-metagenome-genome-assembly--contig:-P63-NODE-1643-length-16581-cov-18.650369_pt1 | contig 16581 bp, 12 predicted proteins | sample MGYA00242352_ERZ723899 | MGnify/ENA metagenome assembly ERZ723899 | reverse complement strand
GTACGATGTTGCCCGTAACGGCTGGGTCATGGACTACAACGATCCTTCCAACATGATCGAGCTGTTCTGCACCGGCAACGGCAACAACGATGGTAAGTACTCCAATGCTGACTTTGATGCTGCTGTTGAGGCTTCCAAGGTTGCTGATGTCGCCGAGCACTTTGCACAGCTGCACAAGGCTGAGGATATCCTGATGGAGGATATGGGCTGCATCCCCGTTGCTTACAACAACGACTTCTGGCTGCAGAGCTCTTCTCTGAAGGGCACCTGGCACAGCCCCTACGGCTACTGGTACCTGCAGTACGGCTACATCGAGGAGTGATTTTCTCCCTGTGCTGTGTAGCGTAAGCTGAACCGTAAACTATAAGCACTAAGCACCCCGCTGACCGGAAACGGTTGGCGGGGTGCTTTTTTGCTGTTATCCCAAAAAGACGAGTGCTCGGTTTTGCCGAGCACTCGTCTTTTATATGTAAACCAGATTGAAAAGGTACCAGCTTACACCGTGGCCATGGCGGCCAGAACGCTCTGCCAGCTCTTGCTGCGTGCGGCAGGCACCGGCGCGGGGCGGGTGCGCCGTGCAGCAGGGGCACTATGACCGGTTGCAGAGGATACCGTCAGGGCAGGGGAGGGGCAGAAGAACACAGCGGTGTCCTTTGCCAGCCACTGCGCAGCCAGTGCAGCGGCCTGCGGGTCAGACTGCAAGGCACGGCGCTCGTTCCCGGCCAGAAAATCAGCCAACCAGTACAAAATTGCAGCCAGCGGCAGGCAGGGGGAAACGTTCTGACTCCAGTAACTCCAGCGTGCGCCGCGGCCGAGGTGGCTTTCGACTGTGATCTGTGCGCCGGTGCGGGCATTCTGCGGGATGACGCCAACATAGTTCGTGCCGGCGCGCTGCCCCAGTTCCTCCACAAGGCGCTGGGTGCGGGCGGCATCCAGCCGATCCTCCCGGCAGTAGGCGCGGAAGTCGGTCTGGCTGAGCAGGCTGTCGGCACTGGACGGAAAACGTCCGGTCAGCTGCCCATCGGCATTGTGGCACAGCTGCCAGCCCTTGCGGAACAGCTGAAAATTCAGGCAGCGCCGCCCCATGGTGGAGTAGCACACAAGGGCGCTCTGCTCCCCGGGCAGCTGTTTTACTTCAAGATAGGCATCGTTGCCGCAGGTGTCCTGCAAACGGATGGTGAGCAGCAGCTGTGCACCGGCGTGCAGGGTGGACATGGCGTTGTGCATGGCGTCAAAATAACGGGAAGCGTCCATGATTGATCTCCTTCCTAAAAAGCAAACAGCGAAACGTTGTAAAAGTGCCAGCCGGGTGATCGGGCCGACAGGCTGTATAAAACTTCTCTGAACGTAGTATAGCATACTTTTGAGAAAAAAACAACTGCAAGTTTCTTCGAAACGACAAAATTTTGCAAAAGCTTATGGCATGGAGCAAACAGAAGTTCAAAGCATGGTTGTGCTTTATGATAATCGGTTGTGAAAAATGACCCCTGCGGGAGATGCCGGCTAAGGCAGGAGTTGCTCCCACAGGGGTCATTTTATATTTTTCAATCGCCAAGCTCCCGAATCTCGTTCTGGATCAATCGCCCGGCAGCGCGGGCAAGCTGATCCATGCCGCGGATGCGCGCCATATTTTTGCCGTAGATCTGCGTGGCGGCACCGGCGCTGCTGTCCTCGCCCATAAAAACGGCAGACACCCGCACCCCCTGCCGCTGCAAGGTGCGCACCTGCGCGGCGGTATCGGTAACACCGGCGGCGTCCTCGTAGGCGCAGCCCAGCGGGTTCTCTGCTGTGGGCGGAATGCGGCGGCTGTCGTTGGGGCTGGCATCGGTCAGCAGGATCATCAGGTGGCGCGGGGCGGGGCCGGGGGCGTACTGAATCAGATCGCCCGCAGCTCGCAGCGCCAGACCGTCCCGGTTCCAGCCTGAGGCGAAGTACCGGAAGATGTTCTGCCGGTTCTTGTCCGCAAAGCCTTTCAGTACCCGCAGTACCGTGTAGCCCCGCAGGCTGCTAAAGGCGCTTACTCGCACCGGAATACCGCAGTTGGCCAAGCTTTCGGCCAGAATGACACCCTGCGCCGCGATCACCTCCTGACAGTGCAGGCGGGAGGCGGAGGCGTCCAGCAGCAGGTCCACCGTAAAGGCGGGGCAGTTTTCCTCCTCCGGGCACAAAAACACTCTGTTATCATTCAGGTAAGGGGCGCGCCACACCCGCCCGGCGCACAGGTTGCCGCTGCGTGCCACCCGCTGGTCGGGCTGCTGATGCACCAGAATACAGTTGCGGATCTGCTCGGTAAGGCGCAGTACAACACTTCGATGCAGTTCCTGATTTTTTGCATAGTAGGCGCGGTTGCGTTCGGCCTGCAATTCGGCCTGCTGTGCCAGCTGCCGCGCTTCCGGGGTGGGTGCCTGCGCCGGGCTGGGTACACCGGCGCTGAACCACAAATGACAGCCCAGATGCACCCCAGTGCACAACTCCTGCTCGGCCTTGCGCAGCTGCTCCGGCGGGTAGAAGCAGCGCCCGAAGCAGCTTTCAATGTAGGCGCGGTCCTGCGCGGCGCGCTGCTTCAGGGTAATGTTTGCCCGGCGCTTGTTCACCGCCAGCCCGCTGCCTGTGGCATCCACCGCACCGGAATGCTCCACTGTCACCCGGTCGGTCTTGATCATCTGGGTGGGCATGGTTTTGGTGGCAAGCTTTGCCCAGAAGCCTTGCAGTCGCAGGTGCAGCGCGGGCTTCTGGCGTACCTTGCCATCAAACAGGGCGAATTTTGCAAACAGCGCCAGCAGGTCGTTTTTGAGCTGTGCTGGTTCCGGTACGGTCTCCGGTTCCAGCGCGGCGGCAAGGCTGCTCTCGTAAGGGGTCATGACCGGGGCGGTGTGTCCCAGCACCTTGCGCCAGCGCGCAGCCTGCATGGTGTACACCAGCTGGTTTTTCGCCATCCACTCCTGCCGCGAAAGCTTGTACTGGATGGCAAAAAAGTAGTCCGCGTGGGCAAACCGCAGCGCCTCCAGCACCGGGCGGCGGGGCAGCTCCAGCCGGTATGCGGCGTTTTCCAGATATAGCCACGCCATATCGTCCAGCATGGGCTGGCGTGTGTCACCCTCCCAAGCGGAAAAAATGTCCCGAATCAGCGCGTCACCGTAGTATTTGTGCACCAGCCCTACGATGCAGTTCATGTAAAAATCAATGGTGCCGTCCGTGTTGCGGGCCAGAAACAGCGGCTCAAAACCGTAGGCTCCGGCAGCGGCCCAGACCTGATTGGCCGCGCGCCGCTCCTGTGCGGTGTAGCTTTGGGCGTCCATCAGGCAAACAGCTTTCCGGCATCCAACTTGGCCGGGATGCGTGCGGCGATCACGTCCCGGATCAGCCCCTGCTCGTAGGAGTCAAAGGCCTTGTTGGTGATGCCCATATCCAGCGCCGCCCCGGCCGGGATGCCCCTGCGGATCAGCCGCAGCGCGTCCAGCATACCGCGCAGATCCAGCGCTTTGGTGGAAATCTCGGCACTGTCGCACTTTTTCTGCAGGTCCAGAAACAGCAGTGCAAACTGGTGCACATATTTTGCGGTAAGATCCGGGAACTGCGCCCGCAGCAGCTTTTCCAGATTATCCTGCGTGATGGTGGGCATCTGCACCACCGCAAAGCGGGAGGTCAGTGCCTCGTTCAGCTCCCGGGTGCCCGCGTAGCCGTAGTTCATGGTGGCAATAAAGCGGGTCTCCTCGGCCAGCGGGATGCGGTCGTAACCGGGTACATCGATGGCGCGGCGGAAGTCCAGCACCGCGTGCAGCACCGCCAGCGCCTCGTTTTTGGCCATGTTGATCTCGTCCAGCACGCCAAAGCCGCCGCACTGTGCGCAGCGGTACACCGGCCCGGGACGGAACACCACCTGCCCGCCCGCAAAGGTATCCATGCCGATGAGGGAGGCGGCATCCATGTTTACATGAAAAGAGATGTCCCATGCGGGGCGGCCAAAGGCGGCGGCAAGGTTTTCGGCCAGCACGTTTTTGCCGGTGGCCTTGCCGCCGGCCAGCAGCAGGTTTTCGCCGCAGAGGATGGCCGCCAGCGCCTGTTCCCACACCTCTTTGCCGTAGTAGGTAAAGGCAGGGGCGGGGATGCGCGGGCGCAGCGCCTCGCTGAGCGGATGGGCGGCGCGGTATTCCTGCACCGCCGCAAGCAGGGTGGGGTCTACCCCTTCCTGCCGTAAGGTATCCAGAATATCCGACATTTGTACAAACACCTCGATCTCTGACCGGGCGGGATGAACTGCCCGGTTTTCAGCCTTATCATAGCACAATCGCGGCCATTTGTGTAGGGGGCGTGCGGGGTAAAAAAACAAAGAGGGGCAGCCCCAAGACCGGGGCTGCCCCTCTTCACATGAAAAAGAAGAAAAGAAGAAACGCTTAGAGGATGCCGGAGAAACGCGCTTTATCAGGCGTTTTCCAGACCGGCCATCTGCTTGATGGCCTTCATGGCGAAGGTCAGGGTGCGGCCCATAGCCACACCGGCCATCAGGCAGGGGTAGTTGTTGGCAAAGAAGCTGCCGGACATATCGCCGGTGATGTACAGACCCTCCATGGGCTGGTTGTTGGTGTCCAGAGCCTGACCCTTTTCGTTGATGGCGATGCCCTGCTCGGTGGTCAGCAGGGAAGCACCCAGCCAGCAGCCGTAGAAGGGCGCGGTGCGAATGGCGCTCAAGCGGTAAGCGGGCTTGCCGAAGTCCTCATCGTTCTGCTTATCGTACAGCTCATTGTAGCGCTCCACGGTAGCAAGGAAGGTATCCTTGGCAGCGCCGGTAAAGCCCATCTTGTCGGCCAGCTCGTCCAGAGTATCGCACTTGAACAGTGCACCGGCCTCGATAGCCTCGTCCATCTTGCCCTGAATGTACTTCTCACCGCCGTTGCGGGTCTGGGCAGAGCAGCCGATGGTGTGGAAACGCTTTGCGTCCTCCAAAATGTTGGCATCGCAGATCTGTGCGTAGACGCGGCCCGGCTGGTGGGCGGCAGCGTAGACGATATCGTTGTAGGGGCAGCTCTCGTTGGCAAAACGCTCGCCGTTGCGGTTCACCTTCAGGAAGGGCTGGGTGCCGGGATTATACTGGCGGATTTTACCGGGGAAAGTCTTGCCGCCAAAGGCGGAGTCGCTGTCCACATAACCGGCATCCACACCGGGGGCTACGATGCCGCGGTCAAACAGCATGGGAGCGGCTTCCTTGTCCAGATTAGCACCTGCCCACACTGCGGCGCGGATGCCGTAGCCCTTGTCGGCGGGGGAGTAGGAGCAGGCAGTGGTCACGCTGGTGCCCAGCGGGTCCAGCTGCTCCATCATGTAGGGGTTGCCGGGGAAGCCGCCGCAGGCCAGCAGCACGCCCTGATTGGCGTTGTAACGGATGAAGTGGTCATCCTCGGTGCTCTGGGCGATGACGCCGGTAATGCGGCCATCGCTGTTCTTTTCCAGCTTGGCAAGGCTGGTCTTGAAGTCTACATCGTAGCCCAGCTCCTGAATGTACTGCAGCAGCAGCTCGTTGCGGGGCAGACCGGATGCGCTCTCGCTGGCCATGTAGTTGTGCTCCTGCACAGGGTAGAGGTAGTCGGTGTTGTGCTCGGCATTCTCTGCGGGCCATGCAGCCTCGCTGCCGGAGGTGAAATCGCACACCCAGCCGTACTTATCTTCCAGAATGCTGCGCATAAAGTCGTGCATGGCAGCAGATTCGTTGATCCAGGTTTTGACAACGCGCTGGTCGCACTTGCCGGAGGCATAGCGGGAGATCTCGCTCAGCAGCTTTGCCTTATCGGTGGCGGGTTCGCCAGCTTCCTTAGCGGCAGCAGAATCAACAGCGCCGTACCAGTGACGGGTGTCCTGCACGTTGGCGTTCTGCTCGATAACACGGAAGTTCAGGCCGTTGGCAGCCGCATAGGCGGCAGCGAACATACCGCCATTGCCAGCGCCCACGATCAGGATGTCGGTGTCCACGGTCTCGGTGATGGCGGCCTCGTCGATGTCAGGCTCTTTGCCCAGCCAGTCGTTCTCATCGCCGGTGGGCAGCTGCACGCTGGAGACCACGGCCTCGCCCTTTGCCTGTGCGTAGCAGCTCTTGGCAGCCTTCATCACGGCGTCGGAGGTGATGGTAGAACCGGAAACACCGTCGATCTCGGCAGAACCAGCAGCCAGCAGCTGCTCGCGCAGCTCGTCGGCAGCGGCAGCGCCGAAGGAAGCGGTCTCGCCGGAGGTATCTACCACCACGTCGGTGACAGCGCTGTCGGAGAAGGTCATAGTGACCTTGACGGTGGAGGAAATACCCTCGGCAGTGCCCTCGTAGGTGCCGGGGATGTACTGACCGGCAGCACCGGAAGTGGAAGCGGAGGTAGAACCGGAAGCGGCATTGCAGGCAGCCAGAGCACCGGCGGTCACACCGCTCATGGCGGCGGCAGCGGCGATCTTGATAAAGCCCTTACGGGAAATCTTGTTCATAGGTACGCTCTCTTTCTTTTTGTTCTTCTTTGTGTTCCTTCTTATCGTGCAGCAAAGTAAAAGGCACTTTGCGGAATCCTTAACAATTGTAGCGTAGAAGGGTGCTGTTTACAATTCATGTTTTTTATATTATAATTTAGGAAAACCTAATGTATTGCGGGAGGGAGAAAAGCATGAACGAGAGCGCACTGGAGGGCTTTATAAAAATCGTGGAACTGAACAGCTTTTCTGCGGCGGCAGAGGCACTGTATCTTTCCCAGTCGGCACTTTCGCAGCAGATCCGCACGCTGGAAGGGCAATTGCAGTTTGAGTTGTTCCAGCATGTGCCGCGCCGGGTGGTGCTGACCCCGGCGGGACAGGATTTTTACCCCAAGGCAAAGCAGCTGGTGGCCTTGTATCAGCAGGCAGTGTGCCATGCCCGCGCGGTGCAACAGCAGGAAAAACCGCCGGAACGGCATCTGGTGATTGCAGGCTGCCATGAGGCAATGCGGATGTTCGCATACGACTTGTTTTCCCTGACAAGTGACTTGTGCCTGCAGTATACCTCCATTCTGGGGTGGTGTGCCAACCGCAGCGAGGTCTGGCGCAGCCTGAAAAAAGGGGAGATGGATCTTTCCTTCCAGCTGGAAAGTGCAGAGTTCTACGCGCAGGGGCTTACCTTTGTGCCGCTGTTCTATATGCCAGAACTTTGCATCCCCATCCACCCGCCCGCTGATATGCCGGTGGGCAGATTGACCTTGGAACAGGCATTGCAATACCGCTGGCTGCCCATCAAGGAGATGTACCAGACTGTCTACGAAACAAGCCTGCTGCAGGAGGGAATGAACCGAGGGATGGAGTTTACGCCGGTGGGCGGTATCCGCAGTGCAGCCTACGGCGACCCGGCGCTCAAGATGGTCCCGGCGGTCTATTACCGCAGGCCGGACCTCAGTTTTGTGCGGGTAATGGACTGGGGCAGGGGACACCGCTTCGGCGTTGTGCTGGGGCAAAAGCGCGAGGATCCGGTAGTAATGGCCTATGTCCGCGCCTTGCAGCAACAGCTGCCGTCCCTCTCGGAAAAGCTGTTCGGCTTGAAGCTGGAACCGGTGGAGGAATCATAAAGAAAAGACGAAAACCCTCTCAGGCACGAAAGATGTAGAAAAGCTCCCCCTCTCGGGGGAGCTGGCATCACGTAGCGATGACTGAGAGGGTAAAACAAAGAGCACCTATTGCCCTAAAAAGGCAACAGGTGCTCTTGTTGCAGTTATAACGCGGTGACAGGTGCTTTAATCCACCACGTCCTCGAACTGGCTGTTGTACAGATCGGCGTAGAAGCCGCCGGCCTCGATCAGCTGGTCGTGGGTGCCCTGCTCCACAATGTCGCCGTCTCGCATGACAAGGATGAGGTCGGCATCCCGGATGGTGGAAAGGCGGTGGGCGATGACAAAGCTGGTGCGGCCCTCCATCAGGCGGTCCATAGCGGTCTGGATGCGCTGCTCGGTGCGGGTATCCACGCTGCTGGTGGCCTCGTCCAAAATCAGGATGCGGTTGTCTGCCAGAATGGTGCGGGCGATGGTAAGCAGCTGCTTCTGCCCCTGACTGACGTTGGAGGCGTCCTCGTTCAGCTCCATCTGGTAGCCGCCGGGCAGGGTGCGGATAAAGTGGTCGGCGTTAGCTGCCTTTGCGGCGGCGATCACCTCTTCATCGGTGGCGTCCAGCCGGCCGTAGCGGATGTTCTCCATGATGGTGCCCTTGAACAGCCATGTGTCCTGCAGCACCATGCCAAAGCCCTCGCGCAGGGCGCTGCGATCAAAGTCCCGCACATTGTGGCCGTTCAGGGTGATGGAACCGGCGTCCACATCGTAAAAGCGCATCAGCAGCTTGACCATGGTGGTCTTGCCCGCGCCGGTGGGGCCTACAATGGCTACCTTCTGGCCGGGCTGCACCGTGCAGCTGAAGTCGTGGATAACAGTCTTGTCCGGGGTGTAGCCGAAGCGCACATGGTCAAAGGTGACCTGTCCGTCAATGTCGGCGGGGTCGGCGCGGCGGGCGGGGTCGGCCAGCTGCTCTTCCTCCGGCTCATTCAAAAACTCGAACACGCGCTCGGCAGCAGCAGCCATGCTTTGCAGCATATTGGACACCTGCGAAAGCTGCTGGATGGGCTGGGTAAAGTTTTTGACATACTGGATAAAAGCCTGAATATCACCAATGGTGATGACGCCGTTTGCGGCAAAAATGCTGCCCACGATGGCCACCGCCACATAGCCCAGGTTGCCCACAAAGTTCATGATGGGCATCATCAGGCCGGAGAGGAACTGGCTCTTCCATGCGGATTCGTACAGTTTATCGTTGGCGGTGTTGAAGTCTGCCAGTACCACGGCCTCCCGGTTGAAGGCCTTGACCACGTTATGACCGGCGTAGACCTCCTCAATCTGACCGTTGACCACGCCCAGCGTGGCCTGCTGCGCTTTGAAGTACTTCTGGCTGAACTTGACCACCACCAGCACCAGCGCCAGCGATACCGGCAAGATCAGCAGAGCGATCAGGGTCATGCGGGGACTGATGGAAAGCATCATCACCAGCACACCGATCATGGTGGTCACGCTGGTGATCAGCTGGGTGATACTCTGGTTCAGGCTCTGACCCAGCGTGTCCACATCGTTGGTGATGCGGGAGAGCACCTCGCCCACGGTGCGCTTTTCAAAGTACGCCAGCGGCAGGCGGTTGATCTTTTCACTGATCTGGCGGCGGAAATCGTAGCAGACCTTCTGAGAAAGGCCGGTCATCAGCCAGCCCTGAATAAAGCTGAAGGCGCTGCTCAGCAGGTACATCCCCAGCAAAAACAGCAGAATGCGGCCGATATACACAAAATCGATGCTGCCGGTGCCACGCAGCCGGGCGATCCAGCCGGTGGCAAGGGCGGTGGTGGCCTTTGCCAGCACCTTGGGGCCTGCAATGTTGAAGATGGTAGAAAGAATTGCAAACAACATGGCTGCCGCAAGGGGCAGCTTGTAGTGGCTCATAGTGCGGATGAGCTGCCGCAGCGTGCCTTTAAAGTCCTTGGCGCGCTCGGTAGTGGGACGTCCGGGTCTGGGCATATCACTCACCCTCCTTTTCTGTATTCAGGGTATCCAGCGCAAGCTCCTTCTGGCTCAGCTGGCTGCGGGCGATCTCCTGATATTCCGGGCAGCTGACCATCAGCTGGGCGTGGGTGCCCTTACCCACCAGCCTGCCCTCGTCCAGTACAAGGATCTGGTTTGCGTGCAGCACGGTGGAGATGCGCTGTGCCACAATGATCACGGTGGCGTTGTCGGTCTGTGCTTTCAAAGCGCGGCGCAGCGTTACATCGGTCTTGTAGTCCAGCGCCGAGAAGCTGTCGTCAAACAGATAGACCTTGGGATTTTTGGCAATTGCCCGGGCAATGGAAAGCCGCTGCTTCTGGCCGCCGGATACGTTGGAGCCGCCCTGTGCAATGGGGCTTTGGTAGCCCTCGGGCTTTGCCTCGATAAAATCAGTGGCCTGTGCAATGGCGGCGGCTTTGTGCACCTGTGCGTCGGTGATATCCTCGCCGCCGAATTTCAGGTTGCTGTCAATGGTGCCGCTGAACAGCACACCCTTCTGGGGCACATAGCCCAGCAGGTCGTGCAGCTGTGCCTGCGGCATCTCGCGCACGTCAATGCCATCCACGGTCACTTTGCCGCCGGTCACATCGTAAAAGCGGGGGATCAGGTTGAGCAGGGTGGACTTGCCGCAGCCGGTGGAACCGATGATGGCGGTGGTCTCACCGGGCTTTGCGGTAAAGCTGATGTGTTCCAGCGCATCGCTGTCCGCACCGGGGTAACGGAAGCTCACATCCTCGAACTGCACCACGCCCTGCCAGTCGGTGTGCGCCTGTGCAGCCTTTGCGGCGGCTTCGTCCGGGTCGCGGATGGTGGCTTTGGTGCGGATGACCTCGTCAATACGGTCTGCGGCCACACCGGCGCGGGGCAGCATGACAGCCACCATGGCCAGCATCAGAAAGGACATGACGATCTGCATGGTGTAGGTGATAAAGGCGATCATCTCGCCCACCTGCATGGTGCCGGCGTCCATGGCCTTGCCGCCGAACCAGACGATGAGCAGGCTGGTGCCGTTCATGATAAGAGTCATAAAGGGCATCATGGCCACCATGGCGCGGTTGGTGAACAGCTGGGTGCCCATCAGTTCCCGGTTGGCCATGTCAAAGCGCTGCTCCTCAAACTTTTCGCGGCTGAAGGCGCGCACCGGCATGATGCCGGTCAGGAGCTCGCGGCTGACCAGATTCAGCCGGTCCACCAGCTGCTGCATCACCTTGAATTTGGGCATGGCAACGCTCATCAGGAAGAGCATCAGCAACAAAAGCAGTGCCACGTCCAGCACTATGATCCAGGAAAGGCCGCTGCTGCGGCCCACAACGTGCAGCACGCCGCCAATGCCCAGAATGGGTGCGTAGGCCACCATGCGCAGCAGGATGACGCAGACGAACTGCACCTGCTGGATATCGTTGGTGGTGCGGGTGATGAGGGAGGCGGTGGAGAAATTTTCAATCTCCGCATTGGAAAAGCCGATAACGCTGGAGAAGGTCTCCCGGCGCAGGTCGCGGCCGATGGCGGCAGATACCCGGGAGGCAAGGAAGCCAACGGCCACAGCCACGGCTACCATCAGCAGGGTGAGCGCCAGCATCTGGCCGCCCACCCGGAAGAGGTAACTCATCTGCACATCCTGCGCAACGCCCTGCGCCTCGTATTCCAGCTGCACCAGCAGCAAAGACTGGCTTTTCAGGTTTTCCAGCAGGGTGCTGTCCAGCTGGCTCATGGCACCGTCCAGCTGCTTTTGCAGCATACTGCGGTCAAAGCCGGGCATCTGGCTCATGGCGGCAAACTGGCTGCAAACGGTGTCCAGATCCGCTGCCGTAGGGGTGACGGTCTCAGTGTCCGCGTCCGCAGCGGCAGAGGGCGTCTCGGCAAGGCCGGTCATGCCCATGCTGTTCTGTCCAGCGGGGGTGTTGGCGGCCTGTGCGGCAGCCATATACAGCACGATGTCCGGGGTGGTCACGGCCTCTTCCAGTGCGGTGCGCTCGTCCTCGGTCAGGTCGGAGCGCAGCTGCAATACGCCATCGTCCTGCAGGTAGTACTGGTAGGCGTTTTGCAGCTTCTGCGCATCCTCCTCGCTCATCAGCAGGCTCAGCGCGTCCAGCGTACTCTGGCGCACCGTCTGGGGCAGGGGGCTTTCAATGCCGCCCTGCTGGATGCCGGTGTCCACGATCTTGCTGGTGTAGTCCGGCAGGGCAAGGTCGCAGTACGCCTGCACGAACAGCAGTGCGAACACCACAAGGCAGACTGCCCAGTGCCGGGCCAGCTGCTTAAAGATCTTTGTCATGGTTCGTTTCTCCCTTCGGGTCAATGTTGCGCGCGGCATTTTCCGCAAGAATGGCATCCATCAGCGCGCCGCGCAGCGCGTCCATCTGGGCTGCCTGCTCCGGCTCTAACCGTGCCAGCACGCTGGCAAAGTAGTTGCGCAGAGCCTGCTCACACTGGTGGCACAGCTCGTACCCCTTGGGGGTGATGCGCACCAGCGTTTTGCGGCGGTCGGCGGGGTCCGGTTCCCGCACCACAGTGCCGTCCTGCTCCATGAGCCGCAGCCCGCGCGAGACCGCCGGCAGCGGCTGTCGGATCTCCCGGGCAAGGTCGGAGACATAAATGGCACCGTCCTTTCCGTGACAGTTGATGGCGTGCAGCAGGCCTTCCAGCATATTGAAGTGGCATTTGGGGCAATCGGCCAGCGCCGCCCGCATTCCGGTCTTGGATGCCTTGCTCAGCTGCCCGATAAAGTGGCACATCCCCTGAAAGCTGGGGGTGCTTGGCTCGGACACGACAGTCCCTCCTCGTTTGCATTTTTTGGATACTTAACAGTTGTTAAGTATTAACGCCTGATAAGCATATTCCTTTTGCTGCCGGATTGCAAGGGAATGGGGAAATATTAAACAAAAATTCACAAAAAACTTGTAGGTTTTGTCAATGCGCAAACCGGCTCTCGCTGCATAAAAATAAAGGACAGGCAGAAACGGAGGGTGCGGATGGAGCAGGGATTCCAAGTGTTGTTGCAGGTATTCGGCGGATTGGCGCTGTTTTTATACGGGACGGACAGCCTGTGTCGGGCGGTGCAGCAGGGAGCGGGCAGGCGTCTGCGCAGCCTGCTGGCGCGGTGCACCGCAAACCCGGCGGCAGGGCTGCTGACCGGTGCTGCGGTAACGGCGGTGCTGCAAAGCAGCTCGGTGGTCACGGTCATGGTGATTGCCTTTCTGGCGGCGGGGCTGTTGCAGCTGCGGCAGGCGGTGCCGGTGGTGTTCGGAGCGAACATCGGCACAACGGTCACGGCGCAGCTGCTGGCGTTCCGGGTGGAAAGCTGGCGGTATCTGCTGCTGTTTGGCGGGGTGCTGCTCTGTCTGGCCTGTAAAGGCTGGCGGGGCCGCTGCGTGGGCGAGGCAGTGTTCGGCTTTGGGCTGCTGTTCGAAGGCGTCACCGTGATGCGCAGCGCCATGGAGCCGCTGTTGCAAAGCCCTCTGCTCCGGCTGGAGCTTGCCCGGGTGCAGCAAAGTCCCCTGCATGGGCTGCTGGCGGGCGTCTGCATGACCTTAACGGTGCAAAGCAGCTCTGCCACAGTGGCGCTGCTGCAAAGCATGGCGGCGCAGCCCGGGGCAGACGGCGTGCACAGCCTGCTGGGGCTGACGGCGGCCATTCCCATTTTGCTGGGGGATAACATCGGCACCACCATCACGGCGGTGCTTGCCGCCATCGGGCAGGGAAGAGACGCCAAGCGGGTGGCGGCAGCCCACGCCATTTTTAACCTGAGCGGAGCGGCGGTGTGCTGCGCACTCTTGCAGCCCTTTGCGGCGCTGGTGCGGCTGTGCTCGCCCGCAGGGGTGGAGTGCGCCGTGATCGCCCGGCAGATCGCCAACGCACACACCTTATTCAACGTACTGTGCGCGCTGGTGTGGCTGCCCCTGACCGGGCAGATGGTGCGGCTGGTCTGCGCGCTGCTGCCCGATAAAAAACGACCGCAAGAACGGTTGTAAACCGGAGCGGGGAATGGTATACTGAAGCAGACGATACTATTATATATAAAGGACGGAATGCAATGAAACGGAAAATCGGCAGGCTGTGCATGGTGCTGGGCGCGGTGCTGATCTTATGCGCCGCCGGGTTGCTGGGCTACAACCGGTGGGATGCCGCCCGGGCAGAAAAGGCTTCGCAGGAAGTATTGGGCGAGCTGGAGCAGACCATGCAAAAGACCATTACGGAGCACCAGCAGGAAAACGAGACTGCAGCCCCGCAGCCGGTGCTGGACCCGACGCAGGAGATGACCACCGTGGAGGTGGAAGGGCGGGACTACATCGGGGTGCTTTCCATCCCGGCGGTAGAACGGGAGCTGCCGGTGATGGCGCAGTGGAGCTACGCCGGGCTGAAGATCGCCCCCGGGCGGTACAGCGGCACCACCTATGGCGATGATCTTGTGATCTGCGGCCACAACTACGCAATGCACTTCAGCCCCATCAAGTGGCTGGCCATCGGCAGTTCGGTCTATTTTACGGATGCAGACGGTCTGCGCTGGAGCTATGAGGTGGAGAGCGTGGAGACTTTGCGCCCCACCCAGATCGAGGAGATGACCACCGCTACCGAGACGGACAACTGGGATCTGACCCTGTTCACCTGCACCTCCGGCGGCGGTTCCCGCTACGCGGTGCGCTGTGTGCGGACAGGCTACCCCGTCCGTGTGACGGACGCGGCAGAATAATGCTTTGCACAGCAGGATGATTTGGAAGGGCTTCCGCTTTGCTATAGCCATTATCAGCGGAAAATTTATTTTTAATTTCGGGATAGCGGAGCGTCTGCGGACGCTCCGCTATCCCATTTTCACAGGAGGGGGCGTGACGGAAAACGGCAGCTCCAGCGCCTGTTTCCTGCGGAAATGCGGCGCTGCGGGGACTGCCAAAGACCTGATCTCCGAGGAAAATGGCCGTGTACAGCGTGAGCAGACTGGGGAGCATACGCTGTTTTTTACGCAAAAATCCGCAAAAACGTTTGAAAGTCCTTTTTATGGTATCTGAATTATGCGATACTGTGTTCACCGGGAAAGCCCCGGAACAAAACAGAAACACAGGAGGGAAACACCATGAAGGATTTTGAGTTGCGTTATGTGGGCAGTCATGTGGAGGTATACACCGGCAGTGGTGTGTTCCTGTTTTCGGCCGACACAGTGCGGGAGGCCATGGAAGAGCTGGCCGGGTAAGCGGCGGCATATCGCATCTGGGAAAGCTGAATGTAAAATGTATGTAAAATAACGGAAAGCTTTTTGTTTGCCACCCGGAAATATGTTGCGGAATGTGTGAAAAAAGTAATTTTCGTGTAAAATAAACCTTGTTGAGACGCCCCCTTTGATGGTATAATAAAAATAAGCGGCTTCCGGAACAGTGCAGGCGTTGCGCGTGCAAGGTTCCGGCGGCTGTGTGCTGTAAAGGATAAAAAGGGAAGTTTCATATTAGGAGTATCGTTATGGATATCACACACATTACCTCTCTGCTGGGCGGCGTTGCGCTGTTCCTGTACGGCATGTCCATCATGGGTGCCGGTCTGGAAAAGCTGGCAGGCGGCAAGATGCAGGGCGTATTGCAAAAGCTTACCTCCTCTACCATCAAAGGCGTGATCTTCGGCACACTGATCACCGGCGTCATCCAGTCGTCGGCTGGTACGGTGGTTATTTGTGTCGGTCTGGTCAACTCCGGTATCATGACACTGACGCAGTCGGTAGGCGTGATCATGGGTGCAAATATTGGTACTACGGTAACAGGTCAGTTGATCCGCATGGCGGATATCTCAGGCGACAGCCTGTGGCTGACCTTGATCCAGCCCAAGACCTTTGCCCCCGTGGTGGCGTTTATTGGCTGCATTTTTTATGTGTTCCTGCGCAATGCCAAAAAGAAGAATATCGGCCAGATCATGCTGGGCTTCGGCATTCTGTTTACCGGCATGAGCCTGATGGATACCGGCGTTGCTCCCCTGCGGGAGAGCGCCGTCTTTCAGAATCTGTTTGTCACTATGACCAACCCCATTCTGGGCGTTCTGGTGGGCGTGGTGGTCACCGTGATCATCCAGTCCTCCTCCGCTTCGGTGGGTATTCTGCAGGCACTGTCCAGCACAGGGCTTGTCACCTTCAGCTCTGCCATTCCCATCATTCTGGGTGCACATATCGGTACGGCGTTCACCCCGCTGCTCACCATCGGCGGCTCCTCCAAGGATGGTAAGCGGGCAGCGCTCATCCATCTGTACTTCAACGTCATCGGCAGTGTGATCCTGCTGGCGCTGATCTATGCGGTGCAATTCACCATCGGCATCCCCATGTGGGGCGATGTGATGAACAAGAGCTCCATTGCAAACATCCATACCTTGTCCAGCGTATGCGCCATGCTGCTGTTCCTGCCTTGCAGCGGAGTGCTGAGCCGCTTGGCGATGCTCACGGTGCCCAGCAGCGTGGAGGAAGCACAGGAGCTGAGCATGCCGGTGCTGGACGAGCGTCTGTACAAGAGCCCGGCTGTGGCTTTGCAGCAGGCTAAGAACGCGGTGATCAAGATGTCCCGCCGCGCCGCCCGCAACGTGGGTCTGGCTGCGCCGCTGCTTTTGAAGATGGACGAGGAGACCGTGAGTGCCATCAAGGTGCGCGAGAACCTGATCGACCGCATGGAGGTGGAGATCACCAACTACCTGATCAAACTGACCGATCAGGAGCTGGGCGACGACGAGAGCCACGCGGTGACCGAGCTGCTGAATTTTGTCACCGAGTTCGAGCGCATTGGCGACTATGCCGTGAACATCATGGAAAAGGCCGAGGAACTGTACGACAAGGAAGCCAGCTTCAGCGAGAGCGCCAAAAAGGAACTGCAATTGCTGGATGCCGCACTGGAGCGCATTCTGGTTCTGACGGACGAGGCCTTTGAAAACGATGATGTTCAGAAGGCTGCACAGGTGGAGCCGCTGGAGGAGATCATTGACGTGATGGTGGAGCGTCTGCGCGACCAGCACATCCGCCGTCTGAAGGACGGGATCTGCTCCATCGACACCGGCGTGG